>Ga0209652_1001667_pt1 | contig 17971 bp, 20 predicted proteins | sample SaaInl74LU_5_DNA_FD_184641 | JGI IMG/M metagenome (GOLD analysis project Ga0209652, IMG submission 184641) | Marine microbial communities from expanding oxygen minimum zones in the Saanich Inlet - ESP_74LU_5_DNA (SPAdes) (version 2) | ecosystem: Environmental > Aquatic > Marine > Intertidal zone...
GCTGGGTTCAGAACGTCGTGAGACAGTTCGGTCCATATCCGGTGCAGGCGTTAGAGTATTGAGAGGAGTCCCCCTTAGTACGAGAGGACCGGGGGGAATACACCGCTGGTGTACCAGTTATCGTGCCAACGGTAAACGCTGGGTAGCCAAGTGTAGAGTGGATAACTGCTGAAAGCATCTAAGTAGGAAGCCCACCTCAAGATGAGTACTCTCACCGTTTTAAACGGTTAAGATCACGGGAAGAACACCCGTTATATAGGCACCAAGTGTAAGTACAGTAATGTATTCAGCTGAGGTGTACTAACAGATCGAGGGCTTGATTATTATCTAAATTTATACTTTACAGTTTTGAAGATTTAAAACCTTGGTACTAATAGCGTAGTAGAACCACTCCGATCCATCTCGAACTCGGTTGTGAAATGCTACAGCGGCGATGATACTGAAGGGGGGACCCTTTGGGAAAGTAGCACAGTGCCAAGGTTATATTTTTTTTGTATTGTTAACACAACACATCAATTTTTAACCTCTCATCATAGAATGAAATACGCAATTATAGAAGCAAGTGGTAGACAATTCTGGGTAGAACCAGGTAGATTTTACGACTTTAACCATTTAGAATTAAACTCTGGAGACAAAATCGCTCTGACACGAGTACTACTAGTTAATAACGAAGGAAACGTAAGCGTGGGTCACCCTTGTTTAGCAAATGCTAAAGTTGAAGCCACGATTTTAGGACATATTAATAGCCGAAAGGTAACGGTATACAAAATGCGTCCAAAGAAAAAGACGCGCAAAAAGCAAGGATATAGAAGCAATCTTACTAGAGTAATGATTAATTCAATCCAATTTGACGGGTCGACAATTCAATAGAGATATAAGATTTTAGATAACAATATACTTTTCAAAATTATGGCACATAAAAAAGGTAGTGGTAGTTCAAAAAACGGACGCGATTCAAACGCTAAACGATTAGGTGTAAAGAAATATGGTGGTGAGTTAGTACTAGCTGGAAACATTCTGGTCCGCCAACGAGGTACTAAGTTTAAAGCAGGAAAAAATGTGGCAATTGGGCGTGACGATACTCTGTATTCATTAATTCAAGGTAAGTTAGCTTTTGAAGGAAAGGGAAAGGGCAATAAAAAACTAAGTGTCTACCCAATCGAATAACTCGGTAAATTTAAAACGTAAAAGAGGGCTTCTCTTTTACGTTTTAATTTTGTCCAAAAGAACGTCTCTCGTAAAGCTTCGAACTCATAATAGAGATATAAACTTAGTGGATACTTTTCGGAATGTCCATTGGATTTTCGGGTACAAAAAATCTATACTTTCTAAATAAATTAATACAATAAATTGAAGAGTAGATAAATATTTTTTCTCTTTTAACTTTAACATTGGGAAATACACTAACTTATTACAGAACCCATTACCTGTAAAAATTTTTAAGTTATAAATCCCGCTATATATGCTTTTTGGTTTTAAAAAGTTAGTTTTTATATATGAATTCCAATATAAATTATTTTTCTGAGCATTAATAAATAAAGTATCAACATCAATCGTATTTTCTACTATTCTACTATTTGACTTTAATTCGATTAATAGCAAGTAAGTTAAAATGTCTGTCAATTTTAGAATCAAAGTTTCTAAAATTGAACCGATTAACATCTGCTGTTTCGAATCCAATGTATGATTATCTATTATGGAGACAAATAGCTGTTCAAAGACCCACTTTATTAATTCCCCATCTTCAGTTTCCAAATTTTTTAATAACCACTTTGCTTCTGATGAGGAATAATTAAGATTTGATTCCACAAATTTTAATTGATGAATCATCTTTTTTTGTACAAAGATTAAAACTAACTGAAGGACTCGGTCAACTTTATAATTTAAGCCTTCTGCCTTATCAGTGTAATAAATAAGGTTAATCAATATTGTTTTTATTTCTATTAAAACTTCCTGAAGTAAATAAAGTTTTACGTTCTTCTTTAAACAATCTGACAACATCGGAGAACCAGTCGCATTAATTATATTCAGTTGTAACTTTAAAGAAATTTGTGTGAAGATCAAATCAAACTGACGCATAGACTTAGTTAATTGACTAATAAATAGTTAATATTACCCAATACTCTTTTCGTTAGATGGGGTAGAAAATAATGTTAAAATTTCTTTACTAAATTTTTCTGACGCTTTAGAAGTATATCTATTTGGATTTACAATTATAGATAACATACGTTTAATTGTAATATCTTCGATTTTGACCCACGTTAGAATACCCAACTCTAATTCTTTAGAAATCGCAGATACAGAAACAAATGAAGCGCCTAACCCAGACTGTACCGCATTCTTTATAGCTTCTACAGAATTAAGTTCCATTTCAATCTTGAACCTTGTACTATCTATGTCGTTCTGATTCAATACTTTATCAATTACTTTTCTAATAGTAGACTGTTTATCTAAAGCAATAAACCTAAGACGATATAAATCTTCTTTCTGAATACTTGGTAGTGTTGAGAAAGGATGTGCTTTCGGCAATATTAGAGCCAATTCATCCTCGGCATAAGCCGTAATTTGTAACGTATTTTTAAGTTCTATAGGAACTTCTCCCCCAATAACAGCTAAATTAATCTGTCCATTGGCTACTCCCCAAGAAATTCTTCGAGTAGAGTGAACTTGTAATTGAACAGAAACTTGCGGATATTTTTGTCGAAATAATCCAATCAACCTAGGCATTAAATATGTTCCAGTAGTTTGACTAGCACCAACAATCAATGTCCCACATTGTAAATTCTGTAGATCTTGCATCGCTCGACAAGTTTCTTCACATAATGAGAGAATACGATTTGCATAAACTAATATTGTCTGACCTTCTTCAGTAAAAATTACTTTCCGATTAGTTCTATTAAATAAAGGAACATTAAGTTGTTTTTCTAAATTTTGGATCTGAAAACTAACGGCTGGTTGTGATATATATAAACTCTCCGCTGCTTTTTTAAAGCTGCCTTCTAAAGCTATAGCCTTTAAAATTCGAAATTGGTCCAAAGTAAATGGTAAATCAATCATATAAAAAAGAGTATCGGGGTTAAATAAGAACAATTAACTATAGTTCTGCGTCAAGAAAATAAAAGTATAGAGACAAATACAAACCATAAAAGGAAGCGTAATTATCCCTGTGCCCAATGTGATGTCTTCTTCTCTAAAAATTTCACGATTAAATTATTTTTTAGTAGATTAATCATAATTTCAAATAATAGAGATAGAATAAGGTAAGAATAAATACTAATGAATTTAGTGTTTATAAATACAGCAAAGTAACTCATTAGTTATAATGTTTAAGAAAGATTACCAGAGGAATAGGTCATGGACATCCGACTTTTAATAGTTCTTTTTCCTGTTTTAGCTGCTGCAAGTTGGGCACTATTTAATATCGCTAGAATTGCTTTACGACAACTAAGTCGTATGGGATCTAGATAGAGTTAGTTAAATTATTTTTGTTAAAAATAAAAGGAGTAATTAGTCTGTAATTAAAAAGCTAACCTTTTATTTTTAACAAAAAACACTTTGTAATTACAAAATAAAATATACATATACTCCTAATACGTAAAAATTTGTTAAAATACAGATATACATAATATATGTACATCTTTAGAAAATAAAGAAAAATTCTCGAAATAAAATAACAGGATTTAAGGAAAATGGCTGTACCTAAGAAACGAACATCAAAAACAAAAAGAAAATCCCGTTTCGCTAACTGGTCTCATAAAGCAGAGTTGCAAGCTAAACGAGCTTTATCATTAGCAAAATCGGTGGTAAACAGTGACTCTACTAGCTTTGTCTATTCAGCGGCGAATGTAGGAGAAGATTCGTCTGAAGACGTATAGACCCCCTTTTCAGTTGACCAAAGTAAATTATTTTATTCTCTTACCGAGAATAAGATTCTTTAGCAAAATTAATCAATTATATATGTAACACCTCTAATCTCTTTAGCCCTAAGAAAATTTATTTTTTACTCGAACTAAAACATAAGAAATTTGAAACTCTCGGGATCAGTGTGTTTTTTATATCTTTAGTAAATACTCCTCGTGAGATTTATGAGAAAGATAAAAAACCAAGTAATGTCTTTACCAAGAAATATGCCTAATAGGAAACTTCTTGAAAAAGACTAGAACACTATAAACTTTCTGATTGTATTATTCTACGAATAGGCAAATTGGCAATTAAGGCTGTCATCCGACTATCTGTTTTAATAGAAAATTCTAAACTCTCTGTATCTAACTCTACATATTTAGAGACCACGACAAGAATTTCTTTTCGCATTTTTTCTAAGGTAGAAGCATTTAAAGTAGACCTATCATGCGCTAGAACCAGTTTTAGACGCTTTTTAACATCGTTACGACTGCCGCGTCCACTAAAAAAAAATAGACGTTCAAAAATATCTGTAATCATACAAAAATAATAGCTTGTTTAATAATTATCAAGAACTCGCTTTAGGTGAACCTAAGAAAAAATTGCGTAGCCGCTTAAGAGGACCTTTCGAATAAGCTTGTAAATCTAAAAATTCGACTTGTTGCCCATCTATTCGACAAGCAGTATTCTCAAAAGCGATCCCAGGTAAGGATAATTTTTTTTCTAAGACTAACGGTTCACCTCGATTTGTAGATACAATTACACATTCATCTTCAGGAATAACCCCAATTAATGGTATAGCTAGAATTTCTCTAACGTCTGCTACGGACATCATATCATTAGCTTTAACCATTTGAGGTCTTAGTCTATTGACTAATAAACTGATTTTTTCAATTCCGTTTGCTTCTAATAATCCTATGACTCTATCTGCGTCTCTAACTGCGGCAATTTCAGGGGTAGTTACAACGAGAGCTTCATGTGCTGGCCCAATTGCATTATGGAAGCCAGTTTCAATTCCCGCCGGACAATCAATCAAAATATAGTCATATTGAGGTTCCATTAAGCCTACAAGATATTTCATCTGTTCTGCGCTAATGGAATCTTTATTTCGGTTTTGAGCAGCTGGTAATAACATTAATCCTGGTTGACGTTTATCTTTTATCAGAGCTTGCTCTAGTCTACATTCTCCAGACAAAACCTCCAACGCTGTGTATATAACTCGATTCTCTAACCCTAATAAAAGATCCAAATTACGTAGACCTATGTCAGCATCAATCAAAGCTGTTTGATAACCTAATTGCGCTAAAGCCATTCCTAAGTTAGCAGTTGTTGTTGTTTTACCAACTCCCCCTTTCCCAGAAGTGATAACAATAATACGAGCCATGACCTATCTATTTCATATGAGTTTGAAATTAAAACGCTTAACTAAAGGATAATTGACTATGCTTTGATAAGCAGATGATTTGTTAACTATTCTACTAAAAAACTTTAGCTAATTTGTATTAAGCTTACTTAACATTTTAATGAAATCTTGTTCAAAAAAGTAAGTCGCTCTATTCGTTTGTCCTGACAGGTATAAAGTATTTGACCTTTTTATAGCCCAAATCTGTGAGTGAGATACATAACTTAGTAAAACGCTAAAAATCAAAAATAAGAAGCCTAAATACACAAATAAAAGACCAGGATCCGCTTTTATTTGTAATCCCGTGGAGGTAATAACGTCAATAATCTTTAACTCATGTCCATTGATCATAAACGAAGTACCAATATCTTGTTCAGAGATTAAGTTTTGTTTTGAGTTATAAATTTGAAATTTTCCCGTAAGATCATCGAATAATAGTAAGACTTCTTTTTTTGTGTCTAAATTTTCTTTCGTAGGCATCTGTAAAGAAGAAATCCAAAAGCGTGAACTAGTATTAGTTGTTATTAATTTTAAGGGTAACTGAATTATGTCCTCGTTGTCTATTTGGATGTTTAGACCGACGATACTCCAATCTGTTTGATAAAAAGTCAAACCATTATATCTCAAAGGCTCATTAACATATATTGTCTTCTCTGTTAGGTTATTACCTCTGTTATCTAGAAGAACTAAATCCGAGTAAAACTGATCGATACTCCCCTCATCACTATAAGTTATTCGAAAATCACGAACATAACCTTCGACATTCTGATCTATATAACTAAAAGGCCCAGAATTAATAATATTTTGTAGATGAAACACTCCACCTAAAGGAACCAACTCTTGGACCATGAACCCAGCTGCTGTCCCTAATATAGATCCTACTAATGTGATAATAATGCTAATATGAACAATAATTGGTCCTACTTTACCTATTAGTCCCTTATACGCATATAAAAAAGGTCCTTTTTGGATGATATGATAATTATTCTGGGTCAATTCATAAGATAAGTTACCCAAATTAACTTCTTTTAATCGAAAATTCAATTCAAATTTTTGTAAGCTAGTCTTAGTTTTGTAAAACTGCCAAATCTGAGCCAATTTTAATGAAGGAATTTGTCGCGAAAATGTACATGAAATTAAACTTGCTCCAAATAAAAGAATGATAAGAACAAACCACCAAGTCTGGTACACATTATCTAATCCTAGATTCAGAATTAATGAGGCTGTTATAAAACCGAGTACCGGCTTATTATTATCATAGTTTATTTCATAAAAACTAGGATCTTTATTTTGCTCAATTACTGTCCCTAACGCACTAAAAACCGCGATTCCTAAAAGTAACACTATTGCAAATCTAAGATCACCTAGACGTTTTATTATAAACCAGAATATTTGGTTAATTCTCTTTAACATAGATCCTTTGCTTGATATTTATATAAAGTAAATTTTTCTGATATAAATGACAATTATAAGGGTAGGCATTTTATCTCCTCAGGTAGGACTTGAACCTACGACCAATCGATTAACAGTCGATTGCTCTACCACTGAGCTACTAAGGAAGTTATAAATTAAAAAAAATCTTTTTTCTTTAACTCTTAAAAATATAATACCATATTATCTCTTATATTGATTTGTATTTTCAAATTTTTATTTAGCTTTCAATATAAGAATATAATAAACAAATTAATATAAAAGATGTTTTCTTTTTTATTTAGTTTTGCTATTATATTCTTAATAAGAAAATTACGCGGACGTGGCGGAATTGGTAGACGCGCTAGATTTAGGTTCTAGTAAGTTCATCTTGTGAGAGTTCGAGTCTCTCCGTCCGCATTTTGTAGAAGTTCAATTACTTTAGATACCAACCAGTTCTAAAAGATATTAATCTCTCCAGCGCTGTAAAGTCAGCTGAATGGATGAATCTTCTAAACTAACTTCTTCAATAGCTTTGAAACCTTGTTTTTCAGTCGACTCTACAATTGAGTGGTAAGCATAACGCTGACTAACCTTATCTAAAAATAGCTCTACAGACCAAGGCTGTTGCCAAAATTGTAGATCAGCAACTAGTTGATATTCGAAACCATTCCAGCTAAAGCCAATATCGTAATGATTGTTTTGTGATATAACTAAATTAGCAAAATCAGTCTGATCTTTGTACCCTCTAATTTGTTTTACTTCAGTATCCCAATTCACCGATAAATCTGTTAAAGCTTTCTTTAATAAAGTTAAATCTTTTAACGTTGTTTTAATTTTACTAAAATGCGACATGATCCTTTAAGCCTAATACATAAACCCTATGTTAGTTTCTTGCTAATCAATAAGAATGAAAAGTAACATCTTTATAATAACATGCCTAAATTTTATATTGCTTAAAAACTTTTTCTTCTTCAAATTAATCTATTAGTTTAGGAAGCTAAACGAATTTTTCCAGCAGTTGCCCATTCTTCCAGAATTTCTAGTTTCTCTTTATTTGTGTAAGCTAATGGAACGGAATCCATGATTGAGTTAAGAATATCGTCAGTAACAAATTCCCTATTCTCGCTAAAAGCTAAGTGCATAGCCTCAATAACAGATTCTTCGATCTCAGCTCCCGAAAAGTTTTTGGCTTTTTGACTAAGCAAGCCAATATCATAGGTTGTCCAAGATTGTGGTCTTACTTTACTCAAGTGTACTTTAAAGATAAGTTTCTTTTCTTCTTCGCTAGGAAGTCCTATGAAAAAGATCTCATCAAATCTTCCTTTTCTTAAAATTTCAGGAGGTAAAGAATATATATTATTTGCGGTAGCTACTACAAAAACAGAAGAAGTTTTCTCTGATAACCACGTTATAAAAGTCGCCAGTACTCTACTTGTTGTACCACTGTCACCCTTACTTTCTATACCAGCGAATGCCTTATCGATTTCATCAACCCATAGAATACAAGGAGCAATTGCTTCAGACAACTGAATCATTTGGCGCATACGTGACTCTGACTCACCAATAATTCCCCCAAACAACTTACCTACATCTAATCGTAATAAAGGTAAGTTCCAATCGTTTGCTATGGCTTTTGCGGTCAAAGACTTACCAGTTCCCTGAACTCCAACTAATAGTAAACCTCTAGGACAAGGTAAACCATACGTTGCTGCTCTCTGAGATAAACCCTCCGATCGTCTTTTTAACCATAATTTTAGGTTATCTAATCCACCAACATCGGAGAGAGTGACATCTGAGTTGCAAAATTCTAGTATTTGAGTTTGACTTATGATTTGTTTTTTTTCTGTAAATATAAGCTCTAAACTTTCTACATTAATCTCTTTATAGGTTGCGATTATTTTTGATAAAACTCTTCTGATCCGATCTAGAGATAATCCTTGACATGATCTTACTAAATTATCAACAGACGTTTGCGGTAACGAATACCCTAATGAATCTTGAACTCGAACTAATTCTTTACGAATTTCCGCTGCTTGAGGAAGCTCAAATGGAAGTACAGTAACTATCTCCCTTATAGAATCTGGTATGACAATTTCGGAAGCAACTATTATTATAGTTTTAGCCTGTTTGCGTAAAATTTTAACTAGATTTTTTAGTTTTCTAGATACAGAAATATCGTTTAAAAATAAATGGAAGTCTTTTAGGATGAAAATAGCTGGATTATCAGATGTCAATTTTTCTACTAATTCTAAAGCTTGAAGAGGATTCCTAGAAGCAAAACCATTATCATTTGGGTTTCCTACATATCCATCCACAAAGTCCCAAGAATAAATTGCTCTGTTGCTATATAGTTGAACACAAGATTTTATAGTATATTCTAATCTTTCTTCCTCAGTGGTTGTTATATACAGTAAGGGATATCTAGCTTTTAGAAGTAATTTAAACTCTTTTGTAAATGTCATAGTAAAATCAAATTGTGAAACTCATTAACAGTTTTGTAAAAAAACGAGGTTGAAGTAGATCAATATTACATATAAGCTGCATTATTTAAATTTTAGTTTAGAAGAAATAAAATCTTTTCAATTTAAATAACACAGCGCTTGGTTTTTCTTCACTTTCACTATCAGTCTTTTCTAAACAACAGTCAGATGCTTACGCTTTCTCTGACGTCTGGCTTTAAGTACTTTTTTCCCAGTTACGCTTTTTAAGCGAGCTCTAAACCCTGAAGTTCTAGCTTTTTTTAATTTACTTCCTCTTAAAGTTCTTTTACTCATGATATTTTTGTTTTATTTAAAAATAGGGTTGATTTCTGTTCTCTAAAACAAACGGGTCATTATAAGCTAAGAACTGATTCTTTAAATAATGACCTAACCGTTATACTATTACTGGTGTAATTGACCAAATAAATGTAATGAAGGGTTAACAAATAGGTTCAAATAATAAACAGAATCCTATTCTATTATAATCTTAAATGATCTTAGTTTGTAACAATCTACATGTCTTTTATAGGTTTTAGTAAAAATCGTAAAAAGATTATTGAAACTCGATTATCCTAATTACGTAGACTTTAGTATTAGTTACGTTTTTAATATTGGCTGCGATCTGAATATTAAATATATCACTGAATGACGAATATTAATACTCATTGTAGTAAATAAACTATATGCTTCATTCTTATATTCAATCAGAGGATCTTTTTGTCCATAACCCCTCCACCCAATTGTCTCTCTTAAACCGGTCATATTTTGTAGGTGGTCTTTCCATGCAGAATCGATTTTCTGTAAAAGGAACGATTTTTCTAGATCTCTCATAAGCCCAGTTTCAATCAAATCGATTTGACTTTCTTTTAAATCATAGGCTATACGCATTTGCTGACATAAGAATTCAAGCAATTCAACTGTTGAGAATGATTTAACCATGGTTAAATCTAGGTTATATGGTAGCCCTAATAAGTCTTCTACTTTGTTGAGTAACTTTATAAGCTCTAGATTTTCCTCTTCCGAACTTTTAGGGTTTACATTCGTATACTGTGATACATAATCTTTAATAGTCGTCTCTGCGTATTGGATAATCCAGTTTTTTAAATTTTGAGACTCAAGAATACGTCGACGCTCAGAGTAAATAGCTTGACGCTGATAATTTAGTACTTCGTCATATTCAAAAAGCTGCTTTCTCGCATCGTAATAATAAGCCTCTACTTTTTTTTGTGCCGACTCTAGACTTTTCGTTAACAGAGAAGATTCTATTGGGACAGATTCTTCCACACGCAAAGTATCCATCATATTAGATATTCGATCCCCACCAAAAATGCGGAATAAATTATCCTCTAAACTTAAAAAGAATCTAGAGGACCCCGGATCTCCTTGACGCCCAGCTCTTCCTCGTAATTGGTTGTCTATTCTTCTTGATTCATGTCTCTCTGTTCCAATCACATGTAACCCGCCTAAGTCTCGAACTTCTTGTCGTTCTTTATCTATTAAGAGATTATATTGTTCTTCTAAAACTTGATAAGCAGCTCGTAAAGTAATGATAAAAGAGTCTTCCACAAAACTTTTTTCACAGGCAATTCCTATTTTTTCATTTAGTTCTATTTCACTAATTCCTAATTTTTTCGTTTGCTCTACTAGGAATTTATGCAATGTTAATAATTTCGGATCAGACCCAATTAGAGTTTTTGTTGTTGCATCAACTTTATGTAATTGAATCAATGCTGCAGTAGCCATATAGTTAGAATTACCACCTAATAAAATATCTGTTCCACGGCCAGCCATGTTCGTTGCTATAGTAACTGCAGCTTTCCTCCCAGCTTGAGCTATAATTTCCGCTTCACGTTTAATATTTTCCGGTTTAGCGTTTAATAAATTGTGAGGAATTCCATACTCTACCAGAAGAGACGACAATAGCTCAGATTTTTCAACACTAGTAGTACCTACTAATACAGGACGACCCAACGTATGCATATCCAAACATTCATCTGCTACAGATTTCCATTTGGCATATTGACTTTTATATACTAGGTCAGGTAAATCTTTTCTTTTTGTGGTTTTATTAGTTGGAACTGAAATCACCTCTAAGCCATAAATTTTGTCTAGTTCAGAAGCTTCCGTCTTTGCAGTACCTGTCATTCCAGATAATTTAGGATACAGTAGGAAGAAATTTTGGTATGTTACAGAAGCAAGCGTCTGTGTTTCATTTTGAGTGGGTACATTTTCTTTTGCTTCTATAGACTGATGTAATCCATCACTCCAGCGTCTTCCGACCATGATTCGACCTGTAAATTCATCTACAATTATTACTTCATTGTCACGAACAATATAATGAACATCTTTAATAAATAATTCCTTTGCTTTGATCGCATTAAAAATGTATGAGGCCCAAGGATCTAATGGATCATACAGATCTTTATTACCTAACAATCTTTCACATTCGATAGTACCTTCATCTGTTAAAAAAATGTTTCTTGCTTTTTCATCTACCTCGTAATGGATAGTTTTTTCTAATAAAGGGGCAATTTTGCTTGCTGTCACGTACTTCTCTTCACTAGATTCTCCACTCCCCGAGATTATTAACGGTGTTCTAGCTTCATCAATTAAAATTGAATCTACTTCATCAATAATACAAAAATTAAAATCTCTCTGAACCATGTCATCTATAGACGTTGACATATTATCTCGTAGATAATCAAACCCAAGCTCACTATTAGTAATATAGGTAATATCCTTCGAATAATTAAGAGTTCTGGTTTCTTGGTCCATTCCTTGTTGAATTAAACCTACGCTTAATCCTAAAAATTTAGGGACTTGACCCACCCACTCGGCATCTCTTTTAGATAGATAATCATTTACGGTGACAACATGTACGCCTTTTAAAGATAGACCATTTAAGTACGAAGCTAGAATAGATACTAACGTCTTTCCTTCCCCAGTTTTCATTTCCGCGATCTTTCCTTCGTGTAGAATTATACCGCCTAGAATTTGTACATCAAAGTGACGTAATCCTAACACACGATAAGACGCTTCTCTAACTGTGGCAAATACTTCTGGCAACAGATCATCTAACGACTTTCCGTTTTTTAGACTAGCCAAAAATTCTGTTGTTTTAAGTTTTAGTTCTTGATCATCTAACTTTTGAAGATCGAGTTCAAGTTTATTTATATGACCCAATATTGGATCATATGTTTTTATTTTGCGGTCATTCGGGTCACCAAATAGAGTTTGAAACATATCCTTAAATAATTTATATTTATACTGTGTAAGAATGGGCTACAGAACTATCAGAAATCGGTTTTTGAAAAGCTCTAGCTAATTTCTTATCGAAACGAGAACCGTTCTATATTACTTCGAAGTAATCTGACTTGTCTCTTAAAGTTTTAATCACTAATAATTTCGGGTTGACTAATTTCATCAACCATCTCAATAATCGCCCTAAGAATTGGCTTGATTTTTAAATCATCTAAAATATCAATATCTTCATAACGTCGTCTTTTTGCTCTATTTGCAACTTGTATCGTTATTTTATAACGATTCGAAGCTGCATCTAACAATTCTTCTGTTTTATATAAAACTTGATTTGAATTAATATAAGGATATTTTTTTTTCATTTGTTGGTTTAAAGTTTTATTTAACATAGACAAATTCTAAACAACTAGTGGGAATATGGTTTTGCGTATGAGTGCTACTCGAAAAAGACAAGAAGGTTGAGCAAAATAGCTGTACTCACTAATTTTAATATTAACTTAATATTTCAAAGTATGATTGTATGCTTATAATATAATGTATATTAGAAAATAACTAAAGATAGATCAAAATTATAGAGTAATTATAAGAAAATTATGTCACATAGTGTAAAAGTATATGATACTTGCATCGGGTGTACTCAATGCGTTAGAGCGTGTCCTTGTGATGTACTAGAAATGGTATCCTGGGATGGCTGTAAAGCTGGTCAAATCGCATCTGCGCCTCGAGCAGAAGATTGCATCGGGTGTAAAAGATGTGAAACTGCTTGTCCTACAGACTTTTTATCTGTAAGAGTATACCTTGGCGGTGAAACAACTAGAAGTATGGGTTTAGCATACTAAGAGATAAAATGATAAAAAGGATTATTAGTCTAATGAAATAGCTAATAATCCTTTTTTTTAACTAAGAAGTCCAATATAGCTTAATCCTAAGATAGCTCCAGAACCTACAATATGACCTAAGCTAGTTGTTGCTAAAAGCTCTGGTAAACCAAAACTTGCAAACGATCCACTTAATGGAAGAGATGGACCTACACCTTTTACTTGTATCACGTAGCGGCCAGCTACGATGCATAGTAAGTTAGATATTACCATTACAGAACAAGTTTTTGCTGACCACGCAGCCGTTTGAGGTACAACTGCTAATAATAAATCGGCATTCATATAATTTGTATTTTAAAGGAAGTTTTTATTTTACCTAGAGATTATTGTAAGTTACTTTATTGTTGGACGCAACTAATAACCATACACAATGTAACAAACTTGTTATAAAGTTACTGAAACTTTAGTCAGCCTAAATTATCCAATCCAACCATAGCTGTGTAATCCTTTACCTAAAAAATTAACTCCTAGATAACAGATCCAAACTACTACGAATCCTATTGATGCTAGAATCGCCGGTTTCTTGCCTTGCCAAGATTTCGTGATTCTTGCATGTAAGTAAGCTGCAAAAACAAGCCATGTAATTAAAGCCCACGTTTCTTTGGGATCCCAACTCCAATAAGAGCCCCAAGCTTCATTCGCCCAAACGGCTCCTGCAACAATACCAATTGTTAATAATGGGAATCCAAATCCTATAATTCGGTAGCTAAGATTATCAACACTTTCTAATAATGTTAATCTTTGGGGACTTGGTAATATTTTGTCCGAGGTAGAAGTTTCAGAACTAGAGATAGTTAGTACACCGATACTCGCATCTCTAAGTCCACCCTCGTTTGGTTGATTCGCAAAATTAGAAGATTCTTTACTACCGAATGAATTTCCTTGAATCTTAACATCCTTTCCTTTTGTTAAAACTAAAAATAGAATAGATAATAAGGAACCAATTATAAGAGTCGAATAACTTAACATCATGATACTTACATGCATCATCAACCAATTAGATTTTAATGCAGGAACTAGAGGCGCTGCTTTCTGCATCCCTTCAGGTAGAGATAAGGTAGCAAAAGCAGTTACAAACATTACCAGTGGAGTTGCTACTGCACCAACTAGAATTAATCTTGTTCTATATTCCACAAAAATTGTAATGGCTGTTATCCCCCAACTAAAGAATAGTAAGGATTCATATAGATTACTAAGTGGAAAATAGCCATTCTCAATCCATCTAGATCCTAATATAATAGTGATAAATAAGTTGGCAAGACACACTGAGTAATACCCAATTCGTAATGGCCCAAATGTTTTTGAAAAAGCGATTGTTAACCAATAAAATACAACCGATACTAGTAGTATTAAAAATGTAAGGTTATCTAAGGAATTTTTGATATCTAAAAAGTCCATATTCTTCTGTTTGTTAATATAAATAAAAGTGTTTAACGACTAAGTGATCAAATTTTGCATTAAAAAAAATTATATATGCTACACAATTATACTCTTAAATATAAAAAAGAGATTGGTCCTCTGCATAGCATAAGAATACAAAATAATAGCTAATGTTAAGCTGATTCAAAAAAATATACATGATCGCTTGTGACAAACGATCATGTATATTATTAATAAAACGCTATGCTATTAAGCAAGAGCGCTAGATACTTTATCAAAGTAACCAGCAACTTCAGAAGCTAAAGCGCTACAGTCACCTGCAGGTGTAGAAAGCTTCTTTTGGTTAGAAGTGTTGTTGATGAAAGCAACACAAGTAGCCTTCATGATACCAACAGCTCTAGCGTTACCAGCAGCTGGAACACCTAGAGAAGCGTAAGTCTCCTTAAGACCATTTAAACAACGATCTTCTAATACAGAAGAATCGCCAGATAATAAAGAGTAAGATACGTAACGTAAGATAATTTCAGCGTCACGTAGACATGCAGCCATACGACGGTTTGTGTAACAGTTTCCGCTTGGAGAGATTAAAGCAGGGTTCTCACAAATCATACCAGAAACAGCGTCAGATACGATACAGCTAGCGTTAGAAACGATAGCGTTTACAGCGTCAAGACGCTTGTTACCTTCAGAAACGAACTTCTTAAGAGCTTGTAAGTCAGCACCACCAACGTAAGCTGCTTTACCATCTGCACTAGTGATTACTTTAGAAAATGCGTCTAGCATAATAAATCTCCGTATTTGTATTGTTTTTACTGTGTTAACTGTTAAATCATTTAATCAGTTAATACTTGATATGTTTCTATCAGATAAACACTATAGACCAAAGGTAACAGATTTGCCAGTGCCCGTAATAATCTGTAATATTTAGCTTCCTAGTTTGAATGCTTCCACGAAGAATCCGTACAACATGCCAATTTTTACATTATTTATAAAACTCAAAATTTTATCTACTTTGCGATCATAGCTTCTAGTATTATTTCGATTTCCTTTATTCGTATAAATAATTCTATTTGTACTTTCAATAAATGCTACTAAAATTCCAGAAGACAAGATTCCCCAATCTCCGGTTTGTCCAAAAATCGTTGCTAATGTATTTGCTAAAAAGAAACCGAATAGTATCCCGACAAAACTGATAAAGGTAGAATAAAAAAACTTTTTTGAAAAGAATAGTCTATAGTAAATTTTTTTAAAAAATCCAGTTAATACATTCATTAATTATATTATTTAATCTATAGCGTTATTACCCTCTTCTTTTCTATATCTTTTAAGGTGTGAAAAGATCTTTGAAATAAAAATAAGATTCTAGGAAAACCTAGAATCTTATTTCATTAACTAAACTTGTGTGATTAGCCGTTTACAGCTGGAGCTGTTAAAGCAACAGGTAAAGACTCACCAGCAGCTAAGTCTAGAGGGAAGTTGTGAGCGTTACGCTCATGCATTACTTCCATACCTAAGTTAGCACGGTTAAGGATATCAGCCCATGTGTTGATTACACGACCTTGGCTATCAACAACAGATTGGTTGAAGTTGAAACCGTTTAGGTTGAATGCCATTGTCATTACACCAAGAGCAGTGAACCAGATACCTACAACTGGCCATAGACCTAAGAAGAAGTGAAGAGCACGAGAGTTGTTGAAACTAGCGTATTGGAAGATTAAACGACCAAAGTAACCGTGAGCAGCTACGATGTTGTAAGTCTCTTCTTCTTGACCGAACTTGTAACCGTAGTTAGCAGATTCGTTCTCAGTTGTTTCACGGATTAAGCTAGAAGTTACTAGAGAACCGTGCATAGCAGAGAATAGAGAACCACCGAATACACCAGCAACACCTAATTGGTGGAATGGGTGCATTAAGATGTTGTGCTCAGCTTGGAACACTAACATGAAGTTGAATGTACCGGAGATACCTAGAGGCATACCATCAGAGAAGCTACCTTGACCGATTGGGTAAACGATGAATACAGCAGAAGCTGCAGCAACTGGAGCTGTGAAAGCAACAGAAATCCAAGGACGCATACCTAAACGGTAGCTGAATTCCCACTCACGACCGATCCAACCACATACACCTAAAAGGAAGTGGTCAAGGATTAATTGGTAAGGACCACCGTTGTATAACCACTCATCTAGAGAAGCAGCTTCCCAGATAGGGTAGAAGTGAATACCAATAGAAGCAGAAGAAGGAATTACAGCACCAGAGATGATGTTGTTACCGTATAATAAAGAACCAGCAACTGGCTCACGAATACCATCGATATCTACTGGAGGAGCAGCAACGAAAGCAATGATGTAGCAAGTTGTAGCTGTTAATAAAGTAGGGATCATTAAAACACCAAACCAACCGATGTATAAACGGTTGTCTGTGCTAGTAATCCAAGAACAGAAACGTTCCCATGCGCTTGCGCTTTCGCGTCTTTCTAATGTAGCAGTCATAATTTTAATTTTGTTTAAAGGTTATAATAATTTTCTTCCCAAACATCAATTGTGTTTGTTATATATATTATCAAGTATTAGGTTAATATTTACAAGTATATTCTCAAAACAACTGCTACGACGGCTTTATAACCATTTATGAATTTAAAATTGATGAAAAGAGTGTGTAATATTGATCTATATAAAAAACGAATATTATGATATATTTGTATTGAAGTCGCAATAGAACATCTTGGTTTTTAAACTTCACCCTGGCTAGCAATAGCTTATTAATAAATAATAAACAGATAAAATGAATACAACCGTGACTCTACTTAACTCTTATGAAACTATTTATATTGTTAAACCTGATTTAACTGAAGACAATTTACTTAAATTAATTGAGCAATATCAGGGAATTCTAGTTGAACGCGGAGCAAAGAATATAGTGACTCAAAATCGCGGAAGAAGACATCTAAAATACCCTATAGCAAAATTTAAAGATGGCGTATATGTGCAAATGAATTATGAAGCAAATGGAGAAGCTGTGAGCTTAGTTGAAAAATCTATGAAGTTAAATGAATCGGTTATGAGATTTTTAACTACTCGCACGTTTCATTCTGTAGAAGACTAAGGCAACCAAGAAGAAAGTACCGCTAGTACCCTGTTCAAGGGATACTGGCGGTACTTTCTCTGTGTGAATAAATAAAAAAATATAACCTTGGCACTGTGCTACTTTCCCAAAGGGTCCCCCCTTCAGTATCATCGCCGCTGTAGCATTTCACAACCGAG
>Ga0209652_1001669_pt1 | contig 17957 bp, 16 predicted proteins | sample SaaInl74LU_5_DNA_FD_184641 | JGI IMG/M metagenome (GOLD analysis project Ga0209652, IMG submission 184641) | Marine microbial communities from expanding oxygen minimum zones in the Saanich Inlet - ESP_74LU_5_DNA (SPAdes) (version 2) | ecosystem: Environmental > Aquatic > Marine > Intertidal zone...
GTCGCGATTCAGCTCTGAATTCGTGACTGAACACAAACGACAACAAAATTGAGCAAGCTAGCAGCAACAATGATCATGAGGAGACATTATTTATAGTAAGGCCACAAAAAGCAAATCGCCATGAACTCATCAAACAACAACCCCTCCTCCTCCTCCTCCCGTCCACAAGGAGCGGGCTTTCGCTCTGGCCCGATACGAAATGTCGGCGGAGGTCCTCCCTCTCTCAGCAGTGGCTTGGCTGTCAACCGCGCCGCTGGTCCTCAAAGGTCATCGACAGCGAGGACCACTGCACCAATGGTAGCCGCTCCACCAGTTCCCTCTGCTCCACGACATTCCTATGATGCCAAACCTGTGCAGCAGCAGCAGCAGCAAAGCTATGATCCCTTCTCTCAGCAACGCAATGTCAGTTACAATAATAATAGTATGAACACATCTCATGTGGCTCCATCATCCACACTAACTCCGGATAATTCGGCGCAGCTGCAACCTCATATTGTATCATTGCCGCCTTCTCCAAGTCGTCAACAACAACAACAAACTGCTGCAGCTCCTGCTCCAGCATTACAGCATCCACTTCAGCCATCATCATTGCCGCCACAGCAACAACAAAATAATGCAGCGCAGCAGCAACAGCAAGGATTGTATCAAGCGAGATCATCAGATCATAATCCGGCTGCAGAACTGCAAAAGCGCTTTTATCCACAACATTACAATAATCAACAGCAGCAGCAGGTGGTAGTACCCAGTCAGCCAACAACACAGCAGCAGCAACCTAATCTGACTTCTTATCAAGTGAAACCAGCACCAACTGTAATTACTACCCAACAACAACAACAACAACAACAACAAGTTTCGTCAACAATGTACAGCCAACAACCACCACCACCTCCCATCCAACGCAATAAACAACCACTACAATCATCACAACCAACCCCCGACGAAGACCTCGACAACTTCCTCTCCACAGGCATCACCGACTCAGCCTCCGGAATGTCCTACACACGACCCAAACCCCTCCCTCCCAACACTGGCGGAGTACTATCCAAATCCAAACTATTAGCCTCAAGACGGGCATGGGGGGATGTCATTCGAGTTACCAATGATGCCTTGATTGTTCGGAATATGGATGGAGGTGGTGGGAGTGATGTGGGGAAGCATCATTCGTTTTATTCGGAAATTGTCGCTTGTGCCACTAATAATAATTCATCAAGTGGTGGTAGTGTTGGTGGTGGGGGTCCGAATAGTCCCACGAAAGTGTCATCATCGTCATCGTCGTTGACACAGGCATCCTCACCAAATGAAATTGATGAACTTCAAAAATTACGACGGGAAACTTGTGAATTGATCGTGTTACGATTTATTGCTCATTTGAAGTTGAGACGATATGTGGATTTGGGGAAGGAGGTGAATATGTTGGGATTGTTGCCATTTCTACCGGATCGGCGTGTTGTCGATGGTCCAGATGATCATGATGATGTCGTCGTCAATAACAATGATTTGTTAGATGGTCCCCTTTCATGGAAGGAGGGGTCCATCCATTCCACCGAACCCAAAGATAAATTACCGCCATGGATACCCTACGGATTACGCATCCTTGCTGCACAACAATTGCAATACAATGATGGATCTTCCAAGGCGTTAGATGTGTTACTAGATATGCGGGATCGTACCGTGAGGACAGAGTACTGGAACACGGGTGGGATGGAAGTTTGGAAGTCGACACTTGATAATGCCATTGTGAATGCATGTATCCGAATGAAGGAATGGAGGTTGGCATTGCATTATGTGGAAGAGTTGATTGGTGGGTTGGAGGAGGGTGTCAAGCGAGAGGTGCTATGGTGGTGTCGTCAGGATAGTGTTGTGGGTAGTATTGGCGAGGAGACGAGATCTCAGTTGAGAGAGTTGATTACTTCTGCGGCATATGTGGAATTGCTCTCGCGTCAGATACTCATCTTGTTGCAGTCGGGGGCGATCAAGGCTGCGGAAACTGTGCAGGGTGATGTACGTCTGCATGCCGCCAAGGTGGAAGGAATTGTACTTACTGGGGCATTGTCTCGTATTCATGGAGAGTTTGCATTGATTAGGCAGGTACCCGTTCGTCAAATGGTGAATGATGGACTGATTCTATTTGCTCAATCAGATTATGAATTGGCCGCACAACGCTTCCGCGATGCAATGGAATTGCAGCAATCTGTCTCTGCTGACATGAATGATTCCTCGAGATTGAATAACACGGATGATCCATCGTCACCTGCATTCCCATCCTGCTGGAAGGATTTGGACTCACCCACAATCGGATTTGATGCAGATTCATCACTGACCGTTGAATGTATCAACAATCTTTCACTTTGTCTATTATACTCTGGACATATGCGTGCCGCTGTGCATGAGATGGAATCACTTATCCGTAAAGATCCATGTGAACACCTTACTGAAGGAATGGCATTCAATCTTTGTACTCTTTATGAGCTGGGATCTGATGGAGAGGAGTGTACAAAAAGGAAGAAGCGGTTGCAAAGAGTGGCCAAGCGTTTCTTCTTGCACGATATTGGTGTGGAGTCCTTTCGATTGAATTGAATGGATTAGTGTATCTAAAGTTAAGCTTGAACGTCTAGAATTAATACGCAGAAAGCAATACACTACTAATCAGATAAATGGGTACAAAATCATATGATTTAGTTTAGGTATATAATGTGACTTTCTACAAGCCGTTGGTAGATTTAAATAAGGGATAAGTGGATTACTTGAATCAGCTGTTGAATTCATGTAATATTATGGTTTGAAATGCGATGCATTTGTGTAGACAAGGGAACTTTGGAATGGTAGATAATGTTTGACATGTTCTTCTTCAGAACAGTGGTAGACTTTGCTGCGCAAAAAGCCGCCAGTGAGGGAATAAGGAGGAACGATTGATCGTTCTTCCATAAACGCTGCACTATGAGAGGCAGTACGCTTGAGGCAGGTATTTCTTGGGTAGATAAAGTTGCGTGCTGTCGGAGGTATCGTTTTTGCTGCGCAGATGGCACTCAGCAAAGTTGATTATCGTCAGAACCTCTTGATTTGCTTGATTGAGGCGTTCATGACATTGCTTGGTAAATAATATGCAGTTGTAACGTGAGTCTGGAAAGACTTCTTCATTAGGATACAGAGTGTATCCAAATGCTCACGAAGTTGTTGTTGGAGAGGGGAATAATATAGTCGGTGCAGAAAGTTTCTGCTGGTGTGTAGAGCAGAGAGGCGGAGCGAAGGATGTCGAAGAAATACTGGTGGCATCCATCTCCCTTACTTGCCTATTCACTGGTGGCGGCATCTTCCTGCTGTGCGACAGCAGCCGCGGCGTTCAAAAAGTTATGATAGAGCAAATCCGGATGCACCTCGAAGGAGAGCCTAGTTTTGCGTTCATTGCGCGCAGACTCAATGCCCTTGTCGTCACAGCGAAAAAGGAGGTGAGAGAGTCGGTTTGCCTCGTTCGAATAGTACAAGAACGGATCCTTCCGTTTGGGGTCTTGGGGTTCATCATCCTCAGCTCCTTCCTCACTCGCCTTTTGGCTTCGAGGTGTCCCCCCGTCGTAGGTCTTTGTGGGAATTGTTCTAATCTCGATGGGCACCAAGAAAGATGCTGGACCATCTTCGTCACCAGTAGTGGCGTTGGCGGCTTTGATCTTCTTGTTTGCAGGCTCCATTCTAGAGAGAGTATTGTATAGTATTGTGCCTAGAGATGTTGCTATTAGATGGTTGATGCTCGGTCTCTTTTTGTGTGGACGTAGCTGGTAGCTGGAGCCGCCCGCCGCCCGCCTTTGTTTGAGAGAGGAGAGTCTTAGGTTATTTTCTACACCTTTTGGTCTTGAGCGAGTCGTGCATGTGTCAACATTTGTACCGACTCTCCGCTCTGTCACAATATCTTTGGTGTCATTGTCACGGTGTCATCAAAAATCAAAAATGCCATCGACGATGATGTTCAGAACACAGAACACCATCCAAGAACAGTGCGGTAGGACCAGCCCCACAAGAGACAACCCAACGCCAATCTATCATAAATGCTGCATCATCTGAAGCGTATCGGTGACAATTCTTTGTAACAGTTTCTGCTTTCGATCGACAGTAATACCGGTGCACTGTCACTCAGAAACGCATAAGTAGCATGATGTCGATGGTTCAGAATTCATCCAGTATACGGCGCTTGCTCAACAGCAAGAGATTGTATCGCGGGCTGAGCTCGACATCGGCCGGTGTCAACGGCAGCAGCCTACACGATAATGGAGGAGGCAGCAACATCAATCCACATTATCCCCACATGTTCACACCTCTTGACTTGGGACCAGATATTGGAAGCCTACCAAATCGAGTCATCATGGGATCAATGCATACAGGATTAGAAGGACATTCTATACCCAAGTTGATGCTGCCTCTGCTCAATGCTGAAGATGACCATACGGATTTGACTGAGATGGCGTGCTATTTTGCGGAACGAGCCAAGGGTGGTGTTTCTTTGATGGGTAAGTGCAATAAATTTAAGTTGTTGTCTGGTTTCTGTCAGTTGGTCGAATAAACCACCTAATCATGAATTCAACTCCTTTCTCAATAAATACAGTTACGGGAGGAGTTTCACCCAATAGACAAGGATGGGTAGGTCCGTTTGCAGGCAAGCTATCCACTGAAACCGAACGAGATCGTCACAAACTTGTTACCGATATGGTCCACTCCATTCAAATTCCATCTTACGGGGCTAATCCCACAGAACCAGCTAGGATTTGTCTTCAAATCCTTCACACTGGTAGGTACGCGTATCATCCATTTGCTGTCTCAGCAAGCTCGACAAAGAGCCCCATTTCTCCATTTCCAGCCAAAGAATTGTCCACGAGTGATGTCAAAGCTACCATTCGCGATTTTGTCAACTGTGCAGTTTTAGCAAAAGAGGCGGGATATGATGGAGTTGAAATCATGGGAAGTGAAGGGTATCTAATCAATCAATTCTTGGTGTCAAAAACAAACCAGCGAAGTGATGAGTATGGTGGAGAAAACTTTGTCAACCGCATGAGATTAGCGATGGAAATTGTCACTGAGACTAGAAAGGCTTGTGGCTTGGATTTCATTATCATTTTTCGTTTGAGTATGTTGGATTTAGTAAAGGATGGTAGTTCGTGGGAGGAAATCAAAGCATTGGCGCAGGCACTTGAAAATGCAGGAGTTACGATCATCAATACTGGAATTGGTTGGCATGAAGCTAGGATTCCTACTATTGCTACGAGTGTCCCTCGTGGCGCTTTTTCATGGGTGACAAAGAAGCTACGAGATGAGAATATTGTTTCTGTTCCGTTGTGTGCTACAAATCGTATCAATGCTCCTACCACCATCGAAAGTATTCTGTCGAGCGGCAGTGCTGATTTGATCTCAATGGCTCGTCCATTCCTTGCCGATCCAGAGATTGTGAATAAGAGTAGAGAAGGAAGGCACGAAGATATAAATACGTGTATTGGCTGCAACCAGGCGTGTTTAGATCATGCATTTATCGGGAAGACAGCAAGTTGTTTAGTGAACCCACGCGCTTGCCATGAAACTGAGATTGACATTACTCCCAACTCGATCAGTGCAAAGGACAGGCTGAACATTGGAGTTGTTGGTGCAGGTCCTGCTGGAATGGCTTTTGCACATACAGCTGCCACAATTGGTCACAATGTTACTCTCTTTGACAAGTCAGATGAGATTGGTGGGCAGTTCAATATGGCGAAACGAATTCCTGGCAAAGAAGAATTCCACGAAACTATCCGCTATTTCAACGTCCAGCTAAGGAAGTTGGAGAAGGAGGGCAAAGTTGATATTAGGCTTGGAACTGAAGTATCGTATGATGATATGGACCGCCTAAGCAACAGCGTCGGTGACAAAATTGATAAGTGGATCATTGCAGCAGGAGTTGATCCACGTGTACCAAATATTCCTGGCCTAGATCATCCCAAAGTGCTGTCATATATTGATGTGTTACGCCACAAAGCAAAGGTTGGGCGCAAAGTTGCTGTGATTGGAGCAGGAGGAATCGGATTCGACGTATCCGAGTATCTTTTGCATCACGACGATGCAGACGATCATGACAAATCAGCCGATGAAGTCAACGTTGAAGAGTTCCTTACGAAGTGGGGTGTAGACAAGCATAACAGTGACAGAGGTGGTTTGCTTCCAGATGAACAGATTCAAATCCCCCCACCTCATAGAGAGATTATTTTGATGCAACGTAAGAAGGGAAAGTTGGGCGCGGGGCTCGGGAAAACGACAGGATGGATTCACCGTTCTGAACTTGTTCGTTCGAAAGCTGTTGAGATGCTGCCTCAAGTTTCATACGATAAGGTTGATGAAGATGGCAACTTGCACATCACGGTTGGAACTGGAGACAAAAAAGAAACAAGAGTCCTAGAAGTTGACAATATAGTTCTATGCGCTGGTCAAGTATCGAAAAAGGATCTAGAAAAGGCAGCCATGGATGCCGGGTCTGATCTTGCAGGAAAAGTATTTACCATTGGAGGTGCTTACGAAGCAGGAGAGCTAGATGCTAAAAGGGCCATTGACATGGGGACAAGATTGGCGCTGAAAATCAAGGATGATGAAGTCGTGCCGGGGAAACACAAGTTCAATGCTGATGTTGGAGCAGAAGAGATTCTGTACAAAAAGATGATGTCCTTCATTAGATAATTGCTGATGCTACTGCTACTCAAAAGTAATGTAGAATAGGTCAATGTTGATAGCTAAAACACAAGATTACAGTTTGTAGTAACCGTCTAAGAAGTCGTCTTTAGCCTGTGTGAGCAAATCTGCTGCTGCATCACGACCAAGATTTAATGCAGCAGCTTCGTTGCAATTGTTGTTGTTTAGTGATTTATTGACAGTCAGCACTTCCTTGCCATCAGGAGTTGCTAGCAAGCCACGGAAATGCCACAGTTCTTCTCCACTTGCAGGAGGAGTCATAAGCCCTGCGACTGGAGGACGGCCACTCCAAGGAGAAAGATGATCAACTGAATCCAAGAAAGACCGCTCTGTCGTTGCTGCTATTCGATTGTCGTGATGATCTACTTCTCTTAGTAATGATTTTGTTGTTGCATCGTTCTCGCGGCAAGTAACTGCGATGATACCTTGTCCTGCACCAGGCAGTAAGACATCTGCTGGTATAGGGTTGCATTTGTAACTCGTGTTATCATCAGACAGAATTCCTAGTCTCTTCAGACCTGCGCATGCCAGTACCAATCCATCTAATTCCCCTCTATCCAATGCAGTGAGTCTTGCATCAACATTTCCCCGAATATTCATTATCTCTAGGTCAGGCCTGCATGCTAATAGTTGTGCTTGTCTACGCAGAGAAGCAGAGCCCACTTTGCCTCCAACGGGTAATGATTCTATTGATTTATACTCTCTTGACACCAACACATCCAAAGGATTTTCTCTCGGTCCTAAATAAGCTCCAATCGTTATCCGAGGCTCATGTGCATTTATACGCCAACGATTGGCAGGTGGAATGTCTTTGAGACTGTGAACCACGACGTCTACAATCCCATCCGCTAAAGCTTCATCCAGTGCACCTGTAAAATCAACTCCCTGTATTGCAAGTGGTAGTTGTTGCGTAGATGTTTTGTCAATCGCACCAGTTTTGTCTCCTGATGCATCGATTGGTATTATTGTAGCTTTGATGCCTTTATGTCTGCGTTCAATAAGTTCTTGAAACTGACGTGCTTGCGTTTGGGCCAATTTGGAGGAGCGTGTGCCAATACGCAGAGACAATGCGGTACAACAATGCAGTACAAATAGTACAACGAGACTGGTGGAGCGGTTCATTTTGGATGCGGATTGCAATAGTGCGTTCATTTTCATATGGTCTTCATGGTGTTGGGTTCTGTCAGTGATGGAAAAGATTCTCTTGTACTAGTTCCTACGCACGTAGAAAGGTTTCAATCCGCCCCACGCACCCAGATTTTTGAACTTTCATGTCATCATGTCCCCTGCTTGCGTTGCTTCCGTCCTCTCGACCGGCTCAGAAGACTGTGCGATCGTTACAAAAGGTTCCTACAAAGGTGCCGCCTCTGGCTTTTTTGCTGGTGTGTTGCTGCTGGTGGCAGCATGAATGAATCAGAATGAAAGAATCATATCACTCGATGAGAGTCGCCAGTGATGTCAAGATGAGCGGCGGCATCATAAATTGCAAGAAGTCATCATATCACTCCATCTCCGAAACCGACACAGACAAAATAACTGCAAAAGACATACCATCACACCAATCAGCCCATCGCAAGCGATGCTGCAAGAAGCACAAATCGTTTCTGTCAGGTATCATCTTGGGCGCATTTTTAGTTTGCTCCCGTACCCTCTACGAAGACGTCCGTCTAATGATGACCATCATCCATTCATCGTCTACGAACCACAGAACACACAATCCAAAGCTGCACACTCTAAACACACTTCTACATCTTCACTCACACAATCAAACCATCGTATCCATCGGTCCACGTCCTTACTTCCTTATCAACGAGATGGATAATAGTAATCCAGAATTGAAGAGAACTCTGCAAAAGTGTGCATTGAACATCAAATCGTTTCGACCGAGTGACTTTGTGTTGGGTCATCGTGGAGCCGCATTGCAATTCCCAGAACATACTGATCGAAGTCACGATGCGGCCACGAGAATGGGAGCAGGTGTTGTGGAGTGTGATATTAACTTGACGAAGGATAGAAAATTGATATGTCGCCATGAAATGTGTGACTTACATCTGACAACAAATGTGTTGATGACTCCATTGGCTTCCAAATGTACGAAACAATTTCGACCTGCTATTGGAAACTTGCCAGCTACTGCAAAATGCTGCACTACCGACTTTACATTGAGTGAAATACAGAACCAAATGTGCGGAAGAATGGTAAGTGCCATCTTTTAATGGTGTTATGCAATACTGTCGCATTCACGTGACTAAACTGTCCTTATACAGTCCTCTTCCAACAAGCATGCAAAGACTCCACAGCAGTATATTTCTCATACAAAATCCTTCCAAACAGAGCTGTACGCTCACGATTGCCCTCATATCCAAAGCCACAAAAACTTCATCGATGTCGTCAATGCAAATGGAGGGAGTTTTTCACCAGAGTACAAAATGCTAGATTACAAGTTTACAAAGCAATATACGAGGCAAATGTTCTTACAGCAGGTACTTAATGATTACAACAGTACAGATCCAAGTAGGGTGTACTTTCAAGGATTTGAATGGGAAGATTTGTACTACGTGGCGAAAACCCCATTTGGATTAAACACATTCGCTTTGGACAAGAATTGGCTTGCGCTAACCTACACCAGACATCAATTGCTAAATTATTTTCACCCGCTTGTCGATAATGGTGTGACTGCGATAGCTCCTTCGATATCGATGCTTTTGGAAGTGGACACGGAGAACAATCTTGTCCCTACTCTGTACGCCAAAGTAGCAAGGGAACTTGGATTGGGTATAGTTGCATGGACTCTTGAACGGAGTGACGCGCTATCGAAGGGAGGTGGATGGTATTACTCAACTATATCACAGGTGTTGAGAACTGACTCGGATGTTATTAAAGTTCTCGATGTTCTCTACGAAGACGTAGGTATAATGGCGATTTGGACAGACTGGCCGAGCGTTGCAACCTTCTATGCAAATTGCAAGGGTATCTCGTTGAGGTGAAGATAGGACAGAAGGAGATAACAGCGTTATACTGCATAATATATTCGTAACAGTGAAGATATTGTAAACATTTAATTTATGTTACTCTCCACCAAAAACATGAACGAGATAGGATCCACATCTATCCTTCTCGACCACCAATCAAGGAGTCGGTGCAGCCGCTGATGCAGCACAAGCTGTCATACATACGCCTTGAACTGCAGAACATCCTGCGGCAGCACTCGTAGCCCATGCCCACCACCCAACAGGGCCAGTGGTTCCAGCAACCAACCCAGATGCTGACATACATGTCACATAACCAGCATTGCAAGCCGTGTAGCAAGCAGCACAGGTGATCGGACCAGCTTCAGACTGGTTGAGTAGAATGGAGACGATACAGATGATGCTGGTGATATTCAATAGATTCATTGTTGTATGAAATTGTCAGGAAAATATAGACTGTAGTCGAAGATGATATCGCTTATGGAGAAGCTTGGTCTCTTGGTAGAATTGGACTGTTTGATTTTGCGTTTCTTTCTGATCAGATTAATGAACACATGCTTTTCCTCAGAACCCGAGTCTTGCTTCCGGGCATTACTCACGAACTGACTGAAAACGATCTGGCTTGGAGCTGGAGGGAGCTCCCGTTTGATCGTGTCGAATCATCTTGGCGCGAGGTCGGATCTGCGAAAACGCTCACCACAGGTAATCATCGGGTTGTAAGAATGACAAGAACCCCTACTAATTACGTCGCTCCTGATTTGCCTCCAACTTGACCCACAAGACTTTCCTTCACACTTTTCTGTTTCTAGCAATCAGCTCCCCTTCTTATCTAGCTCTAGTGCTTTCCTCTTTGATAGCTTCTATACATGCTGAATTTCCGCAGCCTCGCTAAGAGCTTTGCTGTCCCGTGGGCTATACAGATAATTCACCGGAAACAACCAACTCTGTGATTGCCCAAGGGAATAAATCTTTGTCGGGACCGCAGGCGATCGTACGAAACAGCGACAGGGACTTAGAAATCTGGGAGATCAAGATCCAGACGCGTGTCTCAAAAAATCCGCCGCGAACAACTTTGAAGACTTTCAACCACAGTCATCACTACGCCATCACCATAGCTGATCTGCAACAGCTCATGATAATATGGAGCTCTTCCCAATTCTATTTTTGTTCGTATTGGTGCATCAGCATGTAATTCATCCAGTGCTTGCCAACAACGATGATGAAGCTGCGAACTCTAAAAGATACCGAATAGCCATCATCGGTGGTGGAATTAGCGGCAGCTTCGTGACAAAATATATTTCTGAGTATGATATCTCCTACGGAAAGCAAAGAAAGCAGTGTCTCTTGGACAAGATTGTTGTATATGATATTTCACCGCCGCCATCTGGTTTCTCGGATGATGGTCAATCAAACGACGACAACAATCATGTTCTAAAATCCAGTTCGGATCCGCGGCCTGAGAATTGGCAAGGTAGCAGAGTTTCTTCTATCACTGTCAAAGATACAGTTATTGAGTTGGGTGCTAGTATCATATACGATGGTAATCTTTTAGTTGTCGAAATGATGAATGGAGATCCAGATAATTTGGTGAGAGATGATCCAATGGGAACTAGCAAAAAGGAAGAAGAGGAGGGCAATAATAGCAGAGAACCATATGGATTTGGAATTTATCATGGGAACAAAGAGTGGCTGCTGAAGACGAGTAGTTTTGCCAATTATCCACTATTCTTTCGAAAGATGTTATTACCGATCACCTTCTTATGGCGGTACAATCTAGATTACTTTCGGTTGCAACAAGCTGTCAAGCGTGCAGTTTCGGCTTTTGATATTGTTTATGGCTTATTAAATGATACGAAGAATGAACTGACATACTTTGAATCTCCGATGGAACTCTGGGACGCAATTGGTTTGCGAACAGCTGCAGCTGTATCTTTTCATGATTTACTGGATGGATTAGGTTTATACCGCGATGCAAGTCTTGAGATGCAACAAGAAACTACTACAGAAAGTAGCAATAGTTGGTGGAATTGGAGGAAGTGGCTACCAGGAATGGGCTGTATGAGATCTGAGCTTGTAACCGCAATGACCATCAATACCTACAACGCAGATCTTAATGAGATGAATGGCCTCGTAGGCCTTGTATCTTACGTTCCATCAAGTGGTGAATTATTTAGTGTCAAGGGAGGGAACAACAAGCTCATGGAGTCAGCATTGTATCAGTCTAGAAGACTCTATGAAAAAGCACCTAAATGTGAACAATCAAAAGAAAGGATACAGCGACAACAAAAGCAGGTAACTACGGTCATATCTAATGGAGATACGATGGAATTGTTATCAAACGAAGACTCGCTTGGTGAATTTGATGTTGTCATTCTTGCAGCACCCTTGCAACAATGCAGGATCCAGTTTCTGGTTCATAATCCCATGGGCATGGACGATTCGATACTTCATCCAATGCCATTGGGAGGGGTTCATGAAAATATTGACAATGAGGATGTCATTGACAGACCTGGACGCACAGATACAATCAATAATGAGCATGGTGATCTAGCATTTGCAGCGCCACTTCCATCCAGTGCCACGTCTCCATACACGTCCGTTGTAACTACTGTCATTAGCAACGCTACAATCAACACTAGCCATTTTGGCTTGGACGATAACGAACCGTTGCCTCGTACCATTCTAGTCTCTGAGAGGGGAAAGATGCTGGAAGGGATAACAACATTGCGCATCATGTCAATGGAAACGGGACTGATCAAGATATTCTCTACGGAAGAATTGAGTTTAGAGCATCGAAACGCATTGTTTGGCAGCCACCACATTATTGAATACGTGCAAATTTGGGGCGGAGGAGACAATAGAGAGCACAGCCGAACGGGTGGAGCAACTCCTAATTTTGCCGGAGGACGCAACTCAGAATCGCTGCCTTTTCTCCTTTACGACAGTTCAAAACATTTGTCAAAAAGTGATGGTGCTGCTCTATACTATGTAAATGCTATTGAGAGCTCTGTTGCTGCTATAGAAATATCTGCAATAGGTGCTAAATCAGTCGCGAAATTAGTTGCCCGTAGGCTCGGGCTCGTTAGTCCCGTTGCAGTCTCCTCTCACGACGAGCTGTAAACATTACTTCAAAGATGTCGCTCTCAAGCCGACCTCTTTCCTTAATAATCGTATCAACCACTAACTCATCATGTTTCAACCTAATCTCCCTCTCCTCCAACACTATATCTTTCAGCTTTTTGATTTCAGCCAAATGACTTTCAATTCGAGTTGCATCTCTCAAATCCAAAGCAGTGATTTCCTTTTGAATATACCCCAATGCAGCGACCCTGGCCGCCTGCAGTTCAGCCAATCTTCTTGTGTATTCACCTGCGGCGGCTTCAAATCGACGAATCAAACCCCCCTCTCGTTTGTCAGCCTTGGTCATTTCAAGGGCTAGTGAAGGTTGTAGTTTTTGTCTACCTATTTCATCAATTGTATCGAAATTTTTTCGTCGTGATTGGAAAAGTGTCACGTGGTTGTGATGATTCATTTGTGCTTCAAGTAGGTTTGCACGTCTCTCAATCGATACTATATTTGGGAGACTGTTATCCGTCACTTCACTCTCCTGTTGTTGTTGTTGCTGCTGCCGCTGTAAATCATCCGCTCTCTTGTGGTCCATGATGGGCCTAACAAAATCAGTCTCAATTTTTTGTAAACTTCGAATCATGGCCTCCTCCAAAGGCACATTGACAAAGTCTTCCATCGTAGAAGCATGCTCCCTCCCCCTCTCGGCAGATTCTATAGCCAACCGAGCATGAAATAATGCCAGCCGCCCTTCCAAATCAGATATACGCGAGGAATATTCTGCTTGTCGTTTGAGCACTTCAGATTCGAATTTGCGAATATTAGATTTGGGAGAAAGGAAATGAAATCGTTCAGGGTCATGAATGACTAGATCTTTGGATGAGGGGGTGTACACTGTTATTGCCCCATCATGATGATTATTTTCATCTGTTTCGTTTGCTAACACCAATTGAAATTGTTGTGAATCTGTCATCTTGAAGAGGAGTTTTTGTGTTTTGCCTTGGAGGGACTTCGGTTTGCGATTTTCTATTATCCTTGTACACAGCTACTATTGGATTCCAATATCAAGGGTGCAGCAACTATTATTAGATCGTTGCCGTCAACGCCACCAACGACTCCAACAGCAAGGCGTTGTCTTGCTCGAAGAATTATGAACAATGCATGATATGAACAGTAACGTGTGGTACTTATTACGATTTATCTACAGGTACAGTCATCATGGAACTACATACAGGAACTAACATGCCAATCATATCCTTGGAACGTGATTCATGCGTGTTATAATAGCATTGAAGTAAAGGAAGAGAAATAGAAGGCAACACCTATGCTCCTATAATTTACTAAGATCTAAGACCACTTCTAATTCTTTTATGCAGACACGTTGAACACTCCGCCAGGTGGTACTCCATTTGGGACTGTAATTACCAGCATCTCATTTGTGTGAGGATGCTGAACTTGAATCTGTTGACCAGCCACAATCCCAGCTGGAAGTTGAACCTGGAATGTGGTCGGCTGAACATAGGGCTGTGCTGCAACCACTGGCGAGTACTGTTGAGTAGGAGTGGGAGCGTATGCAGACTGATCTACATTACTCACGTCCACGTGCACTTCTTCTTCAGAAAAATCTTTCTTTGGGTTGTTCAACATCTTGTTCGACAAGATTTCGTGAATCAGCCAGATATTATCCTTTTGACCTTTGGCAAGCTCTTGTTTGATGTCATCATCTGCCGTGTACACCTTAACTTCGGGTCCGCTTAGTAAGTGCCCTTCAGTCTCGATCTTGAAGGCTGTATTGTACATGAGCGGGGAGCTCTTGTACTCAACAGACTTTCCAGTGATTCCTTTCTTGTCAATGACGATGATTCTCTTGGTAGTTATGATGAAGAGGTCCCTTCCAGCTTTGAAGGCAGCCTCGACTGATTCATCCTCCTGCAACAGAGCGGGAGAAGAACGAAGTTGAGACGTCAACTCACCAGGGTCTTTCATGTGAGCATCACTTAAGAAGCCGAGGATTTTAGTCATTGCTCCTGTCTTCGAAGGCTCATAAGCTTGCGCATTCCGCAAAGCAGAATTCCCATCAGCATTCCCAATAACGAAGTGTGCAATGAAGCTTTGGATGGCAAATATATCTGCCTTGCCCTTCCTCAAGTCTTGCTTGACTTTGTTATCCCAGAAAGCCTTGAACCACACACGGAGCTCCATGTCACGATCAAGATGACCAGCACTCTCAACAGACCATACACGAATGCTGTCCAAAGGAACTGACATGTATTCTTTTCTCTTTCCAGTGATGCCTTGCACGTCAAGGACAAAGAGCCTCTTGTTCGTCAAGTAGAGGCTATCCCGACCTGTTTTGAATGCAAAAGCAATATGCTCATCACGCTGAAGTAAGCCAGCTTCATGGAATTTGATATCACATGCCTTGGGATCGATAGCAGAAGCATTGTTACCAATCCAATCCAACAAGTTTGTGCCTGTGTCTGGAGATGAAGGCATTAGAAGCTCGGAGCTGACAGGTGAAGTGTATGGCTTCATTTGGTGACCGTTCACACGCATCAACCTTTCAGATAGATATCTGTGCACAACAAAGACGTCCACCTTGTCTTTCTGAAAGTCAATCTCTAGATAACTCCTTCTTGGGATTGGAGGAGGTGGTGGATCGTCTTCGTTGGAACGTACTGGATAAAAGACATCATCAAAATCCAACCAAAGGCACAACTCGGAGTCCTTGTCCACAAATGAGCCGGCAGAACGCAAACTAAAAGTAGTGATGGTCCTGTACGGAATCGAAATAAATTCAGTTTTCTTCCCAATGCCAAACAACCCCTGTTTGTCAACAAAGATGATCCTCTTGGTGGTGAAAAGGATCATATCACGACGGCCCTTAAACGCCAACTCTACAGATTCACACGATTGGAGAATGAATCTGAATTGTGCCTCTGCCTCTCGTGGATCAACCATTCTGCTGTCGTCTCCAAGCCACGCAAGAATGCTTCCTGAGCCAGTGTCATTATAACCAGCCATGGCACCGCCATGCTCAGAAGGCGCCATTGTATCCGGCCCTAGTAGTTTATCAGATATAAACTGCAACGCATGTGAGTTAGATAAAATAGGCAGAAGTAGTAAATGCGATAATGATGACGCAATAACAATAGCATGATCTTACCCTCTGAACAGCAAAAATGTCAGCTTGACCATCACGAAAATCGATCTTCATCCGGGTTCTATGGTTTCTTGGGGATCCCTCAGAACTGCATTCCTTGGATGGCAGATTAAAGTATAGAGTCAGCTCACTGTCCCTATCGAGAATGTTCCCTGCCGTTTCAACAGAGAAGCCTCTGATTGATGGCCACAAAATAGTAAGATATTCAATCTTCTTGCCTGTTACACCTTGCACATCAATTTTCAGGATACGAAGACTTGTCATTATAATAGAGTCCCTTCCACACTTGAAGGCAAGCTCCACTTTCTCCTGAGGGAGAAGGACACCACTGGGCTTTAGACGAGATTCCAGTTCATGCTTATCAATTTGCGCATAGTTGGATCCAAGGAGGTCAAAGATTCCAGTGCTTGCATCGCCGCTACCATTACCATACCCAGATGCTGCATCTGCAACGTAATCCTCACCGGCAGCTTTACCCTGGATGACTACAGAACTCAAAAATCGATGAATTGCCAACACGTCCACATCTTTGTTAAAATCAACAGACACCGTACCAATGCCCCTTGCATAGACCTTCATTTCACTGTCTGTATCAAGAGATCCACACGTCTCAAGGGAAAAGGCACGCACTGATGTGTATGGAACGGTTTTGTAGCCGATCTTTTTGCCCGTGATGCCCATCTTATCTTTGATCAACAGACGTTTGGTAGTCAGCATGTAATGATCACGACCGGATCCTCCGAGGGATTTAAATGCAAAGACGATGCGCTCATCAGGTTGGAGTAAGGCTGATGGATATTTTTCTCGCACTTTTTGCTCATACTCGGCGGCGTCAATCTGTGCGGCATTGTTGCCTACGATGTCAATTATTCCCATTGTTGCTGTTTGTTTGTTGCCTGTTCGTCTTCTAGATAATATTATACTTTGTGCTTAGCCTTTGCTTGACGAGGAAATAATGATTTCATCGCCAACCTGTAACGGCTGGAGGATCAAAACAGAATACGAACAACTTCTTGGATGCTCTTGGCTCTTGCTTGCTTGATTCGTGGTGATTCTTAGATTCACGACAGGAACGTTTCGTGGAGGGGCTTTTTGATGCCGTCACGGCAACCGGTATCCGGTCTATCCGATATCTACATAGAGGATTATTGGGTTGTTTCTGTGTTGCTGTGCGTGCACGACAGAAGTTGCACGACATCATCTGCAAGTAGGTACTCCTTGCGTTGACGAAAACAAAGAAGGGAGAAGTTGTGCGCCTGGCTCAGCTTGGTTGGTTGGATGAAAAGCTGCTTCTCTATATATATCATAACGAGCAGCAACAAGCTTTCGTGTTAAAATCATGAGTGCATGCCTTTGCATCGGTGCTTTATTGTTCGGATAGCATTGTGAGCGGTACAGGTCTTTTGATGCATCTCTCCGAAGACAACCCAGTGCTTCATCATCAAACATCTATCGGATATTTGGCTTCCAACATCCTACTATTGCTAATTTGCGCTTATTATTCAGGGAGGAGACAAAGCTTAGCCGCAAATGCTATATACATGGGCTTCTCTGGCGTCTGGATGATGAGTGCAACAATATGGAACATGTCGTGCGATTACGTATATTCAGATACCATTTTTGGTTTATCGGTTCCCGTTTTACTTACACCGTTTGTTGTTTGCCTAAAGTTCTGTTTGCCTTCAATGGTTTGGTGTTTTCTGGGTCTAGTATATGTGGTCCTTTCACATGGTGTATGTTCTACCACAGCAATGACTTCGACTTCAAATGCAACAAATGATACTGTTTCAGAGACTGCTAACAGCAACCACACATTGACCAGGCCACTTTTAGTTTAATGCGATATAGAGAGTCAGATAGAGGCCCAGATAGTCTACTTGAAACCGAAACTTATCAATAGTATCATTGAATTCCGGGTCCTTCTGCACGAGTCTATTCAAGTATGTATTTTAGTTTTTGTTGAGTGATTTCCAAAGTTATTACGATATTATTATTACTATTATTATTATTATTATTGGATAACTTTTTCACAGCTGATACTTTCGTTTGGTTTCCACTTGACTTGT
>Ga0209652_1001670_pt1 | contig 17955 bp, 16 predicted proteins | sample SaaInl74LU_5_DNA_FD_184641 | JGI IMG/M metagenome (GOLD analysis project Ga0209652, IMG submission 184641) | Marine microbial communities from expanding oxygen minimum zones in the Saanich Inlet - ESP_74LU_5_DNA (SPAdes) (version 2) | ecosystem: Environmental > Aquatic > Marine > Intertidal zone...
GCAACAATTGGTAAATTAGCAAATTTGGTTTGAGCATTTGCGGCAAGGTCTCCCCAAACAGTCAATCTGACATCAGCTCCAGAATCATCCTGAATTGTGAGTTCACATTTAGTCATCTCCTTTCCACTCTTCTTGCTCACAATAACGGCCGGGTCAGCAACATGTTTGACGACTGCCAATATATCCACAAAGCCACTTGGTTCCATCTCCGACAAGGCTGCAATCTTTACAAAATCATAGCTCTCCTGGATATCCTCTGCGTCATCCTGCAAGTGAATTTCGGAGTTTTGATCAAAAGTGATTTCAAACTGAGATTTGCAAGTGTTGTACTGCATGTTGGCCACCTTGAGCCTGCCCCCAGAGAAAGTGTAAACGCGTCCTTCTTCCAATAGGTTGTAAAACTTATCAACTGCCTCTTTGAAGAAGGTGCACTTGACATCAGTTCCACTGGAGTCCAAAACGACAACACTGAATAAACTTCCCTCACCCTTGGCATTACTCCAAGTACGAATTTCAGATTTGTTGGTAATTTTGGCACGGATAACCCAACGATTGGAGTACATGTTTAGACCAGAGATGGGTGTAAATGACTGAGACGAGGCGTTGGTGCGAATGACGGGATTAGATGAACCTCCGGACATTCCCATTCCACCGCTGTTTCCTCTGCTACCATATGGGTTGCTACCGCCACCACCATAGGGATTTCCTGCAGATTCCACCTTACCATACATTGGCTGTGCTCCTCCTCCAACGCCGCCCGAGGGTTGTGCTTGAGCAGAACCAACATTTCCTGCCTTGGTAATATCTACTGGGTTTCCCAATCTGCTGCCAGGGTTTTGTACAAGCTCGCATTTCAACACAATGACAATCTTCTGTCCAGATGGCAATGTGTTCACAAGGAACTCATTGACATTGATAATACCAAATTGAGCAATTTCTCCTGAGTTAACTTTGGAATTGAGTTGGGTGGCACACATGCCCGAAAGGAAACGATTTCCATCGGAGAGAACCACCTATCATAATAATATATAGATGAAGCACAGAAACGACATTAGTAACTGCTACAATGAATCCACTTTCAGCATGAATCAATGAAGTAATAAATACCAACTAAACTAACCTTCCACCTATCGTCGGCTCCGCCATTTTGAGCAATCTTCTTCAGGTGGAGAATCTGCACGGAAGGCAAAAATGACGGATCGTCACTCGAGCCGCCCATGGTAAACATGCGCTGAATGGCACCATCTGTGAGACTCATTGTAACGTTGTATTTTTATCTGTATGGTATGAAGTAACTGCGGCAGACAGAAATGACGAGTGAGTGAGAATATCGATACATGAATACTCAAACAATGACATGACATGACATGACACGACATTCAGATATGCTTTTATAGGTCAACAAGAGGCGCAAGATGGTGCGTCTTGCTCAAACCAAGGACAACTGTCAACAAAAGATCATCTTACCGACTGATTCCTCGCTACTTTATTGGCTGCTTGGTATGGAAATTGCAAAGTTAACGTTTACTATGACATCCTTCTTGGCTCGGTGCATCTGCTGAAGCTGAATGATGTCGATTGCACAAATCGACAAAGAATCGAAAACCGACCACTCGATACGTACGGTCCTAAATACCAATACCGTATCTTCATCAACATACCAATACGACAACAAGTTAAGTACGAAGCGAACCAACTTTCTCACTTTCATCAATGAATGGTGAACCCGCCTGTTGCTCTGTTGCTTATCCTTACCTTGGGCATGGCAATTCCCATCTCTATCTAGTTATCTAGGTGATGCATACTAATTCCTGACATAGATCTAATAGTATCTTCACCAGAGAACTAGATACTATTAGCTATTTTGCCTTCTCTAAGCTTCTCTACCAGCCTTTGAAACACCCCGCCCGCAGTAAGTAGGTTGGACACAACACAATAACTGCTATCTAGGTACGCACTTTGATAGACTGTATGCGTCTCAACACATTTCACTCTCTCTGGTAGAGAAGCTTGAACTACTTACTTATGCATTGCTGTGTGTGAAAGAGGCAGAGGTGTTGAGTAACTCTAGCTCTACAGCGACCCTCAATCACTCACTTTCTGAAATGAAATAACAGTAACAAAACCGCTAAAAGCTGGTGTGTTGCCTTCATCACTTTAGTATATCAGATATCAGTTCAAATTTTCATCCCTTAACATTAACACCATGGTTCAACTAAGCTGCGAACCATGCATCGATCGAACATCATACAAACTCAAGGCAGTACTACATGGATCATCGGATGACCCATTTTGGCAGAAACTCAATGCGTCGGCACATCAATCAGCACTTGATATGCGTGTTAATCTTGAGTTGGAATTATATGAGCCAGGTGGTTACAATGAAGATAGGATGGCACGTGATATTAAGTCTACGTTGAATTCAGATAACATACCTGATGCGTTAATTGTTACAATACCATCAGTGGTCGTAGCCAATGCTGTTAAATATGTTTCTGAACGTGGCGTGCCAGTGTTTGGCTTGAATAGTGGATATGATGAAGTTAGTGGGCGGGGTGGGTTGGTAGATGGGGGGAATGTATTGTTCTTTACTGCCATGAATGAAAGGCTGGGTGGGGAGAAGGCAGCTCAATACTTCCTACGTGAGTTTGGATTTGTAGAGGTAGAGGGGGGTGATAATAATATTGGCAACACTACAGCAGTTGCAAATGGCACGGAAGTTCAGGACACAAGGTACCTTGTTGAAGCAGAACCGTATTATGGTGATGGGCTGTACATAACACCACTTGGAGAAAAGAGTAATTCTGCGTTTCAACAACGATTTGATGGGTATCATGATACGTTAGTTGGTGGATTCAACTCTACAACAATGGCAAACGCAAATGTTACTGTGGAGTGGATGGAACTGGATACATCCGTAGACCAAGTAGAATTGGTAGAAGTATTGACATCCAAGTTATCGAATTGCACTTACAAGTCAATTTTGTTAGGTTCACAACGTTTTGTTTCGGCAGTGGTAGATTCAATTGAAGCAAATGGATGTCGTTCAGGTAAAACCCCTACCTTACTTGGAACATTTGATTCGTCTGAGGAAATCTTTAATCGAATTCAAGAGAAACGTTGGGATTTTGCTATTGAACAGTTCGTAAGTTGGTTGGAAGATGTACATGTTGTTTTCGTTAACAAGAATGTGTACAAATACTTACACACATTGCTCTCCCCTTACATAGAATCATATGCAGGGGTGGACGCCGGTTCATTTAGCGGCTCTTTTTGTTTCTACTGGACTTGTTATCTCGCCACCTCTTGATGGTGTGTATCTGTCCGGCCCAGTTCTTTTCACACAAGATGATGCCATAACCGACACGTTCCGTGAGTGTACTGACGACGCGTTTCCAGTCTGCCCCAATACTTTAAGTCCTAACGGACAAACATCGAGCTGCCAATGTACTGATCGAAAGCAGATTCGAATTGGTGGAGTTGTTCATGGGATTACTACTGATTCATTCTGGGATGCAGTGTTTGCAGCCAGCGAACAGGCAGCTGAGGATATGGGCATACAGCTTGTCTTTGACAGGTTTGAGCCACAAGCATCAAGCGAGATATTGTACAAAAGGATGAGTGCAAAAATTCTATCTCTCTGCCAGGTAAGCACAACTTGTTTTCTACTAGTTTAGAAACCCAAGTTACATGTTCAAGTTATTGATCATCGTATATCACAAGTTGCGCACGTTTACTAGCAACTACTCACCCGTCCCTCTCTTTGTCTTCAAACTGGTGACCATTACTTGGAATTAACTTTCATTTTACTCAGGAAGGAGTGGATGGAATTTTTGTATCCATATCAAATGAGATTGTAGTTCGAGCTGTACAGATGTGTCTTGACCTGGGTATTCCAGTTATGTCTATCAATGCAGGATATGAAGATTCGAAGAAGATGGGTCTAATACATCACATTGGAATGGTCGAACGAAGTGCCGGATATGCAGCGGGCAATAAAATGGCATCAATGGGAACTTTCAACAAGGCTTTCTGTATCAATCACGCTCCAGGACTTGAGGGCTTGGATAGCCGTTGCAAAGGGTTTGAAGAAGCAATGGCTGACCTTGGTATTCTATATGTTGCTGAAATTGCAGTGCCCGAAGATAACGTGGTTGGATTTATCAGTGCAGTCGAGGAATCAGTACAGGAAGAGGGTGATTGGGATGGAATTGGTATGCTTTTAGGAGCGAGTAATTATCCTTCGGCAATGCCGGGTACCACTGAGCTGAAGGAACGTCACGAGAAGTTTGTCATTGGCAGCTTTGACATCAACGATTTGCACTACCAAGCTATTGATAATGGTAATATCCTCTTCGGTATTGATCAACAGGTAAGTCTGTATGCTGTGTATTTTGTTCTTTTTTTGAAAGAGTAATTGGGTTACCACAAAAGATTCATTCCTGACACTCTTTTTCGACAGCCATATCTACAGGGCTATCTTCCCATTCCCATTCTAACCCATGCAGCAACCACGAAGCAATTTCTTCTTAACCATGCTATCGCAACCGGACCTGCATTTATACTTGGGTCCCCTGGCCAAGCTGAGAACATTTGTGCGGCTGAATCTTATCCTGTGTGTCCCGAACATCCAATTGAAGATTACAACAGCATAAATGATGGAGTGAAGATTATAGGGTATTGCCTCTTTGCCGTGCAAGCTCTTGCTGCAGTGTCAGCAGTTGGTAAGTCATGATTTGAAACTCTTTTCTTCTCTAAAATGTGCTCAAAACGTCTCATTTCACCCTTCTCTTGTTCATATAGCTTGGATGATAAACTATCGAAAGTCATTCGTTGTCAGGGCATCCCAGCCTGAGTTCTTATCCCTTGTTGCCTTTGGATGTTTGATGGTAGCTTCAGCCATAATCCCGTTGTCAATCGAAGGAGGATATGCCTTCCAAAGAGATCCCATAACTTTGGATGAGACAGAAGTACCTAATGATGAGATCAAGGTGAGCATAAAAACATGTTCTTGATGAACATATCTACTTTCCACTATTGTTTATTATTCTCTAACTAATATGCAATGCTATGACATATCTGAGACAGGGCGTTGACGCAGCATGCATGGCAGTGCCCTGGCTTGTCTGTGTAGGCTTTGGTAAGTACAGGGAGCTTTCTTTGTTGTTTTTTGTTCATTTTTATGTACAAGAACTTACACTCTTTGCTTCCTGGATGGAACAACTCTATGCTTTCCTTACAGTGCTAATGTACTCAGCATTATTTGCAAAGTTGGTGAGAATCAAGGAAATCATGGATGGTGCTCAAAACTTTCGGAGAGTCCAAGTTCCCAGGTCAAGAGTTCTGGGTACCGTTGGCGTTCTACTGAGCTTGCAAGTTGTAATCTTGGTAACATGGCAGCTTTATGATCCCTTAGTTTGGAGCAGGGAGGTAACTGAAAGAGACAGTGAAACAAATTACCCAACCCAATCTATTGGTCAGTGCACTTGTGAAAATGTAGGCGCTTTCGCAGCAGCATGTGCCTGTTTCATTGGTGCATGTCTCGCATATGCACTCAAGTTGGCCTACCAGACAAGGAACTTGCCTTTCGAGTTCTCAGAATCCAAATACATTGGTATATCAATTGTGTATCTGTTGCAGCTACTAGTCTTGGGTTCACCGCTTTTGTTCATAGCGCAAGGGCAAAACAACAGTACATTCTACATTGTAGCGTCACTTGTTCTTTTTCTATCGAGCTTTGGTACTACATTGCTGATCTTCGTGCCTAAATTGATTGTTCGCAAGAACCAGGATGGAAGACGTACGGAAAGGGCTGTTTGGAATACAGTTGTTGCAAATCGTGAATCAGAATCGGCTCCAGGATCAACAGTTGCCGATATTCGAGCTAGGATTGCAAGGGGGTCAACTGACATAAGGAGGTCAACTGACATAGAAAAGGAAAACAACGACGAGAATGGGTTGTAGACAAATCGTTTTGGAGAAAAAATGGTAGGGATAAAAGCGACGATGTAGAGTCTTCTAGGAGTTAAATATATAAAGGTGAAGGTGAAAAAGGGGAGATAGGGTGAATTCATCACGTCACCTAGACGTTGTAGCAACGCCGATGTGACCAAAAAGAGCTTGAGCCGCGCAAACGATGCCTCCATACTATCATGGCCAACTATAATGGGTCACTAGAAGCTGTTGATTGCGATATTCACAGCGTGAGATACGATATGGCTGTCAAATGAGATACTGGCGTAGCCGAAGTGGGCCTCATCAGGTCACCTACGACGTTGTAGCGACGCCGATATGCCCCAAAAAGAGATTGTTTCGTGTTAAAGATGTTAGTAAACTATAATGGGTCACTAGAAGATGTTGATTGCGATATTCACAGTGTGAGATACGATATGGCTGTCAAATGAGATACTGGCGGGCCTCATCAGGTCACCTACGACGTTGTAGCAACGCCGATATGCCCCAAAAAGAGCTTGAGCCGCATTAAAGATGCTTCCGTACTATCATGGCCAACTATAATGGGTCACTAGAAGATGTTGATTGCGATATTCACAGCGTGAGATACGATATGGCTGTCAAATGAGATGGTCACAACGTACCCATTATAGTTGTCCATGATTGTATGGAACCAACTTACAACTTTCACCCGAGTTCAGTCGAGCGAAGAACAAAGACGACCGCAAAGCAGTGACAAAGCGGAGTCAATGCCTTCTGCTTCGGGCTCTGTAAGGTTTTTGTTGTAGCCAATGAGTCATGTCAGATTCTGATGTGGTTGAATCTTGCATGTACCATGTACCACTTACTACTACTACTACCTCTCTCAATCTCCACCGCAGGGCAGGAAAGATGTGGCAACGCACTGTTACTGTCTGAATCATTTGAGATTAAAGAGACAACACTGCCCTAATGTTTAGCTTAATTATTCAGCTTTGAGTATCATCTCTTTAGAGCTCGACACATCAGCAACAACAACAACATCTTTACTCCTTGCTTGATTCAAAATAGGTGATATCCCCAACCCCACTTCCATCACACTGCCCGCGAAGGGAAACAATTTCTTCCTCCCAGTGTTGTGGGTTACCTACATATCCTAAATAATCACACAGTAGTTCCTCTCCTTGCTTGATGACACGATTTGTCGCGTCTCCACCACTCAAATATTGACGCATATTACGCTCAGTTACTGGGCTGAATGCGCTTGATTTGCCAATAATCATCTCTGGAGGTTGTTTCAGGTCGACATTGGCTTCCGTGAAACCAGTAATAACACCATAATTGTAAGTGCCATTGCATCCATGATTACAGAACATCAATGCGCCCGAGTCAACAGTAGAGTGGGTACGCCCAAGAAGAGTTGACCAAAACCCGTATCCTATACTGAAGGCCTCCACCGCACTTATAGAGTCGTAAACTTCAGATGCATACGCTTTATCGTAATTTTCTTCAGCCCAATAATACATCTCTTCGATGATTTGATGCGTTGATGGCAAGATGAAGTAACTCAAGCTTTTCTTCTCAAGACCAATCGATACACCTTCTTGAATATCCTTGGCGGCAAAGAGCCCTCTCCCTGAATACTCGCCCACAGTACTTTTGCCAACTGACAAGTCTGAGACTGGTGTGTTGCTCAATTGTGGGCTCAGACCACTGAGCTCCTCGCACTCCTTCTTCCTAGCATCATCGCCTCTTTTACAATACGCAGTTGCAACCGCTTTGGAGGGTATTTGGTACTGCAACATGGTGGGAGCATCGAAGAAGTTCAAGTCGCTGCTGCTGCTGATACGTTGACGCAATCGAATAAGAATTTCAGCCTCGTTGATATACCAGTCTGCCCTTGAGGCATGTGACTTCAAAGCAACAAGGAAGCTACGACGAGTCCCAGAATCATTGCTTTCATCTTCGTAAAGGTGCATGCTTTCATATCCAACGTGTTCCAACTCATTGATGACTTCGAAGTACCCTAGGTCTGAGCCTTTGTGAGTGATGGTTTGTTCAAAGTTCAGTGCAAGCTACGTAGTGAATTGTGCATCATAGGGGTGAGAGTTATCATGCATATGCAAGATTCAACAGTCAATTTGACATCATTCACTTACTATACCTTCGTCTTCAAGACAATTGAACATCGTGGAAACATGTGCACGAAGGCCTACATCGGTGACATCTTTTACTAGAGCCGGAACAATGATCACATCAAATAATCTTTCACCTTCTTTTGAACATCCAGCTACTTCGTCATGCGTATCTACAATCACTACCTCCTGAACAGATGTATACTTCAGCACCTCTCTCTTGGTAGCTCTTGTGCCATCTTTCTCGCTACTCTCAATAATCATAACCTTTTTTGGATTCGGATGCGTGATCATTGAAGGGTGAACCAACGCCTCGTAATTGACTTCCTTTCCCACTGCTGATGTTGCTGTTGCATCATCCTTGGGTACGGCAATGTCACTTTGAGGAATGATGGGTAATTGGACTTTGCGTTGCCGTTGTTGATGCAGAGGCAGAGAGGAGACGCTAGCTTTATAAGAGGCGACAACTCTCCCAGAAAACAGAGCAATCGAGGCCGAAGTAAGAATGGCGAGTAAGATGCACAAGCCACTGAGATGAATCCGGTAGCGGTGATCTAGAGGAGTATTCATATTCATCGACATCGACGTAGAGTTGTTTGGAGTTTTGCTATCCATGATTTTGCAGTCATCCGCTACCATTCTTCTTACCTCGAATGATTACTTCTTTTGTACATAAGTATGTAGTCCTGATGATTCTTGTCAACATATGCGAACAAGAGAACATGCAGCGCGTAGCGCCATGCAACGGCAGCTAAAATATTTTGGGAGAGAAGACGGAAGAAGCACTGATGGATTATTTCTGAAAAACATGTTCACTCGTACGGTTCTCAGTTTGCCGATTTTGAGAACGGATGCTCGATTTTTAGGCTTATACCTTTTCTGCAGAATTGAATGACGATACTTACTTAGTACATGGGTCGGCCCTAGCTGTGAGATTGCCTCTCAAGGGCCTTGCCGCTCAAGGGCCTTGCCTCTGCAGGTCTTGAATGGAGAAAATCCACTCCCTACACAATGTAGCAACTACATTGTTTCTTCGCACACCCGCCAATAGATCAATGTTCATCTTGTATTCAGTATCGTAGGCGGATCTCATCAATACATACCTTGCTCGGCTCAACATAATTCCTAATCAAATAAATGCTACTTAGACATGTTTAATTATCAATTGGAGACATTTACGCGATTTAGGACAGAGCTAAACTGACAGCGAAGTAGGAACTATGGGAAGAGGCTTCTCATCAATATCTCTGCTCATCAAATTTGGAATTCCACTGCAATTGTCTCATCAAATTTTGTTTTACGGGCCGCATATCTCTGAAGAAGGGATCTAATGTGGTCGTTACTCACAACTCTCGTAGAATCAAGTTTCGTCTGGTAGGCATCGGATGCCAGTATTGGCTTGATCACTACATCACCAAGTAGTTCTGGGGCTCCTCTTTTCCCTTCACCTATTTCTTTGCATGCAACCATGAGATCGTATCTGAAAAAGGAAGGCGGAAGTTCAGTTTAGAGAAAAAGAGTGAATAAAATAAAAGCAAATCAATACTATAATATACATAGACACAGCTCCACTCACGCTATCGAGTCAGTAACAATGGAGTCAAATTTGTATTCTTCATGGTTGCGAATGAAGTTCCGAACCCATGTAGCTGGAGTCTGGAGCTGACCTGTGGCACGCTTCTCAATAAAGTCAAGATAAGTCGTCATGCGGTCCATTGTTACAGAGTCGCATTGAATATGATCAAGGTAGGCATAAACCAAGGGAATCAATCCAGGAAAGTAATCTACAAAAAAATTGATAGAATGAAAAGTTGAAACGAAAAAGGTGAGATAGTGAATAAATGACAAGACTCATCAATGAGCGAGATATATAACGTACCTCCCTTGCCCGTCATTATTTCTGCCATGGTCATTTCTTCGTAAGAATTCTCCTCTGTGCCACCGGAGGCATTTGGTGCCACTCTTCTCTTTTCGCTAACACCTTCCCAGGATGAAACATCTGAATCTGTGCTTGTCAGATTGAGAGCACTGAGATCATCTCCAGAAAACACTGTGGGTAAAGTACTCTTTTTTCCATTTACTGTACTGAACATGGATGAGTATTGTTCGTCAAATCCATCATCGCCCTTTTCCAATGGAGCCATGTGTCTCCTAAAGAAGAACTTTCCGTTTACAGCTGCATTACGACCGTGAGCACGTTGCATGTTTGCATCCACGCGGCTCAACGGAATGTAAAGATTCAAATCGAAAGTCAGGATAACACGAGTGATGAGCGTGATAAATGTCGTGAATGCGGCATTTTCGAAATCAGTCAATTGGATTTCCATGCTTCGGAACTCTGTTCGCCATCCGATGTGAGGATCATTTGGCCCTGTGCGAGGAGGTGGCGGTTTCCACCTAACGCTTTGCCTGTTATAGGGACAACAATGTGTAAGTTAATATCATCAAGCGCAAGGACATCAACGGTATGGATTGTGCTCACTTACCAGTTGGTACTCTGGATGCTCTCAAAATGTTCCGTTTGCGTGTCGTCATCGACTTCTTCCACTGCACCATCAAAGATAACAAGAGGATCCCTCACAAAGATGTGTGCAATATGCTGCGATAGTAAGGGATCTATCCCTGCTTCTCTCAATTGTCGGTACTTGTCCTCGTCGATAGGGACTGGAATATCATTGTACATATTCAGAATACGATTGTTCATTTGGCCATCTTCAGAGGAAACGCCTTGGTAAATATAAGTGCTGATAGAATCATAACGGCTCTTGTATAACCTGCGGTAACCCTTCCCTGCCACTTCAGGATCTGGATCAGGGCCACCCTTGCGACCACGCTCTGCTGGCCTCCTATCATCAACACCCTCACTAATAATACCCCATCGGCAGTCAGTATCTGCGAGTCTTCCCTTCAATACCGGTGTAGAAGCGGTCAATGCCATCATAATTGGAGCCAAGACTGCAAGCTGGTCGTACAAAAACCTACTCTCGTCTACATCTGTAGCCTGGAAAGTAATTTGAAGACAGCAGCAGCCCATACCAAACGCCATTGCATCCATGTGTATGGCTGGACGTAAATTGAACATTTTGGCTTCATCATTAAAGGTCTGGTGCTCATCGCTCAAGGAAGAAACAGCAGTTTCTAGAGCACTCTTCAAATCTGGCACATCGTTAATATTTCCCACCGAGCCTCTGTACATGGGCGTTTCAGACCCCAACGCCTTCTTTTGCTGATTATTTGCATGGGTTTCGGAGGAAACTTTGTGGAGAAATTTGACTTTTCCGTCGTCGCAATTCATGGGTAGATAATACCCGTTTTGAAGTCGAATCCATCCTGGGACATCAGGAATCTCGCTGCCAACAACGACGTCCCCATTTCTCGGCCAGTCTGCGTCGGGTACAATCACGCCAGGTGCGCTACGATAGAATAAACCTTTACATCCATCACACTCAACATCTACAAGCCACTTTTGTAACGTCACTGGATCTCCAAAATCATTGAACTCCCGGGATGAACTGGAGCATCCAACGATGACAAACCCATTCCCATATTTCTCTCTGGAAAGATCTCCTTTACCAAATCTCCAAAGGAGAATACTTTCTTCTCCACAACATGTACTTGGAGGAAGACCAGGTAAATCAGCGTACTCTGGAGTGTTAACGTCATGGAACAGTGGTATGCGAATGTTCACCTTCTCTCCCCTCCTTTTGCGGATGTTTGCGCTTAACGCAGCAAACCTAGGGTGAGGATTAATAATCCCATCCCCAATGTATTCACTCTCAGTTACAGGCCCGCCCACTGGAACGGGTGGTACGGATCCATCATCTCCAAGCGCCCCCAACATGGGGAATGCTGCCACAGTGGGTGCAATTTCGTTTTCATTCAATTCAGACAAGATTCGTTTCCTGCGCAGCCGCATGTTGCGCTCAACACGGAGCAAATCAACTGAATATCCATTGTAGGGCCTTCGTGGTGTAGCTTCTACCATCCACGCGCCGTACTCCGGTACCCAATTGCAGCCTTCACTTTCGTAGGGGGAATTAGCCTCGTTCCTGTTCAGGTTGTCCATAATCTGTGAGAATATTAAGTTGTGAAAAGAGAAGGACGATTGATTCCTTAGAGAATGATGTACAAAAGAAGCATATAATTGATCGAGAAACAGAAATCGAATTGCATCTGCAACATGCATACCATACGACGTGCCAATAAGAGTGAACTAGTTGTTCACAGTTGTACACCTCTGCACACCCATCAAAACACCATAAACATCAATACGTACCTCCTTGGCCCTCAAACTAAGCCTAACTTTCTTATTCTGATGATCCAGCACAAAAATCCCATACTCAATCTCATCACCCCACAATAACTCATCTCCCTTCAAATCCTTCACGCGATTGTACGTCGAAATGAATTGACGCACGCCCGCCTCACGCACGTAGTTTAAATTCTTCTTGGACTTTTCCCATGGCTGAGGGACGCCCACTTTAAGGAGGCCCATTGTTAGTGTAAACGCGGATACAACGGCGCTTGGGCTTAGTAATAATAAGTGAGCCAAGAGTAATGGGCGCCAATAATATTGGATTGTTCTGACCTTCACCCAATGAGATGGCATGAGGATAGGTCAGGTACACAGCTATGCTACGCTCCGCTTCAATTGGATGGTGATGAAGAAGACCTCTCTCTCTCTCTCTGCTATCAATACTGCGGTCAACTGCAGTGTGAGGCCTGTGGCGACAATCACGCAGATAGAAACAGAGCTAGAACGAGCACCACAAAATGGGCAGCGATGGTTGTTGCTTCGTCAACAGAGAACTGATCTGGCCTGGAGGAACTGATGGAAAGCTGCACGGTGCACGGCTGGCTCGGCTGTGTGTGATTTTTGATGTGAGTCGTGAGGCTGGTGGGGGTGGGGAGGTTCGTTTGGTGTCCTTCTTTTCCTCTTTTTGCCCCCTCTCGCTCTCTCTCTGCTCTCCTGTCAAAAAACCAAATGTCACTCTGACATAGAGATGGAGGATTGGGCCGAGTAACTACTACGCTTATTTATTATTAATTTACTCTTGACTGCTACGCCACCACATCAACATTTAACACCATGAATTCACCATTTAAACCGGAAGCTCTCGCGGGCAAAGTTGCAATTGTGACCGGAGGTGGAAGCGGTATCTGCTTTGGAATCACCAAAGAGCTTCTTCTGCACGGATGTACCGCTGCAATCATCTGCGGTAGGCGTGAAAGCTTTTTGCAAAATGCAGCGAAAGAGCTCACCGCCATATCCAATCGAACATGTCTGTACAAAGTATGCGACGTGAGAGATCCATCAGCTTGCAAGGCTGTCGTCGAGTATGCCATGTCGCAGTTTGGTAGGGTTGACATGTTGATCAACGGTGCTGCGGGGAACTTTCTAGCCGAAGCGAAGAGTCTCACGCCAAAAGGATTCAAAACTGTGATGGACATTGATACACAGGGAACATTCAATATGTGTCATGCAGTTTTCCCTGCCATGTCGAATGGGGGACGTGGTGGCTCGATTATCAATATAAGCATGACGCTTCATTATGGGGCAACATGGTATCAAGCCCACGCGAGTGCAGCTAAGAGTGCTATTGATTCCTTAACAAGAACTTTGGCTTTGGAATGGGGATGTTATAAGATTCGAGTCAATGGTAGTGAGTACAAAAAAATCAAGCGAACACTTGGAGTTGCTTCTCTCGAAAATTTGTTGAATCATTGTGCTTTATGCTTGCTTATCACCAGACTGACTTTTCTTCTTTGACACATAGTTGCACCTGGACCAATTGAAAATACTCCTGGTACAACCAAACTGGCTCCAGGCCTCAATGCCGATGATGTCGCTGAGATGATGACTGAAGGAATACCATTAGGACGTCTAGGAAAAGCCTTTGATATTGGAATGGCTGCTGTTTTTCTCGGTAGTGAGGCAGGGGACTATATAACTGGTGATATCTTGGTTGTTGATGGGGGAGAGTGGTTGTATAAGCCACCAATGGTTCCAAAAGAGATGGTGGCTGAGCTATCTCGAAAAGTCGAGGCAAAGAGCAGAGCTCAAAGGCCAAATATGGTTTCCAAGTTGTGATTACGTTAAGGCTGGAAGAAATGTGAATAAAATCCTTAACGCATGCATTGGAGATGAAGAGAGAGAAACATATTAGGGATGATCGTCCGACACAGGAAGTTTATACATCGTGTTTCACTCTACGCTCAATCAAACAGGCGCGGTGGTTTATTATCCAGCAAGTAAGCCAATACTTACAATTGCTTCACACCACTTTCACATCTTACAGCTGCTGATACTCACAACAAAGTGAAAGCAGGTTCTTTAATACTCATCTGTACTCATTATTCGCCTTGCTGCACTGGAGACTTGCGAGCAAGTGAGGAAGTTGTACTATTGAAAGTACGACTTGCGTTATTGGACGAAAGTTTTGGCGTGCAAGACCGTGCATGCAGTTTTCGTACCCTTCTCACTTTTCACACGAAATTTCGCTTTGACCATTGTTACAATAGGTACATAATAGTTGTAATTGTTCGTTGCAAGTTGGCTGAACGAGGCTGGCGGTGATGCTTTACTAGACGCATAACTGCCATTACTTATTTTAATAGTATAATACATACATCGGTAATAATCAGTATGTCTCGCAAAGACAAACAAGCAGATCTCCGCAGACGCATGGCCGAGGCTCGGTCAAAATTACTCCAATCTCAACAGCCTTTGCTGGACGACGAAGAAGAAGGCAGTGAAGAAGTTGGTGGCAACGGCGTTGCTGGGACGAGGAAACGCCCATTATCGCCTGGGGGTGGAAGTGGTGGGATATTGCGCAAGTCAAAGTACTCTACGAAAACAGATTCTGCTGCAAAACAGAGTAGTAGCAGTAGCAGCCATCAGAATTCATTGGGTGCACTTGTGGGTGGTTATGGAGAGTCTTCCTCGGATGATGATGATGATGACAATAGAAATAAGAACCGTGCTATATCACCGGCAAATACTGTGACAATCAGCACTGCTCCTCATCCAAGTCAGTCTACTAAAAAGGACGAGAGTGAACACAATTACAAGCCGGACGACGGTAATAATTTGAATAAATCAGGGTCCATATCAAAACCAGCATCAACAAAAGAAGACACTTCTGTTTCCGACGAAGTGTGGGATGAATTCAATGCAATGTTGGAGGCTGATGAAGCAGCCACGAATGATGTGATTAATAATACAACAACACCAAGAAAGGACGAAAAGGTGAATTCTACAAAATCCAAAGAGGATGATAATGACAAGGAAACATCTTCCACATCACACAACACTGAAGTGGAATTGAATAATGTCAAGAAAACAAAGAAAGATGACCTATACGACAATGATGACACGAATATTATGGAGCAAACATCCTATGAAGCACGGCTGGCAAGATTGATTCTACTCAAGAATAAAAAGAACAAGAAGAACCAAACGCGTGAAATGAATGAGGTAGCGTCTGCGTCAACCAATCTGCCATCTGCTGGTGACTTTTATGACCCGAGTTTAGCATGGGCAGAAGATGAGGAACAAGAAGAGGATGGAGAAGAAGTGGAGAAGCAAATCAATAGTGGAGTCGATCGAGATGATGAAGGAGAAGATGGAACAACATCTTTGAAACAAACCACTACTACGAGCTTGTCATCATCTGCTGCTGTATCAATGGCAAAAATACTGCGGGGTCGGCGAGAGGAAGCCAGGATGCTGGCATCTCGAGGTGAAGACGTTGCAAGTGATGGCGATTTATCTCAAGATGACATGGACGCTTCAGATGGCAAATGGTTTTGATTACGATAATGTTTGCGCCATAACATCATTATTGTTGTGCTTGTTTTCCTGCACATTACACTTTGCTTTACCTTGATACGTGCATTGCTATCATCTTCTTCCCCTCTTACTGCTACGACTCAACCATGAGTCCGTGGATCAATTCGTCGCTGTTGTTGCTTCTCCATTAACGCTCTACCCAAATCTCCTCCTTGTGGTAAAGACTGTTGTTGCTCTGTCACTGTTGTATCGACCTCTTCTCTATTGGAATCTGGCTGCTGCACACCATTATTACTATCAGTAGTGATGGATTGTTGGAGTGATCTTCCAAACACAGCTAGTGGATCCTCTTCATCTGCTTTTGATTTGTAGTACATATTATTTGGTTCGTCGGCATGAGCATGATATTGTTCCTCATTATTATGTCCCGGTGGAATGAGAAGTGTGGTAAATGTGGTTACTGGGACAATTGTGAAAACTGATCGACGGTTTATGGAGTGATGTAAAGAAGTTGAGGTGATGATGTGATGTTCGCTAGAATGCTTGACGGTAGCTGGGGAAGAAAAGGCGAATGCAGTGTTGGCGGACCAGCAGCACACAAGGCATACCGCTGTTACAAGGAGAGGAGTATGGGGTGATAGCAGCATTATCTCCTCTTGGTTATCGTTCGTTGGTATGGTAGACCGCTTGCTTGATGGTGATTGATATCGTAGGAGAATGAAAGATCTTTGGCGCATCTTTATCTTGAGTGGATTTGGGGTCAAGAGCTTATTTACTCTTGTTGGGGTCGTTTTTCCGTACACTCAACACTGTTTTCGTACGCTCGTACGGTCGTTCATCAAACTCTCGCATTCACACTTTTCCTGCTTTCCGCACTGTCCGCCGCGTGACTTGACCATGATGATGACTTCACAGTGCCTTCGCCCTTCGCCGCAAAGATGTGTCCTACACAGATGATGATAAAATAGCATAGAGTAGTCAATAGAGCCAATGACACCACTTGAATAGAATGAGCGTCCAACAGCAGCAACAAGCAGCAGGGGCATCAAACTTGGGCGCAGCTGGACCATCCGCCGCCACCCCTCCACAACAACAGCAGCAACTGCAGCCCCGCTTCGAAGACCTCACCATCGACGATGACCTCCCCCTCCTCCCACGAATGCAACGCTACGTCCAATCCAGCATTGCACTGCAACGACTAGTCCACGTCCGAATGCTGGGCGAGGTAGCCCTCGAGGTGGGGCAGCAATTAACTGCGATGGAATTGGTACCGCTGATTCCCCCTTTGGTGAAGGATTCGGAGAGTATTATTCGACAGCGGGCTTGTGTGGAGTTGAAGATTATATGTTTGGTGTTGATGGGCATGACGGGTAGCACCAGTAATGGTAGCGGTAGTAGTGCTGCCAATGGCAATTCTAGTGCTCTCATTACATCATTGCCACAGATTCCCAAACCAGACAAATCATCCAAATATTACAAAATCATGGTCCAACATCTCTTTCCACACTTATTCACACTCATTTCCGATCCAGACAATGAGGTTCGTCGTGCGGCAAGTGAAACTATTGTCAAATTGGCTCTAAGGGTGGCTGTAGAAGATGTCGTGACACTAGCATTAAGTATCCCACTAAGATTAGTCAAGGAGGGTCAAAAGCGAGCCACCTCCAATAATACTACCACTGGACAACAACAAAATGGAGACAATCACAACAATACCACCAATCCACAAACACCCGCAGAAGACTTACTAATCACCGCCTCCAATCTCCTCGCAGATCTATCCTCATTTCTCCCCCCAACACGACTCTCTCCCGACACAGCCACACGGTACTTTTCACCGACCATCTTGGCATTGGCGGAAGATCCCAATTTTCGTGTCCGTCGTGCAGCTGTGCAGGCATTGCCGCGTATGATGAGTGGTGCGACATTGGAGGATGTGAAACGGCGGTTAATACCCAAGTTTATGGCGTTGAGTGGGGATGAGATGTATAGGGTGCGAAAGGCGAGTGGAGAGTGTTTGGTGGATGTGAGTAGGGCGTTGACTATGTTGCCGTGGAGGTTGCACTTTGTGGATGTTTGGGTTGATGAGGTTGGTTA
>Ga0209652_1001675_pt1 | contig 17909 bp, 16 predicted proteins | sample SaaInl74LU_5_DNA_FD_184641 | JGI IMG/M metagenome (GOLD analysis project Ga0209652, IMG submission 184641) | Marine microbial communities from expanding oxygen minimum zones in the Saanich Inlet - ESP_74LU_5_DNA (SPAdes) (version 2) | ecosystem: Environmental > Aquatic > Marine > Intertidal zone...
CGCGCCATGACGCCCCAGACAGTGAATTCCTCATCCACATCCGACAGGCCCATTGAATGGGACAGTGTCGCTTGGGGATCAAAGTCCACGCAAAGAACGCGGTATCCGTCAAGCGCAGCAGCGTGGGCAAAGTGCAGCGCAACGGTGGATTTTCCAGCACCCCCTTTGAAGTTAGCAATTGCTGCTCGAATGGCCCGCTTGCCCGAGGGGCGCGGCGGCATGAGCGACTTTCGGTTCACCTTAAGGCGACGGCGGATCTGATTGATCTCCTCAAGGGAGTACCAGCGTTGGCGCCCATCTTCCTCAACCAACCCTTGGGGCAGGGAGGGGTCTGACGCCAACCGACCGCGCAACGTCGATTGGTTCACCTTGAAGATAAGCTCGCCCACCTCCCAACTGGAAAACCGCCGCAGAGTTTTTTCCATCTCTGGCGAATAGGTTTGCTTCCTAATAACACCCTGCATTCGCAAGGACTGCGCTTGCATGCGAGCTAGATCTTCATGTGAAAACATTTCGAGCCTTTGACATAACCTGTCCCCGCGGGGACGCTTTTAGATGCTGTTGTCCTGATTTACGCCTAATTTGCGAAAAAAGCAAAAGGGGATAAAGATGAAATGATAAAAAAGCGAAAATAGCATGTAGCGGCTGTTTTTGTGGGAATCGCAAGGCGCTGCTAGAACCAGTGAACATCTACGTGCTAGCGGGTGTCCCAAACTAAGGGGGACACATATCTTGCCGCCACTACATATTGGGGGACAAAAAAGCCCTAATAGGTGTCAGCTAAGGCGTCCCCCTATACCATTACTACCAAAAATATCATTATTGATTAGTGGTTTTGAAGCGCTCAGAAAAACTGAACTTGACAGAATCGAGCCATTGGACGCAAATCAGACAAGAGATTTGATTTAGCGTTGAGTTGCGGCACAAGTATGTGTAGTTCTGCGCCATCATTTTAAAAAAATAACAAAATAGCAGAGACAGCCAAACACGGTATCGCTGCGTGAGGCAAAATATACCGCGACCCAAAGTATCTGCCAAAAGAGCAGAGCTTTATTCGAAAGGGCGCGAAAAGGGCGGATATGAACGTTACCCAAACTGTTGGGCGCAATGCGTCCGTGGTAAAATACGATGTGCTAACTGCTATGGGCGCATATGCCCTGGCACACGGCAAACATGAGCAGCGGTTGATACTGCGATTTATCACACTTGTTGTGGCGCGCTACAACTGGCAGCGGGATGAATTGGCCGTGGGGCAAGTTGAGATTGCTCGGCTTTGGGCCGTAGAACCCCGCACTGTTAAACGTGAGATGGCTAAGCTCAAAGCAATGGGGTGGCTTGTGGTTCACCGCCAAGGTGCGCGTGGGCGTGTAACTCAATATGGCCTTGATCTGGAGTGCATACGACGTGTGACGCGGCCACAGTGGGATGCTGTTGGCCCTGATTATGCCTTGCGCATGGAAGGTGTGCCAGAAAGTGCGAAGGTGGTGCCGTTGAAGGCACGCGGGCAAATAGCCGCGCCAGACCTAAGTAGTGGGACAGAGTGGAGCTTGGCCCAAGGCGTGCTTCATAGTCAGGACGAGGGCGCATATGGCGCGTGGCTAAGCGCGCTGGTGCGGGTTGAGCGGGCAGGGGGACGGTTGGTCCTTCGCGCGCCGAGTAAATTTCATGCTGCTTATGTTCAGACACATTTAATTGAACAAGTGAATGCAGCGTGTCGAGCTGTCGATCAAGACGTGAGCGAAGTTGTCTTGGTAGTCTGAGCTGCGGAGTATCCAGTTTCGCTAAAAAAATGGCCGCCCCCTATCGGGGACGGCCATTGCTTTTCCCAAAGAAAAACAAATTCTTTATTTTTTAGATCAGTTAGCCGGGGCCAGCGACGCAAGGTACGCGTAGATGTTCACAGCATCTTCTTCTTTACGTACTTTATAGCTCATTTTGCTGCGGCCTTTTTCGCCTGTGGCTTCTTTCAGGTACCCTGTTGGGTCCTGAACATAAGCAACAAACGATGCTTCGTCCCATACGAGACCAGCATCTGTGCCTGCTTTCATCAGCTTGGAGTAGCGATAATCAGACTGAGCAATCGCGTTGCCAACAACGTTGTAAAGGTTTGGACCAGTTGGCTTTTTCTTGCCAACAATGTCATTGCCGTCTGCGTCTTGAACCCAGTGGCATGTTGTACAGTTTTTGAATGCATCTTCGCCGGCAGCAGCATCACCAGAAGCGTGGCCGTCTGCAAATGCAGCGCCACCGATAGCCATTGCGGCGGTCAGGGTAAGTAGTGTCGTTTTCATAAATCTATCTCCAACGTTCATTCCAATAATCAACTTAGGGCCAAAGTGCCGCAGGTAAAGTTAAGCCCGCTATAATCACGCGACTGCGTGAGAAACCGCGCATTGCTTCCACAGGGTGCTAAGCGCATTCACCAAATGATCGATGTCCGCATCTGTATGGCAGGGGCCTGGCGTAAAGCGTAGCCTCTCGGTCCCTTTTGGCACTGTGGGGTAGTTAATGGGCTGCACATAAATGCCGTACTGCTCCATCAGGTAATCCGCGATCATCCGCGTTTTAACAGGATCTTTGATCATCACGGGAATAATGTGGCTTTTGTTCATCAGGTGCGGGATGCCAGCGCGATCAAGTTTGTGACGCAGCTGCGCGACTTGGGCTTGTTGGCCTTTACGCTCAACATCCGATGTCTTGAGGTGCTTGATGGACGTTTGCGCCGCTGCTGCCACTGCGGGGGGCAGGGCAGTGGTAAAGATAAAGCCAGAGGCAAATGAACGGATAAAGTCACACAGCGCCTCGGAGCCAGTGATATAGCCACCAACAACACCGTAGGCCTTGCCCAAGGTGCCTTCGATCAGTGTGATCCGATCGGCAAGCCCCTCACGCTCGGAAATACCGCCGCCGCGCGGGCCGTACATGCCAACGGCGTGGACCTCATCGAGGTAGGTCATCGCGCCGTGTTTCTCAGCAACTTCAATGATTTCGCGCATCGGGCAGATGTCACCATCCATTGAGTAAACACTTTCAAATGCGACGATCTTTGTGGTGTTGGCGGGTAGGGCAGCCAACTTACGATCGAGGTCCTCAACATCGTTGTGTTTCCAGATGACCTTTTGCGCCTTTGAGTGGCGAATGCCTTCGATCATTGAGGCGTGGTTGCCTTCGTCTGACAAAATCACAGCATTGGGCAGTCGCGCGCCAAGGGTGCTTAGGGCGGCCCAATTCGACACGTATCCAGAGGTGAACAAAAGCGCACTTTCCTTGCCGTGCAGATCAGCCAACTCATTCTCAAGGGCGAGGTGGTGAATAGCATTGCCAGAGATGTTGCGCGTACCACCCGCGCCAGTACCACAGCTTTCGGCGGTGCGTGTCATGGCGGCAATCACATCAGGATGGTGACCCATGCCAAGGTAATCGTTTGAGCACCAGATTGTGACATCGCGCGCTTCATCTTGGCCGTGCTCGGACGCCTGAGGGAACTTACCCGTATGACGTTCAAGCTGTGCAAAAACGCGGTAATTGCCATCGTCTTTGAGTTTGTCCAACTGCTCATTGAAAAGAATATCAAACGTCATGACGTGGTCCCTTTTGTTTTTGTGGGCGCAGGGGCGGGGAGCATCCAGCGCCATAGTTTTTCGTCAGGCAATGGAATGACCATTAGCCAGTGTTCTAGTAATGCCAGCGCAGTGATGGCGGTGAGTAGGGTAAATCCGGCCACTTCTGCCTGTGATGAGGCAGAATATAGCCGTTCAAGCCAGCAGGCTGTCGCGAATGTGAGCGCGGTGACCGATATAGGAAACAGCCAATTGACCCGTGCGTGGCGAAAATGGCTCGGCAAATGTGCCAGCGGTTTTGGTAAAAATTCTGTGTTGATCTTGGGCACCCCTAAAAAGAGGTTCAGCTTGGCTGAGATGCGGGCGAAATAAAGCACCGCGTATGTCCAAAGACCAAAGATGTTGTCTGCGTCTTGGCTGACCCAAATCATTGCAACAAGGGCCGCGGTCAATAAAATCTCGTGGTAGGCAACAGTGCCCCACGCACGGATAAAGCGCTCAAACGGTGGGGTGTTAGGCGGCAATTCAGCGGTGTTTGGCCCGGTGATAATGCCCGTCAAGAATGCCAGCTCAATCCATCCCCAAACGGCCAAAGCGGCCAAAAACCCGATATAGGGTCCCGCCACTCCGGTTTGAGACAGCGAGACGTAAAATGCCGCTGCCCCCGTAAGCAGGAACGGCAAACCCCATAGAACAGCGCATAGGCCAGCGGTGCCCTCGGCGCGGTCAGCACGGCGCACGATCACAAGGATCGCGCCCGTGGAAAACCACCACAAGAACAGCGCGCCAAGCGCAGATATCCACGGGGTCGCCAGCATTAGTAGGCGGGTTCCATCATGGTGCTTGCTGGACGTTCGTGATGCACAACGGGGATGGAGTAGAGCACAGCAAATGCGGCCGCCGCGCGGGCGGTTCCGATGAACTGCTTGATCTTACCAGCAACGCCGCGCTGGCGTTTGCCGGCGGCAATCTGAACGTTGGCGTCTTGCAGTTTATCGAGCCCTTTGCGGAAGCGCGGGTGATCGATATCAAGCGTGAACGGATAGATCTGTTTGCTGATTTCCGATGTTTTGCGGAACACCTCCATGCCGTACCACGTCACGTCTACGCCCAAGGCCTCGTGGAAAACGGGGCGCTGGTGGTCGCGAACCCACATTGTGCCGTAAACGGCCGTCAGGAAAAACTTGATCCAGAGGCGGTTTTGGCGCGATTCCGTCAGTTTAGGGTCTGTTTTCATCAACAACGCAAAGGCTTCGCCGTGTGAAAACTCATCGTTGCACCATTCCTCAAACCATTTGAAAATGGGGTGAAAGCGGTGCTCGGGATGCTTTTCCAGGTGGCGGAAGATTGTGATGTAACGCGCGTAGCCAATCTTTTCTGACAGATACGTGGCATAATAAATGAACTTAGGGCGGAAGTACGTGTACTTCTTTTGTTGGGTCAAAAAGCCCAAGTTGACCGCAATGCCAGCTTCGCGCAGTGCATCATTGATAAAGCCCGCGTGACGGGCCTCGTCGCGGGCCATCAGTTGGAAAAGCTGCGTGATGTCTGGATTAGAACCGCGGCGCTTCATTTCTTTATAAAGCACACAGCCTGAGAATTCAGCGGTACAGCTTGAGATCAGAAAGTCGATAAATTCGGCACGCAAAGCAGGTTCCATGCCGTCCCAATCGACGGTATCCCAATCAGCGTTTTTCTTGAAATGGCCTTTGTTTGGGTCTGCTTCCATTTGGCCGATCAGGGTGTCCCAATCGTGGCGCACGTTTTCAACGTTGATGGCGTCCAGTTCATTGAAATCAGTCGTGTAAAAGCGTGGGGTGAGAAGCGTGTCCTGCATCGCAACATCGGTTGCTTTTTCCGACGTCATGGCTTCGTTGGTACCATGCAAAGCGGTGGGGGATGCGTGACCGTTCAGGTCCTTGGGGGTTTGGATGTTCATACTGTAACCTCCTCAGAGAATGAAAACTCGCAAAGCTCAATAAATTCCAGATCACCGGTCAGGCGCGTCCAAGCGCGCTCAAGACCACTGGCGCGGGTGATGACGGCGGTGCGGCTTTCTTCGACGATTTCGCCGAAAGGCGCCATGATCTCGGCCCCTTGGACCAAGACGCTATCACCGGGGTGAATGACTGCTCCGTTGTCAAACCGCACATGCGCGCTGAGCTCTTCAAAGCGGTGCGAGATGCTGACAGTGCAGGGTGCTGTTTCTTTTGATCGGGTGAATAATCCCATGGTTCCGGTTCCCTTATTGATCGAGCAGCGTGGCGAAGGCTGCCCAGTTTTCGGACCCAAACCCCATCAGGTCTGCGCTCCAGTTGGTTTCGTCATCGATGATGGCGACGCGGTTATTGGCAAATTGCACAAGGCGGACGGGCGCGCTCATGTCCATGTTGTTCACGGTGCGGTTACGTTCAACGACGCGTGACATCACGCCCATAAAACCACCTGCGCCCGGGCCTGCATCAAGCAACACTGTACCGTCGATATCAGCGATATACGTGGCGCCAGAGATTTCACTTTTCATCGTGATCGTACGTTCTTTCACGATTGGTGAAGCAGGCAGGGCACTTGCCGATGGGCGGTCTGACCAGACCGAGTAGGCCGACAAAGCGACTGCGCAAGCGATCATGAACAAAACACCGCGGATTAGCGTGCGCGGGATCATTTCGCGGTCTTTGTTCAACATTTTACGGGTTTCAGAAGGGGCAAATTGCATGTCAGTTTACTCCGCTGGAACGGCGTCAGGGACGCGTGTGATAATGGGGGCTTCGGATACCCGCGTCTCCGCTGCGGCGGCCAAAATCTGTGCGACATTAGCGGCGTCAGGGATGCAACGGAGAGCGGGTTCCGTGTGGGCCATCCGCCAAGGGCGAACGTGGGGCCAACACATTAGGTAACTCATGCGGGTCTTGCCCGATGTTTGAAGCGCGATGGTGCCATGACCGCCAGAAAGCAGCGCGAGGTTTGCGTTCTTTACCCATTGGTATGGCAGGTTCAGGGTCATCGTCAGAGCCGCCCCGATGCGCATGGCAACGCGGCGGTTCGTAATTGTGTAGACCGTGTTACGGGCCTGTACGTATGAAATCAGGGCCAGCACAGCGACTGTTGCCGCTGCAAAAATTGCGAACGGTAGTACAGACAAAAGTGCGTGGCCAAAGGGGGCCACCCCAAGCACAACGATGAAACGCCACAGTGCGAACAAAGCGAAATAGCCCATGAGCCATTTCAGGCCCCAGCTTTCTTTGGTCAGGCTCCACCAATTGGGGCGTCCTTGCCAGAGAATCTCTTCGCCCGCGGGCAGTTCCTCTGGCAGACCTTCGATGGGTTCAACTGCGAAATCGTCGTGTGACATGGGGTCGGCTTTCCTTAGGCTTGGGGTTCCAAACGACTTGGGTCCGCATAAAGCGTGCCGCCGCCGTAGTAGGCTTGGATTTTCTCTTCCTCGAGCAACGTCACAGTTGTTGCCGATTTTTGGGTCGGAATACCTTTGACGTTGTGCGAATAGATTGAGCGGATCTTGAGGTGGTTTGATTTGATACGCGCCATTTCACGGGCCACCAGTTTGGTGCCGCCGCCAAATTCTGCGTCAACTTCGTAAGCGAAATAACGCACCAGCTGCTCTGGTTCATCGATCCACATATCTGTGACGCGACCAACGACTACGTTATCGCCTGTCATAACCGGCAAACCACGTGGGTCACGGCCAGCAGACACGCGGAATGTGTCAACACTCGACATGGGGATGATCTTGGGGTGGCCTTTGCCATCAAGCTCTGGGTGATCTTGACGCGCAGCCCATGCACCCGGACCAACGCCGTCCATCATTGGATCACCGGTTGGCTCGAAAGGCAGACCGTTTATCACGCCAGTTTGCTCAAGCGCCAAATCTGTACGGGCTTGGCGGTCAGGACCGGGAACGGTCACCTCGCCGCGGCCATGTGGCAGCTTAAACGTTTTGGGGTTTGGCACAGGGAAGGGGCCTTGGTTGGCCGCTGTCTCACCGTTGTCATTTTCAAGGGGATAGCCTTCACGCATGTTTTCGGTTTGCAGATAGTAAATCAGCAGCGCGAAAAAGCCGTAAAAGCCCCAAAGAGCGACGCTCGCCAAGTCGATGTTTCCAAAAATAGTTCCGTCCATTTTCTTTCTCCGAATGTGTCAGGTAGGGAAGTCAGCCAGACCGATCTGACGTCCTTGCTGAGTGGTCTGTGTCCCGCGTCGCACAAGGGGCCCCAAGGCGATGAGCGTGACAAAAATAAGAGCAATTTCAGTATGATAGACAACTGAATAGCCCGTCGATGGCGTGGCGAGCGCCGGTCCGAAGTTCCCGTTAAGTGCGGCAGTGTTGACCACATCGCGGATGGTACCGCCAATGAGGATCGACAGGCCTGCGGCGGTCGCTTGCGCGGCGCCCCAAGCCCCCAATGCAAGGCCGCGGCCTGCGTTGGGCAAAGTCATTGCTGCGGTCAGCGTGGCGACTGCAAACAGCCCTCCACCCAAGCCGATCGCGGCGCTTCCAGTGTAGAAAAGGAATACTGAATTGAGTGGTGCAGCAAACACAACACATGTGAAAGCACCCACTCCAACAAGCAGGCCACGGCCCGCCATGAGATGTGTGTTTAGCCCACCGCGCAGCCATCTAGCTGCAAGTGCAAAGCCCAGAAGTGCGCCAGACGCCCAAAGCGCTGTCAGCAACGTGGTGGCCGATACAGATAGCCCCAAGACTTCGCCGCCGTAAGGCTCAAGTAATACGTCCTGCATATTGAAAGCCATGGTTCCCAAAAAGACGACAACGATCAGGCGGCCAGCTTGACCGCCGGCCATGAAATCTGACCATGCATCTTTGAAAGTGGGGCGTGGTGCTGCATCACGCTCGGCCTTAGATTTGGGCACCAGCTTTTCTTGTTTCCACAAAGCGACAATGTTCAAAACAAGGGTGATTACGGCGCAAGATTGAATGACGCGAACCAGTCGCAGATCACCAAAGTCGCGCAGGAAATAACCAACGATCACGGCGGATAGTCCCATGCCCACCAGGAACATGACGTACAAAAGAGCCACAACGCGAGGACGTGTTTCATCATCTGCGCGGTCTGCGGCCAATGCCAGACCTGCGGTTTGGGTCATGTGCATCCCAAGGCCGGTCATCAAGAAAGCTGCTGCTGACAGGACTTCGCCTGCCCATTCGGGGCCGGCTGCTTGCTCAAATCCCAGTGACAGAATGGCGAATGGCATTACCGCTAAGCCGCCGAACTGCCACAAGCTGCCAAACCATAAGTAGGGGATGCGTTTCCACCCGAGTGAGCTTTGCAAGTTGTCTGACTTGAAGCCCAAAAGTGCGCGGAACGGGGCAGATAAAACAGGCAACGCGATCATGAGCGCAACAATCATTGCCGGTACTGACAACTCAACGATCATAACGCGGTTTAAAGTGCCCAACAGCAAGACAGAGGCCATGCCGACGGACACTTGGAACAGCGACAGCCGCAAAAGCTGTCCGAGGGGTAGACCCTCAGATGCAGCATCCGCAAATGGGAGCCATTTTGATATGCGCTGCGTTGGGCTCACTTGGTCACTTCCAAACATTCAGAGATATAAAAACCCGAGCTGATCCGCGCGACGCTGCGCAGATTACCGTCTACAAGGCGCGCCAATTTCTTGGGCGCATGTGGGATCATCACGGGGCTTCGGTCACGGCGCGGAAACAATTTTCCCATACCGAAAAACGCCATCAAGAATGGTGTGCGCGGCGCAACGGTGAACACAATTTTACAGCTTGTTCGCTGGAATAGGGTCGAGATTGAGCGGTTGATGTCAGCGGCGTCATAGTAGATCAAACTGTCCATCGCGACCACGTGATCGAAGTCACCAAGCGCGGGGTCTAGCATATCGCCTGCGTGAAATGTCACTTGATGTGACAAGGCATCTGGCAACCGCTTGCGTGCAATTTCCACTAGTGATGGCGAGATATCCACGGCGATTACCTCGGCGCCGCGCAAGGCCAGTTCGTGGGTCATTTGACCCGCGCCACAGCCGGCGTCCAAAATTCGTTTTCCGCGCAAATCCCCAAGGGTGTTGAGCATTGTTTCACGCATCCGGTCCCGCCCCGCGCGCACGGTTTCGCGTACCCGCGACACGGGCGCGTCTGAGGTCAGGCGCTCCCATGTTTTGGTCGCGGTTTGGTCGAAGTATGTCTCGACGCGGGAAAGGGTACGGTCGTATGCGGTCATGGTTTAATCGAAGCCCAACAATTCAAAGATTTCGCGGTCAGGCAGCGGTGCAGGGGCAAGCGCTTCAGTGCCGTTCCAAAGTGTCTCTGCGAGGCGGATGTATTCCTTGCGAACCTGTACGATTTCTTCCTCATCAGGCATCTCAAAAAGGGTCTTCTTTTTGAGACGTGAGCGGCGGATGGCATCAAGATCAGGCATGTGTGCGATGCGGTTGAAGCCAACGGTTTTACAGAACCGGTCTACTTCATCTGTCTCGCGTGACCGGTTGGCGACGCAACCCGCGAGGCGGACTTTATAGTTGCTGGATTTCGCTTGAACGGCGGCGATAATGCGGTTCATCGCATAAATGCTGTCAAAGTCGTTTGCGGTGACGATCAATGCACGGTCAGCGTGTTGCAAGGGGGCAGCAAAGCCGCCGCATACCACGTCGCCCAAAACATCAAAAATCACTACGTCCGTGTCTTCAAGTAAATGGTGCTGCTTAAGCAACTTGACTGTCTGGCCAACCACATAGCCACCACAACCAGTACCCGCCGGAGGGCCACCTGCTTCAACACACTTAACGCCGTTGAAACCCTCAAAAACGAAGTCTTCAGGGCGGAGCTCTTCTGCGTGAAAATCCACATCTTTTAGGATGTCGATAACCGTCGGAACAAGTGAGCCTGTCAGAGTAAACGTGCTGTCATGCTTGGGATCACACCCAATTTGCAAAACCCGTTTGCCCAGCATTGAAAATGCAGCAGACAAGTTGGACGAGGTTGTTGATTTACCAATGCCGCCTTTGCCGTAGACCGAAAACACCTTGGCGCCTTCGATTTTCATTCCGTCATCTTGATGAACCTGTACGGAGCCTTCGCCGTCTTGGCCTCTCAGGATGGGGGTGCTTCTGTCTAGTGCCATGTTACTTCTCCCTATGCGGCTCTATTGCGCCGCAATTCCTTCCATTTGATCCTCGAGCGCATCGGCCGCATCTTGCAGCGCGGCGAGTGTTTCCGCGTCGGGGGTCCAATAATTTCTGTCGCTTGCTTCAAGCAGGCGATTGGCCATGCGTACTGAAGCTTGCGGGTTCAGATCCGCCAGCCGCTGGCGCATCGCGTCGTCAAGAACGAAGGTTTCAGAGAGCCGTTCATAGACCCATTCATCCACTTGGCCGGTCGTTGCAGACCAGCCCATCGTGTTCGTTACGCACGCCTCAATTTGGCGCACGCCTTCGTGTCCGTGTTGCAGCATTCCTTCGAACCATTTCGGGTTGAGGCTGCGCGATCTGGTTTCAAGGGCGACTTGCTCGGACAAGGTGCGTACTTTGGCATCACCCATTGTTTGATCGCCGATGAATACAGCCGGCTCAGCGCCACCTTTGGCGCGCTTTACCGCCCGAGCAATACCGCCGAGCGTGTCAAAATAGTGATCAACGGTGGTGACACCCAGCTCAACACTTTCAAGGTTTTGATAGGCTACATCCACGTCCTTAAGCTGCTTTTGGAGCAGTTCTGCTTGTGCCGCCGCCTTGCCATCCATGCCGTAAGCGAATGACTTGCGCGCCTCATAGGCATCGGCCAGCTCGTCTTCGTTATCAAATGCGCTGGCATCCACGAGGGCGTTTACGTTTGACCCATACGCGCCGTTGGCATTGGAAAAGACCCGCAGTGCTGCGGTTTCCAGATCAACGTCCATTTGTTCTGCGTAAGACAGGGCATGTGCACGCACGAAATTTTGGCTCGTTGGTTCATCGGCGGCTGCGCATTTATAGGCGGCCTCGGCCAACATCTTGGTCTGTAAAGGTAGCAGGTCGCGGAAAATACCAGACAGGGTCATAACCACATCAATGCGTGGGCGCCCCAGCTTCTCTAGTGGAATAAGATCAGCCCCTGACAAACGGCCATAGCTGTCAAAACGTGGCTTTGCGCCCATCAAAGCAAGGGCTTGTGCGATCGGGCCGCCATCTGATTTGATATTGTCGCTGCCCCAAAGCACCAGCGCGATGCTGCGTGGAAGCTCGGCTTGAGCGTCTAGCAATACTTGGGCCTGTTTATGGCCATCGCGTAATGCAAATTCTGTTGGCATTCTGAACGGATCAAACGCGTGAATATTGCGGCCTGTGGGAAGGACATCGGGACTACGGATCAGATCACCACCCGCAACAGGGGCAATGTAGCGCGCACTTAAGGCACGCATTAGCGCAGGTAACTCAGTGTCCTCTTGCAGCAGTGCATCGACGCGGGCGCGAGCCTCAGAAGATTGATCCGCCATTGTGGAGACGTGATCATGACGCGCCGCATCAGACATGGGTTTGCCAACGATATGGAGCCCCTCGGGGATCAGCGCGTGCTCTGTTTCAAGCAGCTTGAGCCAAAGGCTTTCAGGATCACGACCGTTCATATCAACAGCGTTAGCTTGGTCGCGGATCAGCTGTTCTAGATCACTGCGTGATGGATCGTTTTGGGCAGTACCACGGTACCGCGTTAACGTGTCCTTCAGGGCGTTTAAGCCTTTATAGAGACCGGATTTGGCAAGCGGTGGCGTCAGATGTGTAATGGTTACGGCGTTACTACGACGTTTTGCTAACGTGGCTTCAGACGGATTATTCGATGCGTAGAGGTAGACGTTTGGCATCTCACCGATGAGCCTATCTGGCCAATCTTGCGCGCCGAGGCCCGCTTGTTTGCCGGGCATGAATTCAAGTGCGCCGTGCATCCCAAAATGCAGCAAGGCATCGGCTTGATATGTGTTGCGGAGCCACAAGTAGAATTGGGCGAAAGCATGGGTGGGGGCGAACCCTTTTTCAAAGAGTAACCGCATCGGGTCACCTTCATAGCCAAAAGTTGGCTGAACACCGACAAAGACGTTTCCAAAATGTGCGCCCAAGATGAACACGCCACGACCGTCTGATTGGACTTTGCCGGGGGCGGGGCCCCAAACGCTTTCAATAGCCGCTAGGGGGGGTGTGTTCTCAACGATATGATCGGCAGAAACGTGATCAGCAACGTTAGCTTCTTGACCGTATTGGGCGCTGTTGCCCTGCAAAACGATCGCGCGAAGGCTGTCCACATCTGCGGGCACTTCAACGTCATAGCCGCTGGCCTTCATTCTGGTCAGCGTATTGAAAAGGCTCTCAAATACGGACAGATACGCCGCGGTTCCAACAGCGCCGGCATTTGGCGGAAAGCCAAACAGCACAATGCCAATCTTTTTGTCAGCGTTTTCTTTACGGCGCAGATTTGCCAGCCGCGCCACTTTTTCTGCCAACACATCAATGCGTTCATGACATGGTGCCATGGCTTTGCTGATGGTACTGGCTTTGCACATATATGCGCAGCCCTGACAGCCCGTTTCACTGTGGCGACCTGCGTAGACTGTGGGGTTTGTGGCTCCGTCAATCTCGGGCAGGGCGATGAGCATTGTTGTTTCAACGGGGCCAAGGCCACCGTCGCTAGACGACCATTGGCTCAGCGTTTGAAATTCAAGCGGATGGGTAGCGACATACGGAACATCAAGCTTTGTAAGTGTTGCGATCGCGGCATCGCTGTTGTTGTAGGCCGGTCCACCAACAAGGCTGAAACCAGTCAGTGAGACCATCGTATCAACGTCGTTGAAGTATTGCTCAATGGCGGGGCGACCATCGAGGCCCCCTGCAAAGCCCGCAATAACGCGCATTCCTTTTGCTTCAAACGCGCGGATGACTGCATCATAATGAGCGCAATCCCCGGATAGGATGTAACTGCGCAACATCAGAATTCCGACTGTTGCAGTTGCATCGCTTTGCGGCAATTCAGCACGATCAGTGACGATTTTCGTGCCTGTAAGGTCTGGGTGGTACAGGCCAACTTCGGGGTAATCGATGGGGGTGGCGGCCTCAATTTCGTTCCAGCCGCGATTTTCAGAGTAACGGCTTACCAAAAAGCGGAGCATGGCCTCAAGGTTGTCGTCGGATCCACCAAGCCAATATTGCATCGATAGAAAATACGCGCGAAGATCTTGGGCTTTGCCTGGAATGAATTTCAGGATTTTGGGCAAGCGGCGGAGCATTTTCATCTGGCCTTCGCCTGACGCCTGCTTGCCTGTCTTTGGCTTGAGCTTTTTAAGGATGGCCATGGCGCCAGAGGTGGGCTTGGACATATCCAAGTCGCCCATCTTGGTCAGGCTTGTAATGCTTGGGTCCGCAATGACGCCAACAAATGCATCAAGCGAAGGTCTGCGTGCGATCATGTTCGGCAAAATCGCCTTCAGGTGATCTTCAAGAAACAGCAGATTGCCCACAATAATATCTGCGTGGTCGATGTCGTGACGTGCGGTTGCAAGTGCTTCTGGGTTGTCGCCCCATTCAGCAGCTGCATGAACGCTTACTTCAAGGCCTGGAAAGTCAGCGCGCAAGTTTGGCATGGAGCGCGTGATTGATCCGCCGGCATGGCGATCAAGCGTGACGATAGCCACGCGATAAGGGATGCTTACCTCATCGCGCATAATGGGCCTTCGCCTCGTAAAGTGTATCGACTGAAATTTCAGTCACGCCTTGATCCAGAGCGTATTTTTCAGTGTTCCGCTTGGCTTTGCCGCGCACAAAGAAAGGAATTTTCTTTAACTCGCGTTCTGCGTCTGCGAGCCAAACAGCAACGTCAGTGCCTTCTTGAACCGCCGTCGCGACGGGCGCCTCAGCAGGACGATCAATTGGTTTTGGTGCATGTCCGCCGTGATGGCTTGGTCCCGCTTCGTCGTGGAATTCAAAATCATCGCGGAACATGTGCAACAGGTGCTCTTCGAGGCCCATTACAAGCGGATGGATCCACGTATCAAACAGGACGTTCGCGCCTTCAAACCCCATAACGGGAGAGTAGCGGGCGGGGAAATCTTGTACGTGCACTGGTGCGGAGATGACGGCACAAGGAATGCCAAGGCGCTTGCCGATGTGTCGCTCCATTTGGGTGCCGAGGATCATCTCGGGTTGCAGCGCTTCAATGGTTTGCTCGACCTCAAGGTAGTCATCGCTGATTAGAGCTTCGACGCCAATGTCTTTGGCAAGTGCACGGATGTCGCGTGCGAACTCGCGATTGTAGCAACCTACGCCTACAACTTCGAAACCCATCTCGTCTTTTGCAACGCGGGCTGCGGCCTTCACGTGGGTGCCATCGCCAAAGATAAAGACGCGTTTGCCAGTCAAATATGTGCTGTCGACGGATTTGCTCCACCACGGCAATCGCAGGCGGCTTTCGTCCACATTAGGCTCTATTCCGCAAATTTGGCACACCTCTGCGATGAAATCACGGGTTGCGCCAACGCCCATTGGAACCGTTTTTGTGTAAGGCTGCTCAAAGCTGCGCTCGCACCAGCGTGCTGCGGCCTCACCGGTTTCAGGGTAAAGCAGCACGTTGAAATGTGCAGCGCCCATGCGGGCAATGTCGCTTGGTGTTGCGTCAAGGGGCGCGCAAACGTTCACATCAATGCCAAGCTCATAGAGGAGCGCTGTGATTTCTTGGATGTCATCGCGGTGACGAAAGCCCAATGCGGTGCCACCAAGGATGTTGCAAGAAATCCGTGACGTGCGCTCGCAAGGTTTGGCCAGAGCTTTGACGATCTGGTAAAATGTTTCGTCTGCCCCAAAGTTTTCTTTGCGCGAATAGCTGGGCAATTCCAAAGGAATGACCGGCACATTAAGGCCCATCGTTTCCGCAAGGCCGGCGGGGTCATCTTGGATCAATTCAGCGGTACAAGAGGCGCCCACAATGATCGCTTCGGGCTGAAAGCGATCATATGCGTCTTGGCAGGCGTCTTTGAAGAGATGCGCCGTATCACTTCCCAAATCGCGGGCTTGAAATGTGGTGTATGTGACTGGCGGGCGGTGGTTGCGCCGCTCAATCATAGTGAACAGAAGGTCCGCGTAGGTATCGCCCTGTGGGGCATGCAAAACGTAGTGCAGCCCTTTCATTGCAGTTGCGACACGCATCGCACCAACGTGGGTTGGGCCCTCATATGTCCAAACGGTGAGCTTCATAGATCAAGCACCTCGCGACGGCGGATGGGACGCGAGAAAAGCCCAGCAAGGTCACCGGCTTGCTCATAGAAGTGAACCGGTGTGAAGACTAACTCGATCGCCCATTTGGTTGTAAGACCCTCGGCCTCGAGTGGGTTTGCCAATCCTAGGCCGCACACTGTGATATCTGCGCGGGCCTCGCGTGCGCGGTCCAATTGAAGATCAACGTCTTGTCCTTCGGAAATGGTTGGACCTTCCGGGATGAGCGCGAGGTCAGGACCAACAAGGCCTGCGTGCAGGTACGGTGTTCCGATTTCAAGCGGGGTCATCCCACATTCGGTCGTCAAGAAGCGCGCTAACGGGACTTCAAGCTGGCTATCAGGGAAGAAGAAGATCGACTTGCCGCGCAACTCTTTCGCTTGTGCATCAATTGCCTTGCGTGCGCGGGCGCGCGGCGCTGCTGTGACGCGCTCAAAAGTTTCTTCATCAACGCCAAACTCAAGAGCAATTGCACGCAACCACGCGGTCGTGCCCTGTTCGCCAAACGGAAACGGAGCAGGAATATGGCGTGCGCCGCGGCGCTCAAGCTCTGCGTGGGTATCACCCAAGAAAGGCTGTAGAAGCGCAAAAACCGTGTTTTCGCCAATACCATATTGATCCGCTGCACGGGATGCGGGCAAAGTTCTGATTGGACCAACGCCCATTTCAGTAAGTAGCGAAACAGCTTGATCTTCGACCACGTCAGGCAAAGCACCCACTAAGAGCAATTCGCGTTCATCGGTTTTGGGCAGTACGGGCACCATTGAGGCCAGACAAGCGTCCTCGCCTTGGGTGAATGTTGTTTCGATACCAGACCCACTGAAGTTTAGAACGCGGACGTTAGGCGCATATTCTTGCGTCATACGTTCTGCGGCGCGCGCAAGATCCAGTTTAATCACCTCTGAGGGGCATGATCCGACCAGAAACAATTGCTTAATGTCAGGCCGTCTTGACAGTAGGCGCGCAACTTCGCGGTCAAGTTCAGTGTGCGCGTCGGCAAGTCCTGCAAGATCCTTTTCCTCGAGAATCGCGGTCCCAAAACGCGGCTCTGCAAAGATCATGACGCCTGCTGCTGACTGCAAGAGGTGGGCGCAGGTACGACTTCCGACAACCAAAAAGAATGCGTCTTGCATTTTGCGGTGCAGCCAGATGATGCCTGTGAGGCCACAAAAAACTTCCCGCTGTCCGCGTTGTTTCAAGACGGGGCTATTGGCGCAGCCAGTTGAAATGGGGCTGTGATCATTCATGCGGTTACGCCTTGATTTGGAGTTGCTTCAAGGCGGGCCATCCGGAGTTTCCAAACGAATTGCGCGGCGTTGATTACATAGATTGCATAGGCCGCGAGTGCGACCAGCATTTGTGCCTTGGGAGAGAGCGCGCCGCTCCATAAGGCCCATAAATAAAAGGTATGAATCGCAATGACGACGAAGCTTACAGCGTCTTCCCAGAAGAACGATTGCGCAAACAGATAGCGCCCAAACACAACTTTTTCCCAAATCGCGCCCGTCACCATAATTGTGTAGAGCGCGAAGGTTTTTAACAGAATTGAAGCGGTTGCCGCGGCGTAACCTTCGCCAGTCATTAGGTACCTGATGACTAGAGCTACGGAGACGAGAAAAATGATGAATTGCACGGGCGCAAGTACACCCTGCACGAATGTCCAGATGGTAGCGTCTCGGCGGGCGCGTTGCTCTGGCGTATAGAGACTGCGGCCCTGATTTTTGTGCGACGATTGCGCAGACATAAGACCGACTCCCTGACAAGCGGTGTGGGATGAGGGTGGTCTGAAACGGGCAATGTGTCAACTAAAACTTACACCCAAAAGTTGACATATGGCAAAAGGGGCATTTGTAAGTTGGGCTTTGCATTCTGCGCCAAATTTGGTGTTAGGGCTTCAGGAATACCCTGTGGTGTCTAATTATTTTGACAATGGGTATAGAATTTAGATTACATGTGTTAGTATTCGACCAAGCGGCTAGTTTGAGTCGTTGAACCGGCCCCGCCTTTGGGGTCATTAGGAGCTAAAATGTCGGATCGAAAGATCAGCCAGCGCCGCCACGCCCCGAAAGTTGATAGTCTCGCCGAACGGGTTTTGATGACGCTCGCGGACGAGCGCGC
>Ga0209652_1001676_pt1 | contig 17907 bp, 17 predicted proteins | sample SaaInl74LU_5_DNA_FD_184641 | JGI IMG/M metagenome (GOLD analysis project Ga0209652, IMG submission 184641) | Marine microbial communities from expanding oxygen minimum zones in the Saanich Inlet - ESP_74LU_5_DNA (SPAdes) (version 2) | ecosystem: Environmental > Aquatic > Marine > Intertidal zone...
TGGAGCATGTGTGGCGAGCAGGGAATTGATGGAACTCTTTAGTCATGGACCCATGCTCGGACACATCACCACTTTTGGTGGTCACCCCTTGATTTGTGCGGCGGCCAATGCCGGTTTAGAAGTGCTTCGCGATGAAATCTCTTTGGAACACGTTCAGAAAATGGGCTGCCGACTTCACGCCAAATTAAGCGCACACCCCGCAGTGAAAGAAGTGCGTTCTTTGGGCTTGTTCTTTGCTGTCGATCTGGAAAGTGAAGAAGCCGTTCAGCACGTGGTGATGGAGGGTTTAGAAAAAGGAATTATCGGCTTTTGGTTTTTAAGTTGTCCTTGGAGCTTTAGAATTGCCCCTCCACTGAACATGAGCGAGGCCGAATTCGAAAAGGCAAGTGAAATTATTTTATCTTGTTTGGATGCTCTACCTCCAAAATAGCGCAGGACGCTCTGCTCAAGAGCTCTTTGAGGATGCCTTCGAATACGATTTCGAAATAAAATCGCGCGCTTGGAAGATGTGGAAGCCGGTTTTAGATCAAATCCCTTCCGACAGTCGTTGTCTGTTCATTGGCCGGCAACAAGGCGATTTGTGCCTTCTGCTCGCTGCAAGTGGTTTTGAATTGGACGTGCTCCTTTTGGAAAACGACACGCCATCATTACTCCAAGAAAAACTAGAGAAACACGAAGCTCTAGAAAACGTGCGCTTTTTAGACCTTGAAGCATTTCACAACTTGGAAGACAAGCACGCCCTCCTTTTTCTTCAGAACGCCTTAAGCTGTGTTGGTGCTGGTGCCTTGAAGATGCAAACAAAGCTCAGTTTAGGCAACATTTACAAGGCCATAGATGACGGCACCCCCATTCTGATTTACGAAGAACTGAAAGGAGCTTGGATTCACCAGCATTGGACCAGCAGAACAAAAACTGACATTCCTATCAACGAAATGGCCACCTTGGATGATTTTCAAGAGTTGGTTGACGCCAGTGCTGAATATCACCTCAAAACGGCGGGCTTTTTGAGTGCCTTCTTCGGTAAAAAACCAAAAACACCCTTAGCCAAGTTGATCAAAAAAAGCGAAGGTTTAGACCATCTCGACTTTATCTTGCCCAAGCGCTGGAAACATGCTGCTTTCGGATACTTGAAAAAATGAATCTGCATGGAAGCATTGAAAAACCGCTATTCAGAAGCGTACATTTCAAACATTGCTCAGGTGTTTTCTCAAATTCAGCCGCTGGATGAAGCTCATTTTGTTGATGGAGTGATGTCGGATAAGTGGGAAGACCTCGAGCTGATGGACCGCATGCGTCGCATCAGCACCCTGCTTTATTCCACCTTGAACGTATCTTTTCCACATGCAGCCACAATCATTTGTGAAGCCAGCAAATCCTTGCCCGGTGGCTATCTGGCTTGTTATTTACCTCATCTCGTGGCCACACATGGACTAGCGCATTGGGATGAAGCCATGTCCTGCCTAGAGGTTTTAACCGCCCACAGTACAGCAGAATTTGCCATCCGCCCCTTTCTCCATCAAGACTTTGAGCGCGGTATAGAGCAGATGAAGGATTGGAGCAAACATCCCAACCAGCATGTGCGGCGTTTATCCAGTGAAGGAGCCCGCCCCTTTCTCCCGTGGGGAAAGCAAGTACCCGCTTTGAAAGAACACCTGTACCTCAACCTTGAAATTTTAGACACACTTCATCGCGACACCTCGGAATACGTGCGCAAAAGCGTTTCCAACCACTTGAACGACATCTCCAAAATCAATGCAGAACTTGCCTTTACAACAGGAGAACGTTGGATACAAAATCCAGCGACTCATCGCACCGTAAAGCACGGTTTGCGTACCTTGTTAAAAGCCGCACACCCCGGTAGCCTTCGTTTGTTTGGCTACGATGAATTAACTCACTTGGAGTTGCTTGCCTTCAAAGCAGACAAAGACCAGATCAAGATCGGAGATCCATTGAATTTAGCGCTTGTTTTTCAGCTTCGCGATGCGGCCAAGTTGCGCATTGAATACTTGGTGCATTATCAGAAGAAAAATGGCAACACCAGTTCCAAGGTTTTTCAATGGTCGGAAAAGACCTTTCCAAAAGGCCAACACCAAATTCAAAAACAACAGCATTTCCAAGACCTCAGCACAAGAAAACACTACCCCGGAACACATCGCATGGAGGTGAGGGTGAATGGTGAAATACTTGGAAGCCTTGATGTGGAATTGATCAAGGGTGTTAGTGTTACGCAATTAATGAAATCGTGCGTCAACGATTGATGGTGAACCACTGATAGCATCATCTCGAATAAAAAAGGCTTTATCCTTCAGAGACTTGGATCCACAATGAAAATACAACACAAAAAAAAGACCTCCACGTTTGGAAGTCTTTTTTAGTGCCTTGGGATAATCTGTGACAAACAAGAAGGTTTGCAGTAGATGTGGCAAATGAGAACCTTTAAAATGAAAAGACAACTATACTGTGCGTTCCTTTCACCACAAATATAAAACGCTATTCTCCAGACCAGATTAAGCCATTCTTGCCCCTCTGTTAAGAAATTGCGCAACCTGTTTTCGTTATCTTCGTATGACTGAAAAAACTTAAAACACATGAAAATCGCTTTGCGTCATTCCATCTTTATTTACATTACCATTCTCTCCCTTGCGCTGCTCTTTGAGTCGTGCGGAAACAATGAACAAAAAGCCCCAAAGCCTGAAGGATTAACCGAGGCTCCTAAAGAACAATTGGACGCCATTGAAGAGCGCATTCGCCAAATCGACCCTCAAGCCCGACAAAAGCGTCGTCTAAAAATGAACGAAGCCCAAGGAGAAGCAGAAGTGAATTATGATAAAAAGGGCGTGCTCATGGAAGTAAGCGGCGAATACAAGACCAGCTCAGGCACACAAAAAGACCACTTCTTCTTCGACGAAAAAGGCGAACTCACCTACTCTACGCACCGCATCATCTCTGAAGAAAAAGATGGCGCGAAAAGCATCCTCGAACAACAATTCACCTACAATCAACAACAAGAGGTTAATGCTGCTTCTCAACGTTATGCTGTGGGCTCTGATGAAGATTTAAGGGATTTCGACGATTTAAAATTTGAAGCCATCCAGCCCGATATGGACGCGGTGAACAACCAACAAAAAAGTTTACTTTCAAGCTACAGAACAACCCTGCGCTTTTAAAACGCCCCTCTTACTTGGTTTCAGCCAAGATGAATTTTGATACGTTTTCTAAACTTCTTCTCGCTGCTGGAAGGTAGTCGCTCAGCAATTGCCAAGAGTGAAAGAGGTTTTCTTCAACGTCCAATTCACAAGCCACTCCTTCAGCTTGCAACTTTTCAGCAAAGCCCAAACTGTCGGCATACAACAACTCGTTACTGGCCACTTGAATAAAAGTTGGTGGAAAGTCTTGCACATTCGCGTAATAGGGCGATACCAAAGGGTCTTTTGCCGACTTCCCCGCGAGGTAGTACTCCGCATAGTCCATAAGGTCTTTGGTGTCGAAAATGCTCTCTGAATCGTAGTTCTTTTGAATGCTTGCCGACTCTGGAGTGAGATCGAGCCAAGGCGACATCAATACCAATTTGTGCGGTAAAGGCAGTTCATTCTCGCGGCAATACACCGTTAATGCCGCGCATAAATTTCCCCCAGCAGAATCGCCAACGGCTATGATCTTTTTGTTGGGATACTTTTCTACAATGGCTTTGTAGCTTTTAATGCAATCTTCTAGCGGACAAGGGTAATGGTACTCTGGAGTTGTTCTATATTCAGGTAGATATACTCTAGCTTTCGTGTGTTTGGAAAGAAAAGCTGCTGCTGCGCGATGCGTTCTGGCTGAACCAAAAGCAAAGGCTCCACCATGAATAAAAAACAGCATCAAATCATCTTCTGCATCTCGGTGCTTTACTCCTTCCACCTTCACCCCTCCAAAATCATAGCTTCGCACACTACAATTTATTGGCGGTAAACTAAGGATCGACAATTTATCCATGTAAAAACGAACCTGTTTCGGACCAATTTCCACACGCGCCCGAATCTCCCGCATCATGCGGTAGTATGTCATTACCATTTGGTAGCCAACAGAATTCATAATGCTAAGTTATACGAATTTAGTAGGCACGCATACTAATTTGAAATAATTAAGAATTTGTTCACCACTGAAAGGGATTATTAGGATGTAACCATAGGTGAGTTAACAAACTACAAGCCCCGATACACCGGATACCGATTCAAACTGGGCTCAAAATTAGCACTGCGCTGATACAACCAATACAACTGCGCTCTGGGGTCGGAAGCGAATTCCATATCTATTCGCTTTTGCTCTTCAAAGGCCTTTCTTAAATCGGCATCTTCTGCTAACATACGGGCTGCTGTATCTTCAAACACATAATCGCTATACCACTCCTTCTGCTGAAAAGCAGCGTCGAAAAAGTTCCAAACAAAGAAAGCATCCACCCCCTTGGGTTCGAGGGTCTCCACAATGTAACGGTTGCTAACCTGGTTCACCGGAATGATCACATCGCCGGCCCTGAAGGTCATTTCTATGGTATCTTTCCGCATGGATTTTACGGTGTTCATGTGGTGACCTTCATAAACCCTGCTCGTGCTGGAAAAATCATCAATAAAATAGGCCTCCACCTTCATGATGCTGTCTTTTTTCAAAAAACTCATCTTTACCCCGTTCAACTGCATGGCTTGCCATACTGACTTCCAAGCCCAAGGGATAATGTAAAATTCTGGCGCAACAACACTGTCTTTCACAATGTACTCATCGAAATACTTGATTTCTTTCGTGAAGGGACGGTCTCTATCGTAGCGCAAACGCGGCGCACCACTCACCTCACTTTTTGGATAGCTCGCTTCAAAACCCTTAAACTCCAGCATGCGGTAATTCACGGTGTCCAATTCCCACCTTAATGGATAGACCTTCTGCTGTTTTACCGCTTCATCAGCGCTCTTCTTCAGTTCAATCAGTTCTTCTTTGTGCTTACTCATGTATTTCGCGGTACTCATTAAAAACTGATAGGTACTCTCCACCCTTTGAGCAAATGGCTTTAGCATATGTGTTTCTGAAGTGTATCCAATGGTATTGAACAAGGCATTGTAGCCGGTGCTGTACCTTGGTGTTTCAAGAAAATCTTTGATGCCCTCATCAGGAGTTTTTCCAATTCCATAAACGTAAGGCGTCATCCCAAAACCCCGCTTTTCCATGTCGGCATACAAGCTGGGCGACATCTTCTCTCGAATATACTTCCCAATGGGTGCACTCGCTTTATCGGGCTGGGTGGCAATCATGGTCATCACATACTGGTAATCTGCGCCGTTGCTGGTGTGCGTGTCGATAAAAACGTGAGGATTCAGTTCGCGAAGCAAATACACCAAACTCCTCGCATTCTCAGAATCAAGCTTGATGAAGTCGCGGTTCAAATCTAAATTCTTCGCATTTCCGCGAAAACCGTATTCTTCCGGACCATTTTGATTGGCCCTTGAACAACAGTTTCTATTCAATGCTCCACCTACATTATAAACGGGAATGATGGCAATCACCAATTGCTCGAGGATCTCCTGACGTTCCGCGTTGCGCTGCTTTAAGATGCGCTCCGCAAATTGAATGCTGGCATCGATACCGCAAGGCTCTCCAGGATGAATGCCGTTGTTAATGAACAAGATGGCTTTATTTTCGGGCAGTGAAAATTGTCCGTACTGGTCCAAAGGATTTTCACTAGAAAGCACAAAACAATGCAAGGCTTTGCCCGAATCGCTCATCCCCACCTCAATCAAGTGCGCTTCGGCATGCTCCTCAGCCAATAGTTTGTAGCTCTCGATGGCTTCTTCATAGCTTTTTGAAACGTTTCCTTGAAAAGCAGCTTCCTTATTTTGGGCGAAGAGCGCCTCTGAAGGACAAAAAAGCATCACCCCGAAAAAGACTAAAACACGCAAAAACAGACGATTATTCACAAATTTGAAGATAAAAGGCATCATTCTTTGAAGTTTTGACCGAAAAGTAGCAACTTTCGATAGAGTACATCAGTTTAATAAAGAGAAATGTTCGACTTCACACCAAATAGCAAAATACCCGTAGGTCCGGGAAAGATTCTCATCGCAGAACCCTTTCTTGCTGATCCCTACTTCAAGCGCTCTGTGGTGCTTCTTTGCGAACACAGCGATGAAGGGAGTTTTGGCTTCGTGTTGAACAACTACATCGAAATGGATCTCGACCAATTGATGGATCAACTTCCAAACATCGACACCAGAATCAGCATCGGTGGTCCGGTTAAAAATTCCAACCTCTTCTACATTCACTCCCTCGGGAACAAGATTGAAAACTCCGTACCTATAGCTGAAGGCATCTACATGGGTGGCGACTTTGATGCCCTTCAGCACCTGCTAAAATTGGGAAAATTGGACCGCAATCAAATTCGCTTTTTTGTAGGTTACTCTGGCTGGAGCGCCAATCAATTGAACGAAGAACTCGAGCAAAACTCGTGGATTGTGGGTGAAGCAGCTGCAGATTTGTTGATGAACACTCAGGTAGATGATCTCTGGAGCACCATTTTGAATACCATGGGCAAAGACTACAGGAGATTAACCAATTTGCCTTCCGACCCCAAGCTGAACTGATTTCCGATTTGCTTTTTCTGAGCTCATTCCCTAAAACTAATGCTCACTCGGTATCCTGCATGGCTTCTAACATTCATTACTCGGCCTCCATCGAAAATCAAGTACTGCCCTTTAATTCCCATGAGTCTTCCTTCAATGAGCTCCTCCTTGTCGAGCTTCATGCTGCTGACTTTTGTAGGGTATTCCAACACGGGGAATTCAATTTTGGTGATCTCATCCTCATCACTAATGAAGTCGTAATAGCCCTCAGAAAGCAATTCCAAGGCCTCCTCTTTAGCATCAAGCAAGTCGGTATCGTCTGAAAACTCATTTTTCAGCATCATCCGCCAATTGGTTTTGTCAGACATGTGCTCTTTCAATTCCACCTCGATTAAACCCGCAAGCTGGCGGTAAGGCGTTTCAGCAAGAATAATGGCCTCTGTTGCCCCTTGGTCGATCCAACGGAAAGGAACATTTGTGCAGCGGGTAACGCCTACTTTTATTCCTCCCGTTCTTGAAAGGTACACGTAATGTGGTTGGTTATGATGCGCTTCCTCCCATTCAAAATCGCGCAGGGCGATGCCTTCGTGTATTCTACTTTTTTCTGGGTGAAGGATACTCTCAACTGCAGAAGGTGAATTTCTCCAAGCATCAAAACTCATCCCCTCTCCAAAGGTTTTCTTAATTTTCTTACCGCTCACCACACAATGAATCTCGTTTTCAAACTGAATGCTGATTTGCTTGCCCAAGAGCTCATTCATGGGAACACTCGGACCATCCTCTAGAACATTTTTCATGTTTAGGGTGTAATTCACTGGAGTGAGCAATTCACTGCTCATTTTTCTGAGGTTACCGGTCCATTTCATAACTGCAAATGTAATTGGATTTGATAACTTCGTGATGGCTTTGTGACCTTGGGACTTGATATTTGTAAGATGAAAGAAGTAATTGAAGCAGCAAATGCAAATTGGCCTGGGGCGATGTCCTTCGAGGAATATAAAGCCCTCTCTGTGCGCTTTGCAGACGAAGGGAAGACAAGTGGACTTGATCAATCGGCAAGTATGGTTGAATACTCTAGATTGAACGCTCATCGACTCAAGCGAATTGATAAAACCGTAGCGCTGAATACCAGTACTGTTGAAGAATTAAGTGCCATTAAAGAAACACAAACCTGGATTGTTTTTAGCGAAACATGGTGTGGCGATGCAGCGCAAAACATGCCTATTCTAGCAAAAATGGCCGCCGTTAATCCCTTGATCGATTTCAAAGTTTTGCTGCGCGATGAGCACCCAGACTTGATGAAGCACTTTTTAACCAATGGCGGGAAATCCATACCTAAGCTTGCTGCGTTTAACGAGAAAAACGAGCTCCTTTTTACTTGGGGACCTCGACCAGAAGCAGCGCAAGAAATGGTGATGGATTATAAACATTCGCCCGAGCCCAAGAAACCTTACACCGAGTTTGTTGTTGAAGTACAGAAGTGGTATGCCAAAGACAAAGGTCAAAGCATTCAACAAGAATTTATAAGCCTCATTAACGAAGGTGTTAAGGCTTAAATAAAGTATTTTCAGTTCGAAAACTGCCTCGACTAACTCAAGCCCTGGAATTTTAAAGAACTGATTCTTAAAGAGGAACATTTATTGGTGTTCCTCTTTTTTTGTGACTTTTTTAAAAGCTCAACGTCAGAAAAGAAAAAACCATGAAAGCCCTCCTCCTATCTCTTTCTCTAGCTTTGATTTCAATGAGTGCATTTGCTCAAATTACACCATAAAACGAACTTATTTCCAATACTTCAGACCAAAACATGGAGGCCAAAGCCATGCAACGTGCCGCACTTCAGGAAAGACAAGCTTCCTTAATGAAGCAGCAAGATGAAGCGCGTAAAGCTCAAGATAAAACCTTGAAGGCAATGGAAATTGAAGAGAAGAACATCCGAGATGCAGAACAAAACCTTGAGCTCAATGAGGAGCAACAAAACCAGCACGTGATGGCCATGGCCACCTTGAAATCTGAAATGAACGAATTGGACCTCTATTCCATCGAAGACGAAATAAAAACGGAAGAACGCGAGCGCAATAAACTTGAAAGCCTGAATGGGCGTAAGGCAAAATCCATCGAGAAGAAAAAGGCACAAATTGCCCGTTTGTATGCCGACATTGATTTGTTAGAAAGCGAAATTGCTCAGAACGAAAGCACCATCGCCACAAAGGACCTTAAAATTGAGCAACAAGAGCAGCTTATCAAAGAGAACGATTTGATTTCTAGAACACAGCGTTTAGAAGCGCTTGAGAAAGAAATGAAAAGCTTAAAATCTCGCCACGAAAGGGAAGCCAGCAAAAAAGAGAAAGCACGTGAGAAATTGCGTTTGGCAGAAAGCAACTTGGCTCAGGCAAGACAACTTCAAGCAGCATACATCAAGGAATTAGCAGATATCAGAGCTCAACTCGAAGGTCAGGTTTTGAGCACGAACTAAGCGCTATTAATCCTTATTCAAGATCACCAGTGCAGCGATAACGCCAGGCACCCATCCTGATAAGCTGAGTAAGAAAACGATGATGATGGATCCACAACCTCGGTCGTAAACGGCTAAGGGAGGAAAAATGATGGATAAAATTACACGCCAAACTGTCATAAGATCAAAGATAGAAAGCTTTTCACATCTTCAACAACACGAAGCATGGATAAAGGTAAATCGGGATTTGTCCACGGATGTTTAGATTCAAAAGTGTGTCCGCCAGAAGCATATAAATGCAGCTCAGTATTGGAATTCCACTTCTTTAGCTTCATACCGGCACTCACATGAACGGCTTCATCGTCCATAGTATGCAGTGCCAACAAAGGCTTCGAAAAATGCCTTAAGGTCTCGTAAATATCCAATTGATCTTGGTGCTTTTTGTAGTCTTCATAAAAGGAGAAATAATGCGGCATTTCCTGTCCCGTCCTCCCATTTTTCACATAAAACACCCCTCGTTTCTCCCAGGCTTCAAAGTCCTTTCCCAAAGGAAAGCGATCGCCAAAATCACAAACCGCAGCAAGGGTAATTACTGCCGCAACTTTTTCATTTCGGTCTCCTTCCAGCAAGGCAATACCTCCGCCCCTACTGTGCCCCATTAATACAAGGGGTAAAGCCTTGAATTGAGCTTGTTTGCTTGTCCACTCAATAACTTTGGCAGTATCGTATAACTCTTTAGAATAGGTATTTCGACCAAAGCCTTCTAAATCAGAAAAGGTTTGCAGATCTCCATCGCCAATACCGTTGTGGGAAAAATTGAACTTAAGCACTGCAAATCCAGCACGCATGAACTCGTCGGCCATCAGATTCCAAGTTCCCCAGTCTTTGAATCCTTTGTAGCCATGACAAAAAATTAGAACTGCCTGGGGAGAGATGGTTTCATCATACCGGTAGTCGATAGCAATGGGTTTTCCTTCGCTACCACCTACGTGGACGTGAGACATCGGCATGTTTTAAGTTTTACTGAAGCAGTAAGGTATTCAAGAATTGCACATAAATGCAAGTTCTTTTTGTTCAGTTTTCAACAAAAAAGAAAGATTAACTTGCTTAAAGCGCCTCTTCGGGAGATTTGTATTTGAAGGTGAAGCCCTTTTGTTGAAGCTTTTCGCTGCTCACCTTTTTACCACCTGTGCTGTTTTCGTTCCAAGTCAGGCTGATACCTCTCAGCGCTGCTGCTTTGTCGTAAAAAGCCCTCCTTGTGCTGTGCTCTGGGGAAACCACATTGAATACTTCGTGCTGTGCATCATCTTCAATGCAAAACTGAATAGCTGATACAACGTCATCCAAATGAACCATGTTCACCGGATTGTCGGGGTTGGTATTGCTGCGCTGTGCCGATAAAAATTTCCCAGGATCTCGATCGGGTCCAAACAAACCGCCCAAACGTAAAACAATGGATGAAAATCCGCCCATGGTGTAACATTTTTCAAGGTCCAACATTACCGTACCGCTGTGTTTTGATACAATACTTTGAGCATCGGCCTCTCTGTAAACCCTCGCTTCATCGGGATAAACACTCGTGCTTGAAATGAGAACCACCTTCTTAATACCGTATTCCACCACCTTTCTCGAAATCGAACTGTGCACCATAAAGGCCCAATCGGGGATTAGTGGATTACTCGGAGGCGGTATCGTTCCAACGAGCACGTCGCAATCAAAAAAGCCATCGATGTTAGAACCAAAAGGCACGGGGTTAGCATTCACTTGAAAAGGGATAATACCTTCAAGCGCTATTTGTGCCATCATAGAAGTCCTCGTTGTGCTGCCCTTAACAGTGTATCCCCTTGAACTTAAACGTTTTCCTAGAGGTCGGCCTATCCATCCACAACCCAAAATGCTCACTTTTTCTTTCATCGTTTTTCAGATTGTGGCCAATATAGTACAATAAGCTTTTTGCTAAAGAAATGTTAATCCTAAATTTGGGTACAACTTTTGTCATGTAAATCTTGTCTAACATTGCGAACGAAATTATGAAACCTGTTTTTATGAAAATGACATCCATGCGTATTGTACTCTTTTTTGTTTTTGCTTTCGGGGTGATGGGCCTTCAGGCTCAAAATCAAATGAAGTTTAAGATCAACGGACTACAGAACACCGAAGTTTACCTTGCGAATTATTATGGAAACAAGCTTTACTATAACGATACCGCCAAAACAGACGATCTTGGTTTTGTGAATTTTGAAGGGAAAAAGTTTGAAGAAGGCGGTAAATATGCTTTAGTAACTCCCGGACCAAAGTTCTTTGAGTTTTTGGTGGCTGATGAGGATATCTATATCGAGACCAACGTTAACAACTTGGTGGAGGACATGGTCATTCATCAATCAGAAAACAACAAAGTATATTACGAATACCTCAACTTCATCTCAGATAAAAGAAAAGAGCGCGAGCCCATTGATGCTGTGCTGAACGATAGCACCGCTACTGAGAAAGAGCAGAAACCGTTTCGCGAGAAACTCGAAAAACTCAACCAAGAAGTTGTTGACTTTCAAAAAAACATTGTTGCAGAACACTCGGAGAAACTTGTTGGGAAAATCTTGAACTTGGCTGTTGACATTGAGGTGCCAGAAGAAATCAAAAAGCAAGGAGAAGAAGACCCGGCCGTTCAGTACTACTGGTACAGAGCTCATTATTGGGACAATGTAGATTTGAATGATCCCCGCTTGGTACGAGATCAAATGTTCCACCGTTTGTTGGAGAAATACTACACGAAGATTCTTCCTCAAATTCCCGACACCCTTTGCAACGAGGCCATAAAATTGGCTGAAATGATGGGGAACTACGACATGAAGAAGTACACCATTCATTACATCACTTACAGTTCAGAGACCAGCAACATCATGTGCATGGATAAAGTATTTGTGCGCATGGTGGATGAGTACTACAAGCAGGGAAAAGCCGACTGGTTGGACGAAGAACAACTCACCAAAGTGATTGAATCTGCCGATAAAAAGCGCAATGTGCTTTGTGGTGAACCGGTGATGAACATTATTCTTCCAGACACCTCTGGTGTTAAATGGGAAAGCCTTTATGCCATCGACGCGAAATACACCGTGATTATGATTTGGGAAAGTACTTGTGGCCATTGCAAGAAAGAGTTGCCCGTATTGCTTGACCTTTACCACGATTGGAAAGACCGAGGATTGGAAGTTTACGCCATTGGAAACGATTTCGAAACCGAACCATGGATCAAGTATGTGAAGGAAAAGAACCTCGACTGGATCAACGTTTCTGATAATCCAGAGATCAACGATGCCGATTCTGCTCGAGTGCTGATTTTGAATGGCACCACAACGCTACCAAGTTTGAATTTCCGAACCACCTTTGATGTGTTTTCTACTCCAAAACTACTCTTACTTGACAAAGACAAGCGCATTATCGCTAAGCAGTTAAGTGCCGAGCAATTGGAAGATTTACTAAGCAACCTTGAGAAAGACGAGCAAGAGAAGGAAAAAGGAGCTGCTGGTGAAGATCAAGGAGAAGTACTTCCAAATGATCCTAAAGCTACGGACGGGAAAAAAGCTAAAAAAGCAAAGGCGAGCAACAGCAGGGGTTAATGACACAGGAAAAGTTAGAACAATTATTTCATAAGGGTTTGGGTAAAAACCAAGCCCTTTTTCTTGCGCACGAAATTTTAGATGGAACGTATCGTTTAGACGAGGTTCTCGATGCTTGTTTGAATGAAAACAAAAGTGTGTCTATGAAAGCGTCCTATGTCTTAAGTGCAGTATCGCAGCTCGACCTTGATGCCATCGAAGCGCATGTTCCCTACCTCATTAAAGTTTTAGAAGAATCGCCCATTCAAGGAACCCGAAGAGAGGCCTTAAGAATGATTTCTCGTTGTTATCCGTGGACCGGTGAGATTGAAGAACAGCTCGTGGAATTGTGTCTATTTATTATAGAAAGTGATGAAACCGCTACCGGTGAGAAATACCACTGCATGCGCATCATGAATAATGTGGGTGAAAATTACCCGGAAAAGATGACGCAATTCACCGCTACATTAAAACACAAAATGCCCGAACTCACCCCTGCCATGCAGCGCCAGGTGAACAAGCGATTTCTTGATGAAGATTGATCTGATAAGGAAGTATTGTTTAAACAAAAAGGTCTGGAAATATCCAGACCTTTTTGTTTTCGTAGCGAGAGAGAGACTTGAACTCTCGACCTCATGATTATGAATCATGCGCTCTAACCAGCTGAGCTACCTCGCCATGATTGGGCGGCAAAGATAATAACTTTTTTTTTCTGTCCAAGCACCAAAACAAGTTCTAGAACTACTTTTTTTATCATCACTCCTTTGAACATTTTAGCTTCTTCTTGGTAAACAGCACTATGAGCCTAAGTCAAATTTGGAATTCATTGTCTAGTATTGGATTACAGCACGCCAAGCATCAGGATATATCCCGATCATTAGTGCTCAGTAATCAAATTGTGACAAGTATTTTTCTTTTCGTAGGCTTCCTTCTTGTTGCAACTCAAACCCTACTCCCTAGCAATGAGATTGTCAATACCTGGCTTTTATCACTCCTAGGAATTCTACTACTCAACTTCGCACTGAACGCAGGCGGCTATAACGGTCCAAGCAGGGTGCTTTTATCTGTAGGCCTTCCCTTAGTTGTGCTTTTTTCAACCATACACAGTAAATCAATTCGCCCAGAACTCATTCATGAAGCGAGTTACTATAATCCACGTTTTTTCTTGATCGGTTTGGTGTTTGTTCCTTTCATCATATTTCAACTCCGCGAAAGAATGTTCTTAGCCATGAGTCTTGGACTCAACCTCTTCATTATCTTCGCCTACAACGAAATCCATTCCTATTTCGGGGTCGATCCTGAGTCGCTTGATTTAATTACCCCAAACCTTGGTTTTGCCAGTTTTGCGTCTTCCTTAGCGGCCCTCTCTTTGAGTTGCGGGATGCTCTTTTTCAAGATCAATAATGGCAGATTCGAAAAGCAAGTAAAGACACTTTTAGACCAATCTGAAAAGCAGAACGAAGAAATTATTTCAAGTATTCGATACGCTCAGCGCTTGCAACAAACCATCATCAATAAACTCCCAAATAAAGCATGTGATCGCGGAGAACTTGGCTTGTTCTACAAAGCTAAAGACCTTGTGAGTGGTGATTTTTACTTTTACCAAGAAAGCGGTAGCAAATGTTTGATCAGTGTGATTGATTGCACAGGCCACGGTGTTCCAGGTGCCTTCTTGAGTTTTGTTGGTCACCAAGGCTTGAAGTCTGCAGTTGATCAATGGGACTGGGAAGATTATGGTACTCTTGTTCAGCAATTGGACCATCATGTAAGAAGTAATTTCAAAAAGACTGGAGAAACTGTTGTCAATGATGGCATGGATATGAGCATTTGTTTGATTGATTTTGAAAAGAATGAGATTCAGAGTTCTGGGGCTAATGGTATTATATTCTTGGCGAAGAAAGATGAAGTTCTTCACCTCAAAACTTCAAGACAGGCCATTGGAGGGGAAGGCAATAAAGCGTTCAATACTAAGACGAGCAGCTTTGAAAAAGGCGACTTGTTGGTACTCACTAGTGACGGTTATTACGATCAATTCGGTGGAGAACGGAACAAGAAAATCGGACGCAAGCGCTTTGTTGAATTGCTACAAAACAGCAGAGAGCTTCGATCAGAGAGCGGTATCAGTCACATTGAGAAGTATTGGCACGATTGGAGTAAAGATGATGAGCAAATCGATGATATTTGTTTGATATCGATTGGTTTTTAACTGAGGGATTTCGTCTCTTACAACTCGCCATTTGGAGAAGGTTTTAAAAACTCGTATTTTCGAAAAAAGGTTGCTACGCGACCCTACAGAACTCAGCCCTTGCGGGCCCTCCCTTTCCCTCCCCCACCTCCACCGTGCTTAGCGAAATTCATTATTTTTATTCAAGACTCAAAAGATTTTAATTCCCATTTTGTAGCCGCCCCCTCCCACTTTGTAACTGTAAAATTCAAGCACAAAAAATGGCGAGCCAAAAGACTCACCATTCTATTATTCACTGAATAGAAATTTCCTAATTCCTAATTCTAAATTAAAACCCTCACTCCGCCTTAAACTTCTCTATCACCTGCTGAGTTACACCTGTATTGCTGAATCCTCCATCGTGGAATAAGTTCTGCATGGTAACATACTTCGTAAGGTCTGAGAACATAGCGATACAATAGTTCGCACAAGATTCGGCATCGGCATTACCAAGCGGACTCATTTGCTCTGAGTAAGAAATAAACTCATCAAATCCTTTAACTCCACTACCAGCAGTTGTTACTGTTGGCGACTGAGAGATGGTATTTACACGTACTTTCTTTGCTACTCCATAGTGGTAACCAAAACTACGAGTGATGCTTTCCAAAAGCGATTTTGCATCAGCCATGTCATTATAATCTGGGAAAATACGTTGCGCTGCAATGTACGTCAAAGCAACTACTGAACCCCACTCATTAAGTGCATCAAGGTCTTTACAAACGGCCAATGTTTTGTGCAAAGAAATAGCACTAACATCCATTGTTTGCTGATACCAATTGTAATTAACCTCGGTGTAGTGCTTGTTTTTGCGAACGTTTGGAGACATCCCAATAGAGTGAAGAACGAAGTCAATCTTTCCTCCAAATTGATCCATCGCTCCTTGAACAAGATGCTTAAGATCATCCACATTTGTTGCATCTGCTGGAATTACTTTTGCTCCACCGCACTTAGCAGCAAGTTCATTAATCTCTCCCATACGCATGGCAACAGGCGCATTGGTTAAAACAAACTCGGCACCCGCAGCATGTGCTTGCTCTGCCACTTTCCAAGCAATCGATTGGCTGTTCAACGCGCCAAAGATGATTCCCTTTTTTCCTTTTAATAGCTCTGGAGTCATATTATCTTCTGTTTTGATGGGGTAAATCTACTTTAAAAAAATGCTTATAACCAAAAAGTCCCACACTCTTGCGGGACTTAATGGCTTAAACTGAAAAACTAAAAACTATTAAATTACTCTGTCGAGAACGATAAACGACCATCGCTCTATCTCAACTAACTTAAAACATGTCAAATATACGCCCTCAAGCCTTAGCTAAATGAGGATTCTCCTCTTTTTCGTTGAGTGGTCGAATTATGTCGATAACTGGTAGTTTCTATTCGGGAAATAGCTTACCCGGGTTCAAAATCCCTTTCGAATCAAATGTTTTTTTGATGGCCTTCATCAAGTTTAACTGTACTTGGGTAAATGCAATGGGCATGTATTCCTTCTGAACAAGCCCAATCCCATGCTCGCCACTTAATGTTCCGCCAAGGGCTACGCACAACTCAAAAATCTTGCTTATGGCCTCAGGCAAATCATCTTTCCATTGCGCTTCACTAAGATCTCCTTTTAATATGTTTACATGAAGGTTGCCGTCTCCAGCATGACCGTAACAAATTGAGCTAAAACCATACTCGCCACCAATGCGCTTTACACCCTTTAATAATCGAGGCAATTCAAACCTTGGTACGACTGTATCTTCTTCCTTGTATACAGAATGAGCCTTTACTGCCTCACCAACACGTCGGCGTAAAAACCACAATTTCTCTTTTTGCGCTTCACTATCAGCAAAATAAATTTCATCAGTATCAAAATTTTCTAGGGCCAACATTACCGCCTCACAATCTGTCATAATGCGTTCTTCATCGTTTCCGTCCATTTCAATAAGCAACTGGGCGGCACAATCGTCGGCCAAAGGAAATGGCACTTCGCCTGTGAACTCTTGCGCTAAAAGCACGGCGTCTCTCTCCATGAACTCTAAAGCAGAAGGTGTTAAGCCAGCCTTGAATATCGTGCTTACTGCTTCACATGCGTCTTCAGCCGATTTAAAGGATACCAGCATCAGCATGTTCTTCTTCGGAAGGGGAAGTAACTTTAAAGTAGCAGCCGTTATTACCCCTAGAGTTCCTTCGCTGCCCACCATGAGCTGAGTTAGATTATAGCCTGTGGAGTTTTTCAAAGTATTTGCTCCTGTATGAATGATCTCTCCACCAGGTAAAACCACTTCCAAATTCAAGACAAAATCTTTTGTCACCCCATACTTCACCGCACGCGGTCCGCCAGAATTCTCGGCCAAATTCCCTCCAATAAAACACGTTCCTCTACTCGCTGGATCAGGAGCATAGAACAAGCCCTTTTCAGCTACCGCTTCTTGCAAAACCTGTGTAATAACACCGGGCTGTGTAATCACTTGCTGATTGTCTTCATCGATCTTTAGAATCTTGTTCATTCTTTCCAAACAAAGACCTACTCCTCCGTAAATACTCAATGCTCCCCCACTCAAACCCGTCCTTGCTCCAATAGGTGTAACACATATCTCATGCTCATAACAATAAGCCAATACTAAAGACACCTCTTTTGTCGAACGCGGCAGGAGCACTACTTCGGGAGGGAAACTAAGATCCTCTGTATGATCGTGACCGTAATCCACCCTATCAACCTCATTTGTTTTAACAGCATCTTCACCAAGTGTATGAATAAAGAATAAAATGTGATCCTGATTTATGGGTGTGAACATGGTACTGCTTTTGTTGTGTGATGATTCTATTAAGAGAAGCGAAAGGTTTTTTTTATCTTCGGCCGTTCTCAGTTCAAAAGTAATGCATAATCACATGAATAGAATTACACTCCTTTTTCTTTGCTTCGCGATGATCTTCATTGGAAGCACTCCTGGTATCGCCCAGAAAAAAGAACTCAAAAAAACATTGAGCAACGAGCTTATCTGGGCCAGCGGTGAGTTCAGCGCAAAATATGTCTCAGGAGTGCGATCCATGAACGACGGAGAACACTACACA
>Ga0209652_1001678_pt1 | contig 17899 bp, 15 predicted proteins | sample SaaInl74LU_5_DNA_FD_184641 | JGI IMG/M metagenome (GOLD analysis project Ga0209652, IMG submission 184641) | Marine microbial communities from expanding oxygen minimum zones in the Saanich Inlet - ESP_74LU_5_DNA (SPAdes) (version 2) | ecosystem: Environmental > Aquatic > Marine > Intertidal zone...
GCCGCTTTGTCGGCGAGTTATCGTCGGATGGAATCGTTAAATATCTCGACATAATTGAGACGCAAATTGAGACGTTCGGTTCTCGTAATTTTCAGGCGATCATTCACTCTTCACTCCGCGCATTTGGCCGACGCCGATGCTATGAAGCTGGAGTGAGCGCCCTCCAATTCACAACCCAATATTATGGCTACATCTACCTCTTTTTGTTCTTTTTGACGAACTTTATTTATGTGTAGGTAAGTACATATACATGAATGTATTGTACCAACCACGACCTCTGTTGTCTCCGCTCTACCTTCACCTTGTGAGGCCGCTCATCAAGTTGGACTTTCAATCTTCTCCTTGATCATGCCTTATGCTTACGTTGACATCCCAGAGGAAATGTGGGGATTCCTCATGGATGAGATGAAGTATTGGACAGAACTTGCTGTGCTCGACTACTCCTTCTCTACACAACCACAAGCACTGTCGCTCTGGCGGCTATATACAACGCTATGGTTGTCATGAGATCGAAGGGGCACCAAGAGCGGCCAAGAGCCTTTATAAGTGTGATTATGGAATGCTTCAACTTTGATCCCTCCAAGCAGGTGGGGGAGGTCAGAAGAAAGTTGCAATCTCTCCTTGCTAAGCAAGAGGAGATGGTGCTTCGAGGAGATAGTGAGGATGAGAGAAATAGAAGATCCAGTGAAAACTTGAAGGGTATTAAACAGATCCTCCCAGAAGAGATATCTTGTTGAAGATGATTATCTCTTATGATAAAGATGGAAGGGCCTTACCGTTCCATACGTTTTTGCTAAACGCATATGTGCGCTTAATTGAAATTAAACAGCACTAAGTTGGTCAGGCCAGGAAACCCATGTTTGATAGAATACCATAGAATGGTGAGTACAATAGGGGCTTTTTTACTTTTTTGAGAGAGAGTGTGAGCGATACGAGGTCTTGTTTGCAAGGGGTTTTGGGGCCGGCCCGGCCCGGGCGCTGGCGCGTTGGTTTTTGGCGCCATTGGGTTTATGGCGGGAGAAAGAGAAACCTCTTCCCCCTCTTCACCATTTCCATTTTCACCATGCCAAATCCTTCCCTACGCCGCTACTTCAATAAATATTCAGGAAGCTACAATGAACCGCCCGCCACTCCTGCCCTGGTCCAAAGAAACTTTCACTAGCCGATGGTCCACCCAAGGCCGTCTCTCCAGCACTCCCATTCCAAGAACTCCATTCTTACTCCTCAAAGCGTGAGTGTTTTTTGTGCACACTATTTAAATAATATCTCTTTCTTGCCTTCGTTCGTCTCATTAACCATTTATTTATGTAGACCCGTGTCAACACTATATGAAGAGAAATTTGGAGGTGATCGTAATATGTTCACAGTGGGTATGTACTGCACACGAATGATGGCCCGTAGTATTCGCATAGGATTGGTGGTGGATTGTACTGCACTTGATTTGGAGGAGTTTGAGCCTCTCCCTGTAACGAAACAGAGCAATAATGCAGCATCATCACGCACATCCGCTGCTGCGGCGAGACGAAATGGCAATAGCAATAACAATAGCGCTGCAAAGGATCCAAGAGTGAGATATTTTCATAATCCCAGTGAGTGGGATGATTTTGATGTAGAGTATCATCGAATGATGCCACCTCCCGTGGATAGCAATAGCAGCAACAACACATCAACCGGGAATGATGAACCAGTCGCTCCAAAAATATTGAATGACTTCTTTCGAGTCATATCCAACTTTCAAAAATCGGTCAATAGTAGCAGCAACGACACTACAACAACTCATATTGCCCTCTTCGATTCACGAGGAGGTCTCGGAGCAGCAGCCTACCTCGCAGCAGCGTACATGTGTCATACTCTCAAAGCACCAGTCCATGCAGCCATCCAAGCAGTGAAGGAGGGCACACCTCCTCAGCCATCACCAGACAATGATCCCAATGTAAAATGGGGATTGTGTGATGTTCGATTGGTGAAGGATTTGCAGTCGAGATTTATGGGGCGGAAGGAGATTGTTTTGGAGGGGAAGGTGCCTACTTGGTGGTGGGCGTTGGATGAGGAGGAGGATGGAGAGGAGGAGGAAGAAGACGATGGGGATGGAGAGAGCACTTCCAATGATGGGAAAAAGAAGCGAAAGAGAGAATCAATCATCATTCCTCCTCACGAGTCGGCAACTACCGCCGCAAATGAGACAAAGCGTCCACGCATTGACAACGAGAGTGGTGGAAACAGCAGCAATACTCTTTATCCTCGTCTTCCAACAGAGGCATTAGAGCCAATCCCAATTGGTTCACCAAAATATACCAGAGCTGTGACGGTGTTGACTCAGTTGACCCAAGCAGCACCGCAACCTACTGATTCAATTCCAAGCGTGCTACCACTGAAACCAGAGCTTGATGTATCCAACAATAGCGCTGATAATGCAACGATGCAATCCATCAAGAGCAATCCGAATGAATACAAGGTAACATGGCTATCAAAGGGTAGAAGAGGTTTGCTGCTGATTCTATCTGAGGCAGTCTTCTTTGTCGAGCAACAGTCATCATCGATGCAAGTATCTCAGGTCACATCAATGAAGTTTCCAACACCTCAAGACAGTAAGAAGTCACAACATCGAACTCTTTTGGACGTGGTTCTAGTGACAGATGTCGAAAAGGGATCTCCAACCCACAGATTCTACGCTCTGGACATCTTATGTATCGAAGGAGGACGGGTATGGCATAAACCATGGGAGCAGAGATGGAAGTTTTTGAATGAGGGCGTAGTATTGCCACGAAAGAAGGAAGAGGCGATGCAACAGCAACAACCTCAGCAGCAGCATGGGCACATTTACTCCAAGGAACCGATCAAACTTCGTGCCAAGGAATACTTCCCCATGAGGAAGTTGGCATTTGTAATGAAAGATGTCTGTGCAGGAGTTGCCCATGACGCGAATGGAATTCGAGTAGTACCCATGGGAGAGTACGGAATTGGAGACAAGAAGGATTCGGCTATGGCGGTAGTTTGGAAGAAGGGAGGGGATGTTGGGGATGAGAAATTAGTTTCATTGTTGGGTTGAAAATGAGGCGGAAATACACCGACGTACAAAATTCATAATCCAACCATTAATAGGTTATGTATTCATTTCATTGAAACTTACTTACGAAAATTCTGGTGTATTGTGTTGGATAATGAACATAGCTCACGTAGGAATCAGCTCATAACTCTAGAGAGATTGACACACACATCACTCCTTCTTTCTATCTATCGACCGTGCCATGTGAAGATTCTGTAGATTCACTGGCAGTGAGTCGAGCGAATATTGAGAATTCGGAAAAGAGGACATGCGGTCTGTTGTGTCACCTCAACAAAATAAACCCAAAATGTATCTCTGATCTCAGATCATCAGTGTGTTTGTTCGATACCGCGGGTGCTACACAACAGGATCCGAGCTCACAATAACAATAATTAGCAAGCCAAGAGCCCAGCCGTATCCAAGATACCATGATATTATTCAAAAGCAGCAAGCGGAGGAAAATCGCCGCCGATGCTTGCACCACCATTATTTGCCCCCTCTATGATCTGCTTCCGGGAGGAATGTTAGAGGAGGTGGCGAGTTTTTTGGCAGCTCCATCAAGAGTACTTTTTGCCATCGCCATAATTCCCCCCAGCTCCATTAGTCCCTACCACATGATTATGGCTCGAAGCAGGCCCAACGTGAGCCGATCGTCGATTGCTGGTAATGAATGGCATACTCTTGACTTCGGAGATGTTGAAAAGGAACTTGCGGCGAAGCTCTCCGATGATGATATCAGCAAGGTTTTGTTGCATATCGACGCTGCCAATAAATTGAAGATATTGCGTCTGACTAACTGCATCAACATAAGCGGCGCTGGATTGGTTTCACTTTCTGGTTCTACATCAATTGAGCAGATTGATCTGAGTCTTGTTGGGGCACATCAGAGACCAATATTGGATCCTAAGCCGCCACTTGATTGTGATCTCGTACTACCTATTCTTGACTGCATAATCAACCATGGGAGATGCCAACTGAAGCATTTACAATTCCCTCACATGTGGCGGGGAGGTGACTACGATCAATTCAATGAATTCATTGAACGATATGATGATTCGGATGAAATGTTGAGGAATGGCCGTGATGAATTTGAATTTGTCATCTTTGGCGATATCGATGTTTATTTTGGCATTCAAGTTTTTACGTGCAGCGAATGCACAAAATATTATGCCCCGGACAGAGATGATGAAGATGGTAATGCTTTATACTTCTGCAACACGTGCGAACGGTACCACTGCACGGAGTGTTCTGCCATGGTTGAGTGCCAAACCTGTGAGGAATTTTTGTGTGTGGATTGCATACCTCATACCTTTTGTGCTAGCCCAAGTTGTACCGACATAGTTTGCAATGACTGCCTCTCGAACAAATGTCATAAGTGTAGCAAGAAATGGTGCACCAATTGTAGTCATAGTTGCATAGAATGCGATGGCGATGGCTGCAATCAAACATGCTGTCGGGAGTGCTCTGCGAAGGAGGGGGTAAATGGAGTGCATTGGTGCGATGTTTGCCACACGAAACTCTGTGTGGAGTGCTCTGAGAAGGAGAAAGTAAATGGAGTGCATTGGTGCGATGTTTGCGACGAGAAACTCTGTGATAAATGCCGACTGATTGGATGCCAAAGAGGGAATAACTGCAGCGTTTGTGTGAAAATGGTTGCACCCTTACTGTTGGAGGAGAATCGGCAGTTGAGGGATGAACGCACAAACTTGGAGGACAAAAATAATCTATTGGGTGGTCAAAACAAATCATTGGGGGATGAAATCAAACGCTTGAGTGACGAAAATGAGGCCTTGCAGAGGAAATTGAGTTTGATTAGAATGGTGGCGGCAGACCTGACACCTAGATAGCTGTAGGATTTACCACTAGCTCACAAATAGCTCCAAACTTGACATGCTTGGCATCTCCATCCACAATCCAACTCAAACCCGTTTGCACATTCTTAGGCCTCTACATTTAATCTTGCTCACAAACTACAACATCTTCATCCTCCGACTCCGACGGCGGTAGAGGCGAATGCCCCGTCTCACTATCCACATTACCCTCTTGTTCCAACACTTTCTTATTCGTGATGAACTCGTAAAAGAAAGCCCAAACGTAGATCAGGGAGCAAAGTAACCAAAGCAAGGCAGCAACAATACCAAACACCATCATTGAAGTGTCCCAATCAATTGTCGTGTCAAAGGCGTAATAGAATGCAAGCTTGGAGAGGAAGTACAAGAGAAATGATTGAAGGTGAGGAACCAGCATCAAATCTGTTGAGATGAACATGTAAGTAGTAAAAAGGAAGGAAAAATACTCACAATGATGTCGAAAATGGCAGCGAGCACGAAGCAAAGGTCCCCCAAAAGAAGTGCTCGCCTCATAGAAATTGCTTGCCCCTCCGTGATTGCATGCTTTCGCCGAAGAAAAACAAATGCGGCCTCAAAGAAAAAGAGACAAACAGAGACGACGCTGAATACATTTGACAAATGGATATCACTTTCAACAAACACTGCCGAAAGCACACCAAACAAGCCTGCTAGAATCATTAAAGAGTGCAAGTAATGCTTCTCGATAATAAGGTCCAGCACACCGACGGCTACAAAGCACAATGAAGCAAAGAAATATATAATTTGGCGAGACCCAGATATCAGATTCTTCATCACCGATGGGAAATATGTAGTCATCATCATACGAAACATATTCTCCAACAGTAGATGCCGCTGTATTCCAATATGTCTCATTCATGCCCAGCTTGGTCTATTAGAATGGAATCAGCGAAAGCAAAAGGGTAGGAGTAGGTGAGGTTAGATCAATAGTAACAGGCATGTTAAGGAAAGTATGGAACAATCTTCTACACTTACTGCAGCATCCTGAGCTTGGATTGAAAGATCGTTCCAATCCATATACTCGCTCCAAACAAATTCAGCGTGACCATAATCCCAGAGCTTTTCGTTGTACCCCAGCTTAGCCCACAACTGCTGGGCTTCAGTTGGCATCTCATTCCAATCAAAGTCATCATAAAAGTCTCCTGTAATATTCGCAGGAACTAAAACTGTCGCATTCAACAAAGGAGGTTCTTCTGATGATACTGGATCATCGTCCCATGACTCCTGAGAGTACCCGATAGTCGTGGCAGCCTGTTGCATTTCGATGGTCAATTCATTCCAATACATATCGTCGCTTTCTGCTTCAATGCCATTGTCCCACATCTGCTCATTGTAACCAAGAGTTGCATAGGCTGCCTGAATCTCAGGTGGCAAGTCGCGCCACCATTCATCTTCATACTGCTCCTCTGGTGTCGGTTGAGCTAGTTCCTTTGTTGGGCTAGTCGTTACAGGTTGAGAAGTGGGCTTTGATGACGGAGAAATCGTTGGACTTGACGATGACGGCTCGGCGGATGGGGAATTCGACGTTGGACTCATCGATGTCGGTTCAACGGATGGGGAAATCGACAATCTTGATGCTGTAGGCTGAGATGAGGAAATTTCTGCAAGAATTGCAAGAAACCATGGAGGTTGAGTTGTAACAGGCGCCATCGTTGGGCTCTTTGTCGTGGGCTGTATGAAAAGGGTGCAGATGAGATCAACAGGACAAGATACTCTACAAATGTTAGATATTGATAGAAGTATGACAGAAAGACTTACCGAAGTACTCGGTGCCAACGAAGGCAACTCACTGGGTGACAACGAAGGCACATCAGTGAGGTCAGCTGTTACGACATCGCATCCCCCTTCACACCAGATTTCCTCGTTGAATCCAATAGCTGAAGCTGCTTCCTTCATTTCCGGCGTCAATTCGACCCAATCGTAATCATCAGAGAAGGCCACACCAATCTCTAAATCCCATATTTCCTGCAAAATAGAACAAAAAAAACATTCCCGAGTATATAAGTATATAAAAGTTACACAGAAGACGAAGACGAAATAGCCTAAGAAGACTGTTATGTGTTCCGTTTGTGATAACTCACCTCTGTATATCCCAACACTACCCAAGCAGCTCGTATCTCTTCTGGAAGTTCTGCCCAAGCTAAATCATACCACAGCTCCTCAGGAGTTTGTTGCAGCTTTCGTAATTCTTCCAAAGTAGTAGCAGTCCTTGTAGCATAATCAGAAGATCCTACCGATCGTCTCTCCTCAACTCCTTTCATGTCCTCATCTTCTTCCCACAATGAGCGGCCCTTCATCATCATCCTTCTCCGGACACCTACTGCGGGTGCTGTCGTCATCGTCGACAAATACTCTTGGTATCGTTCTTCCAATCGATATTGCATCCACACCAAATCATCATCTTCATGGGGTGAATCCGGTGATGACGTAACTCTCAACCTCATTGGTAATCCAAGCAATGTATGTGCCCACTTATAATCGTCCACGGCAAGTACAAGATACAATATACTCCCGAGGAGAAATAATGCTACGGATGTAAAATACATCCAGTCGTAGCAACTGCACCACTTATCATCATCAGGTTCTTCCTCCGCTTCCTTCTTCTCTGAAATATTATCATCAAAATCATCTGACGGGCGCTGCTGTTCTTCGTCAACAACAATGGTAGTGATTGGTTCAGCCGTCACTGCAACAGTGGTCGGAGACGGAGAAGGCTCTTCCGTAGTAGTGGCGGCAGTAGCAGTTGTTGCCTCCTCGACGACCATATTGATTGTGACGGCGATGTTGCACTATTCCTATGATTGTTATCCTCTCTCTGCGTGGCTGCTGTTGTTATGTTAAACAAATAAGTAAGTCCTCCTCCGCCTCCGCCTCAGCATCGTGCTGATTGGCCGTTGGGGTGGATGTCATTCTTTCTTACCACAAAATTTCATCATGTTTGAATATCTTTCAAAAGTTCTGCTGGCTTCATATTCTCTTTGTCTTTGATTTTATCTAAGGAGTGTTGTGACGCGGTATTATTGTTACTGATTCCTATGTACATATTCCTATGTAGAGTGTACCAGTGCAGTCTTTGGTTAGGTATCTTTCTATCATCGCCATTGCATCGCAAAACATTTATGTCTGTCATGCGCGAGCAAAAGATGAGAACTTTCACATTTGCCGAGTTGACACCTCCTCCCGATGATTGTCATTGAAGTATTGAAGTCAATGATTCTTTTGATAAGTATCATAAGTAGCCATGTCATCCACCCAGATCAAATGCTGATTGACAATGTTCTGGATCTGGTTAACGACAAGAGACTGTAGCGTGAAGACCACGTCTCTTCAGAAGCAGAGTGTTTATTAATATCGAGTAGCATAAGATCGACGAAGGAGCGAGAGCGTGACAATAAAACATCCCAGAGGAGAGCGCATAATCAAAGAAGTCAACAGCAAAAGCTTTAAAAATGTCAAACAATTTGAATCATAACAGTCATCACTATGCCATAGATGCCGCTAAACTCGTGGAAAAATGTCGACGGCTGTTGCATTCAATATTAGATATCATGGAATCAAAGTCATCGACGAGGGCGTTTCAGAGACGAAGTTATCAGTTGGCTAGTTTGAGTGATGGTAAGCAATTCACATTAATCTCTTCTTTGCATAGCAGCTTTGCTGCCCCTATTATTATTCACGTGTCATATCTCATTTACACGTCATCTTCTCAGCACTTAAATGCATAGACAGACTCATCCACGCTCATCTATTAGATCTGCTCGATCGAGAAATGGAATTCCTCTCCAGCATAAATGAAAGTGATGCCCAAAAGAAGGCACAGATGAATCAATTCTTTGGCGAGCATGAAGAGTTTCCAAGTTTGATGGATACAGTAAAAACATTGAAGTTAGCTGGGGCGGTAGCACGTGAATATAGAGGGGACGATGATGAAGGGACAAACATTAATAGTAGATTTGATGGTATTGGAGAGGAATTAGGCGGTAGTAGCAGTGTTCACAGGAGTACATATTCAACTCCTCCGACATTATCAATAGATGATCCTATTGAGGAGGAAAACTCGAGTGGAATGTGGTATGCAGGAAGACGCTCTCCTTCGCCGCCAGCACCTCCGGGAGAATCTGCATTGAGTTCACCAATTATTAGCAGTCCCTTGTTGGATGGTAGACGATGCCTGACGCCAGCTAGACAAGGCTCGCCATCTCCCCCTCCAATCAATAGAATCGACGACTTACAAAGTTACTCCCCTTCGCCACCTCCCACAGAGAGTCCGTATTCATCACCGAATCACAGTCCTCTACAGGCTAGACACAGGAAATCATTATCCACGGGATACATGGAAATACCTAGGCCACCAATATCTCAGACAAAACGAAGTAGAAGCAACAGCTTCAATCCATCACGAAGTGCCAAGGATTCGAGCTTGTTCCGTCTTATCGTAACATTGCAGCTTTGTTTGGTTAGAATTGAAGAAGCGAACTCAGTACTCTGCGATGGGCAGGCACGTGCAGCGGATCGAATTAGTAACGATGTTATTGGAAGATCTCGGTCTGATTCTTTCCAGACAAAGCCATCCATGAGTGACTTGAGATACTGTAGAAGTTCGAGTAGTGAATATGAGACGCAACTTCTATCTTCATTACCATCGCGCTATAATAATCAAACGAAAAGCCCCTCATGGAAGACACACCAGCTGGTAGCCATGACTATTGGAGTCGGAGGAGTAGTCCTATTATCGCGGCGATCCAGCGATAAAGATGGACAAATACAAGTGTTGAAAACAACGGGCAAGGTTGCTGCAGCAATGACCACAGCATCATTCATCAGGAAAAGATGGCGGATAATCTGTATGAAAGAACGAGTAGCAAACAGCGCTGACGCGCTAGAGGACTGGATCTTCAATTGGATTTGTTTGGTGAATAATAACAAAGGTCCCGCAGATGGTGCAGGATCAAAGCTACTGACGCACCGAAAAATGAAGTCGTTTTGGTACTCGAACGGCTCAATAAGAATTCAGCTCATAAAAAGGGGCATGGACTTGCTCTATGCGTCAATTGGTAAGGCTATTGAAATCACAAGAGGGAAAGAGAGCAACGAGACCTCTGTGGTAGAGATGAAGTCTTCTGGACTTTGGACGTATGTGGTGGCTTCTGTTGCAGCTTCATATTATAATGTGATTGGGCCAGGAGCAAAATCTGCTCAGGTAATCTCTTCATCGTCAACCTCCATCATCCAAGGAGCTTGGGGAATGGTTAGTCTGAATGCTGTAAAGACAGCATCGTTGGAAGCTACGAGAATACTGAAAGGAGCTGCAATTGCAGGCCGCATTGAGATTTGCGGAGTCAGTTGCTTTGTCCTATCACGTGAACCATTCCCTGCTCTAGCATCCGCATTAAGGCGATTCCACCGTCAGCAAGAAAGAGAAGATGCCAGATTGGGCACCATACACGAAAAACTGTCATCTAATCCTTCATCAGCAAATGTGAGAGGATTTCAGTCAAGAAATGTAATCTTTCACCTCACTGGTGGCGGTTTCTTTGCGCACACGATCGCTGGTGAAATGCCTTTTCTCTTAGATTGGAGCGCAGCCACTAATGCAGTTGTGATCATTCCAGAGTATGCTCTGCTACCTCACCACAAGTTCCCGGATGCCATTCAAGAAGTGGAGAGAATTTACAGGTCACTTCGCTTTGGCCATGCAGTAAGTCTTTTGGGATTTCGACCTGATAAAATCATAGTCACTGGAGAATCAGTAGGCGGTAATTTGGCTAGCGCTCTTTGCGTATCATTGATTATGAGTTATGAAAAAGATCATTGTGAAGAACTAAGCCATCTTGCAAGTATGGAACTAGTCAGTGATCGCGACGATGAGACAGATGAGGAAGGAGAATCTCGAGCGTTACCAGCTGAGGGATCAGCTCTGGATTGTCGTCACGTGGGTATTGGCTTGCCTGATGCTCTGATGTTATGTTGTCCTGCATTGAATTTATCGTCAGATATGACACAGTCGCGAATAGATGGTGCTCATGATCCTGTCCTGCCAAGCGGTTTATTGGCTGTTATATCATCTTCTTACGTGCAAAATGATTGTGACAGCAAAAATCCTCTTGCATCACCATACTTTGCTACTGACGTTACATTGAGGCAATTCCCATCAACTCTCATATTTACTGGGAGTGAAGACCCTCTCCTCGATGATTCCGTCACTTTTAACGCACGTTTAAGAGGCCTAGGGGTCAAGTCTTACCTAAGGGCCGTGCATGATATGCCTCACGCGTTCTGGGCCTTGTCTACAGCTGGAATTGGGTTAGAAGTGCAAAGCGAGTGCCAAGAGTGGTTGCAAAAAGCATTTTGCATTAGATAATGTACAAAATCTACCCACCACGATGCATTGTCTACTATTTTGAGCGATGCAAACATTTTGGCATAGCAAGAGCAAAATAGTCGAGGGGATCCCACGATGGCTGACTTGATGGAGCTGATGAGAGTTGGGAGCTTGGCTGTAGTCTAGGAGAGGATGATGGCTAGCTTGAAGGCAAATATGATGACATTGAGCTTGGCACCGAAGTTGGATGGAACTTGGAGAAAGGGGAGGCTGTGAAGGAAACGTGCCCGGGTTCGAGCTTGGTTGGCTGGATGTCTCCGCGATGGGTGCCCAGAAGGTGACGAACTCGGTTGACTAGAGATGGATTGACACTCGTCGGGGAAGATGAAGGTTGCAAAGAAGGCGCTACGCTTGGCTGTTCTGTGTATTTGAGGGAGTACCTGCAAGAGATAGAGTAGAGTTAGCGTGACGAAATATTTGAACTTGAAGGGCTCGGAATGGACGAGGTAACATGTAAGCTTTTACCTAATTGCACATTTAAACGAACACATGCGTGGCGAATAGACATCATCAATATCGATAGAGTAGAGTTAGCGTGACAAAGTATTTGAACTTGAAGGGCTCGGAATGGACTAGGTAGCATCATACCAGCTTACCTAATTGCACCTCTAAACACACGTGGCTCATAAACATCATCTATCGTTTGAAAAGCCATGTCATCAAGCTCACGCCTTCGAAGAATGCTAAGTATTTATTGCTGCTGTACAATGTTCCCTATTCAGAACCAAGATTGGACAGAAGTAGTTAATGACAAAAGTGAACCTTAGAATGATTGAGAAGACTCAAATGCACAGCAACACCAGCAAGTATTGTTGTTGGTAGGTAACTCTTGTCCAAAGAAGTCTACGTGATCTTACAGACGAGCTCCCAGCCGGTCGAGTCCACCTAACTGGGCGAGTAATACTTTCACTCACGCTGCACCGGACTAGTCGTAGGCTGATTGAGTTGTGTGTGAAGTGCCTGTTTCTGGTACGAGAATGCAAGACCAGGCAAAGGTGGGAGGAAGGGCGCAAAGGTGAATAGGAAGAAGTGACTTTTTTTCTGGGAAGTCCCGTGCGGGAGATTTAAGATTTAAATCCGGTCTCACTGCCTTGCTACGAAAGGAGTCGATAGTCGTCGTTGCAGCTTCATCCGTCGGTATTATACAGCAGTGGTTGTCTTCTATTAAATGGGCCAGTGTCATTCCGACGTGAACTCTCTTTCGGGCACCTCTCTTCCACCAACAATCTCTGAGAGCAGAGAGAGCAGAGGGCTGAGAACAAAACCAGGAAGCGCTACACGCCTCTCTTATTCACCACCTGCCTTAACTCCACGGCAAAGAGATTTGATTCTCAGCAAGGAAGTCATTACTTCTCTTTCACCTACTCTTTCTCCGCCACAATCCCCGGACATTGTCTCCCATCCCGTCAAGATTAAAGTCGAAGAGAAACATCATTCTTGTGTTGCCATGAGATTCGAAAAGAGCATTCAAATCGATGTCATTGACATCCCATCCAAGTTCCGTGACTCTGGCATTCCTAGCATCATTCATAGTGTAGTGGAAAAGACAGATCCGATCTGTTCTCCCCCAATTCCGTTCCAGAAGCCCCACAAGGGTGTTTCTCCTACGGCAAAGAATGAGACGGAGAAGGAATCTCCAAAAGAGTTAGTGCTGCAAGTGAGTGATTACGAACCGAAGGTCCAGAGACAGAGAGATATCAAGATGATTGAATCTGCTCAATCGATTACCCAAACGACTGAGAAGGATGAAGACAAATTTGAAGCTATCTTCAAAAATACTCTACGCTTGGTGTTTGCTTGTTACTCGATAATGTTGGCTTGTTTCTTTATCATGTGCAAAAATGCATTCACCCCGCAAGAACTTGCAGATGCACCTGTTGCGGGCGGAATAGGCATGCCTGCTTCTGCACCTGCAGGCGCTGAAGACACGGAAAGGAAGAAGGATATATTTTACTTTGTGCGACAGATGAAGCACAACGTTGCTCTTCTCGGCGAATTCTCCATGAATCAAGACTCTGTGGCATTGCTTCCACTAAATGCAGTGAAGCAGCTCCTGAGTGGAAGCAGTGAGCACGCTTTTGAGACCATTCACGCTGAATTGGAAGCGATCGATGACAATGTCCTGATTTAGATTATAAAAGCCCAAGGCTCTAACACAAATGCGAATAACTTCCCCAACGCATACATAGATATGAATAATGATAAAAGTAATCTAATCCCACTTCTCCTCCCTCAGCACTTGAGACGCCTTCCTCCTTGCTGCCTTTTCGTCCATTTCATGCCACAAGTTATCCTTGCCCTTCTCCAAGAATTTTCCTCCGTACGCATTTACTCTGTTGACCAGCTCCACGGAAATTGCAAACTTTTCTTGTCGCGTAGTGTCAACATTTCTATAATCTGCTCTCAGTGCTCTAGCAGTGTTCCTGAATTTGATATTGCCTGGATGGTGATTCGTGTAGCCGCCCCTCCCACGTAAGATGTCATTCTTTCCTGGCGTTTCGATCCCAGCTCCTTCCTTCTTATTGCCCCCCTTCTTCTTCCTGGACAAAGCTCGTGGCTTGGCAGCACTAGCAACAGCTCTTGGATGTGTCGCACTTGTTCGTGCGCCTTTGCTGTTAGCTTCCATACCGCTCTTCTTCTCATTTGCTGTATCTCCACCACTTTTGAATGCTTGTAAAGCTGTCGCGGCTTCCCGTGTGGGAGATGATAGACCAATTACGAATCCATCAAGGCCTTTGGCAAAGTCGTCTTGACCAGCTTCTTTGCGAGCATCAGCGGGGGAATTTTTCACAGCGATGGACGGGTTTGACGACACTGTTTCATCCGGGTATAAGTTATTAGAATGTACCACCGGAGGGGGAAGAGGAGGAGGTAGCTTAGCGGCGTCGGTGCTGGTGGGAGGAGTTGGACACTTCAACTCATCAGGAATAGGCTCAGCCTCGAAACGGGAGTTGAGTTGCTGAGACGGATAAGACTCTGCGTTGGTAGTTTGCGCCTTTGACTTGGAAATAGGCGAAAAGGACATGTATGTCGTCCCGCTAATGGCAGTGTTGAGCATTGGCTCGTCGCCGCTGATGAGGTAGTCGACTTGACCACTCACATTCGTAGTCCACGTAGTCGAGGAAGAGTTCGACTGAGTTTCTCCGGGTTGCAATTGACCATCAACTGCGAATGGTTTGTCTGCTGAGTTGTTCATTTGCTATTGTTCCTGTCGGTGCGTGAAGGGGGAGGATAGTTAGCATCTCGCCCTCAACAAGGCATCGGTCATGGAAAATTGATCAGATTCTTACCTAATATTTGTTTCTCAAGTGAGTTATGTGTATTGCAATCGATTCTATTCGGCTCGATTATTTATGATTCATGTGTATTGCTCGACAGAGTATTGCTCCGATTCAGTCTTGCTACACCGCCCATGAATCAAAACTTTTGCTCATGGGATCGCTCCCGCATTTTTACGCAAGTTCCAGGTTCCTCCCGCACAGATTCATGTTCGCGGACGCTTTGATGGTAAAGGAGAGTATAATATTGTCCAGCTGAAGCTCTCATCTATTATACTCTGCCACTAATACATATGATTCCTATCAACTAAAATACACTTATACTCTGAACGTAACAAGCCGCTCATCATCTTCTTCGATCAGCACCTGATTATTGTCCTCTGTGGGTTTTGGTCCCGTGAGCATCAAAACGGATCCATCTGGGTCAGGTTTAGATTGGGTGTTCATAATGGTTGCCCTCTTCACTTGCCTTTCTTCATCATCATCACAAAGGACAAGCTGCTGACTTTGTTCTCCTTCATACATGACTATTTCATCCTCTTGCTTCTCTGGATCAAACGAAGAGATGGAAAAGTCGTCCGAATCACTATGTATCCTACGAGATCTCTTCCTAGATGAGCTCCTTCGTTGTGATTGACGTCTATCCCGTTCATCCGAAGAGTCGTCCGAATCATTTTGTATCTTACGTGACCTATGTTGCGATTGACGTTTATGTCGGCGAGAGTGGGAAGAAGAGTGGTGACGCCTCTCGTTATCAGGGCGACGTATCCTACCGTGCCGCTCACCACTACTGCGAGAACGACGGCTCTTGGCACGTCTATCATGATCACGTCTATCGTGATCAACTCTCGCAAAGCTTGATTTTTTTCTCTTCTTTTTAGACGATCTTTTCTCAGCCTGACGTCCACTGGCAATGTAGCTGTGATAATACAGAAACAAAGCGAACATTTTACCGTGAATGAAAACCTATGGAATGCAATAATATCATACAATCAAATTGTGCTCACCTTGTCATATTCAATCGATTCATTTTTTCCGCTTTCCTCGATGGTCGCCCTCGTGAGACTGCACGACGTGCACAGCAGGATCCCTCGCATTTACACCAGCTGCAAATGCAAGCCAGGACTATCACTCCACCGACAGATGCAATGACTATATAACCCCAAACAGGAAAGGCTTTCGTCTCACTCGCATTCTCTCCACCATCCACTCCTCCACTCAACGCCTTCTCGCCGGGGGCACACACTGTCAAAGTCCCCTCTTCTTTCGTGCACCATCGCACGTTCCAGTCAGTATATTCGTCCGTATAAGACTGCAATCGATTCTCTACAACATCCCTGGAACGTGCAATCTTATCCTCAATAGCAGAGGCATACGCTACACCACTACTTCCGCCTACAAAAACAATATTGAAGTATGCATCAATTATACCATCATCAAGAGGAATATCTTCCTTGTCTGCAATCGAAAGTAACATCAAACCACCAATTGATCCATCACCACCACCAGTCAGTATCTCTTTATAGGCCTCCATAATTACCATCTTGATATCATCAAATGATGCTGTATTGTTAGTAATCTCCTGTGGTAGATCCTTGAATCGAAACGTGGTAGTAACTTCTTCCGACTGCAATGAGCACCTATTAAACAACGAGCCCATGGGAGAAGAATTATTATTATTGGTTGCCAGTCCTCCTTCACCACCTTGCGCACATATATTGACATAGATTTCTGTTGGAACTTGATCTTGAATGCCCTTCACAATATCCTCATACGAATCAATCACCTCTTCAATAATAGTCGGACCAAACTCTTGCTCCGGCTCTCGAATTACTCTAACATCATAATAAACATCCATTCCCCCCACCTGATTCATCTCTCCCTCAAACCCCCAAAATCTCGTAGTCTCTTTGACACTACTCACGCCCAAATCGGCAGCACCCGTAAAACGTATTGCAAGTTCCAATAGAAAATCTTTTAACACAGTTCGTACTTGCTCCTTGAGATTGGAAATGTCAATTTCATCTGGTAGATTGCTAATGGAGAATTTGATTGGTATCACTTCAAACATGGATAAATCCAAATTGTCATCCGAAGCACTGCCGCTACCACCTCCACCCACTGCAGCACTACTACCATTCCCATTACAAAATTTAGAACCAGGATAATGCCTCTCACAACACTCCTCCCTCGTCCAATCCACCACACTCACCCCCTCCGGAATCTCCGATCCACTATCACAATGTTCCAACCTCAAAGGATCCGACCACCATGGACAATCTTCATTATCATTCACATCACACTCCTTAAATGGACTCTCCATCCATGCATCACCAACAGCAGTACAATCCCCCTCCCCATCCAACGTAAACGGCGGAATACACAAACACACACATGCTTCCTCATCATACAACCCCCCATTCGCACAAGTAGTCCGCGAACTACATGCCTCGTCCAAACAACTGATTAATCCCGGAGCAGTCGGATTGCAGCAATTGTCGTAATCGTAGGCCATTTTTTCCTTGCAGCAGGATTGGAGGGAGGGGTAGGATTGTTCCCAGGGTTCAAAGTCGGTGGCGAGCTTTTTGTTGCAGAGTGCGCCGGTTTGCCATGTTACGTGGTATTTAAATTCTTGGGCGCGGATGATGGTGGGTGTTGTTGTTAGGAGGAGGAGGATTGTTGATGCTTGGAGAAGGAAGAAGGAAATCAAACTCTGTTCGGCTGCCTTTGGGCTGCGGCTGATAACTGATGTTGCCATCATGCCTATGCTGCTCCTCTCAATTGTCTTCTTCAACCACTATCCCAACAAAGAAGCGCAAGAGGCTTCCTCGGTGAGCAATCCTTGATCGTGTTGTGCAAGCAGTACTTTGTACAAAATGATGAAGAGGATGAACATGAATGACCTCATAATACTTACTTACTTACAACGCTGTAAATTGAGATGTCCAAAAAGATGGCGACCAGATCAGCCCAGCCGATGGTTGATGGTTGAACTTCCGAGAATACTGGTACCGGTAGTGAATGACTACCATGCTTTTGTTGATTTGTCACAAGTCACAATCACATCATGTGGTCAGTTACACATAAAAAATTGATGCGACATCAGTGCCAGTGAGACAATCACAAGACGTCAGCTCAGCAGGACACCAACAAATCTGAGAGGGAGTTCTCGATTCATCCTTTTGTCAACTCCAAATCCAACTTTTTCAAATCACGTCGCTATCATGATTGATCATCGCTTCATTTGGTCTTTAATTTTAAGCAACTAAATATAACAACAACATCAGAACAACAAACTAAAGTACTTCCATTATGACGCCAAAAC
>Ga0209652_1001688_pt1 | contig 17846 bp, 8 predicted proteins | sample SaaInl74LU_5_DNA_FD_184641 | JGI IMG/M metagenome (GOLD analysis project Ga0209652, IMG submission 184641) | Marine microbial communities from expanding oxygen minimum zones in the Saanich Inlet - ESP_74LU_5_DNA (SPAdes) (version 2) | ecosystem: Environmental > Aquatic > Marine > Intertidal zone ...
AAAAGGAAGCTGGCCCGTTTGTGTAATACTTCATCATTCTTAGTTCATCATTATGGTAGTAAGGCTGTTTCTTTAGATTGGGATTAAGCTGCCCATTATCTTGCCCAGCCAAAAGAACTCACATCTTTTCCAGTACTCCCTCGCTTCATATTCTTTTTTATCTGATTCCTACTCATCCCACCAGGTCCTCTATTTGCATTCTCTGACCATGTATAAGGAATTGAACCGCCCAGTCGTTCTTTAATGCATGCAGGTCCATAATCCATAAAGCTATCTTGAAGTTTCTCATCCAAAAGACCATGTTCTATGCATGATTCAAAAACGTTCATTAGAAACTCGTCGTCATCTTGGCATGCCTCGAACAGTAGTGTGTATGTTACTGAAGTGGGAGCAACACGCCTTTTCGTCATGCGTTCCAACACCTGTAATGATCTAACACTCTTTTCTGGATGGTTGCTTTTTGCATACACATTGATCAAGCTATTGAAACAAACTCCATCCGGTCCAATACCAAGTGCATCCATTCGGTTGCAGACTTCTTCTGCGTGCAGAATAGCGTCATCTGAACCCGACCTTGCCCAGCCACTTATGACAGCATTGCACAATTTGTTATCAGGTATAATATTGGAATCCATCATATCGAACAGTACATACTCTGCTTTTATTGCTGCTTCATGACTTGCGCAACTTCTGGTGTGAGCGGTAATCAGGTTCATATAAGTGTATTTGTCCGGTCGAAACTGTTGATCGCGCGTGCGTTTGTATCTAGCGATGAGTTGATTGAATACCCCCCCAGCCAAGTCTCCTGCATCATCTCTGCTGCTACGTGAACATGCCTTCATTACCTCGTTATAAACGATCCGATTCATACCTATCACATGATTTTCTTCCATCCAATGGAGGATCTCTAGGCATTTATCTACGTATCCGATCGTGTTGGACCATGTCCATGACTTGATCAATGAGCAGTACGTGTACGAGTCTGGCCTTTCATCACTGCGTATGTTGTAAAAGAGCAATTGTTTGAGATCAAGTTCAAATGCTACCACCATTATTTGATAACCTGAATAGCACATGCACTTACGTTCTACCCGACTTGTACTCCATCTCCCAGTGCTGCAGAAAAGGGGTTAGTCAATCGCAAAGAATCTCGTAGCATAATACACAATTGCAACGTCTCACCTGTATTAGTCTCTCTGCCTCCTTTGGAGGGCAGCCTTTAATAATTGAGTTGTATGTAAACGCGTCTGCTCTAAGATCTGGACTCTCTTCGATGTAATTGAGAATGTCTTTCGATATCGAAAGATATTGAAAATTTGGGCTCTTAGCCAACGTGTTCAGCAGTGTATTGTATGTGATAATATCTGGAAAAATGCTGTACTCATCCATCAGGTCGAGAATGGCAAGACTTCTTTCAGATGCATCATGTCTCCCTGATTTGGCGTAGGCATCAATCGTAGCGCTAAAAACTATAGTGTCTGGGGCAAGGTGACGTTCGCCCTTGTCATAGAGGTCTAACATGGATCGCAAAATCTGCTCGGCTGTCCTAGCTGCAGCGCTGGATGACGAAGCTGTTTTGGCTAGCGAGTCGATGACGCTCGTATAATGTATTGTTGTGGGTAATGCAGCCTTGTTCCCATGGCGGTACTGATACTCCATTCGGTCAAGTGCTGTTGCTGCCTTGTCAGGTTGTCCATTCTTTGCATACAAATCAATAAACTTTGAGTATGTCCGTGCTGTAGGTTGCATAGTATTGTCGCCTTGAGCGTACTCCCGTTCCAGGGTGGCCAACATTCTCTCTGCTGCTGAGATACTGTTCATGCTTAGCTTCCCCGACAGTGAATGTTTAGCTTGAGCGCCCATTACTGTGTTTATCATTAATCTGTCTGGGGCAAGATCTGGACGTCCCTCAGAGGCTCGTCTCTCCATATGATCTAGAAGGTTCTCCGCTCGGATGGAGGCAGTTTCATCTTCCGCAGTGACCTTTGCATACGCATTAATTACTGCCAAGTAGTCATTTTTCTCTACAGCTGCACCTTCCCCAAACACTTCTTCTTTCTCCATCCTTAGTAAGATTTGCCCTGCTAACCTAGCTTCATCTTTTGTCCACTTCTTCATATCCCTCCAACTATCCATCATCTTTGCAGTAGCTTCAGATAAAAGTTGATCCTGTGTTGTGTTAATATATCCGCCATTTTCATCACAAAGTTCTATGGGCAAGTCTGCAAATGTTGATGAGAGCAAACCCATATCAATATCATTGATAGATTGAAGTAACACTTCCATATCTTCTTCCACCTTTGTCTTGGTATAACCATTGTCATTCTTCTCCCATTCATCTCTTATCCTAATTTTGGGAGGTGCTGAGTTTGTTGTATCGTTGATAGTAACTCTACTTTTGCTATCAGATGTCAAACATTTCGCACTGATGTATAGGGTACTAGCTGAACGCAACGAACCTAGTAGGTCATCTTCTCCACCCTTTGTAGGAGTACTAGCGATGCTGTCGATAATGCTGCCATTTTCTTTTGTATGCTGCTCTCTTTGAGCTCGAGCAGCAGCCCATGCCTCCTTTGCAGTTGCCTGTGCCCCACCGCTGCCTTTACTATATCCATTATCATCATCGGTAGTGTTTCCCATATCCTCTTGTTCATCACGTTGCCCATTATTCCTTTTATTCTTCTTTTTCCTCCCTCCATTGCCGCTGTATTTCTTCATCTCTTCGCCTGCAAGATTATTCTTCTCTAACATATCGTGTTTCTTTTTCTCTAACATATCCGCGTAATTCTTCTTTTTCTCCTCGTAAAAACTAGCCCAAGGAGATGCCCTTGAATTCACCTTCAACTCGGGCTTTTTGCGACGCCGATTCCTCTTTCCGCTATCATTTGGCTCCTCAAAGCCTGTAATACCGCCTGCCTCGGCCTTCAACTCGTTCATGAGGCCATTCTTTGACAATGAATGATCAGTCTTGTCCAATTGAATTTCTGATATAGATGACGTAGCATCTTGAAGAGCTTCGTTAACTTGCAATAATCGGTCCTCACTGCTAGTTGTTGTCATTGTGGCTTCAGCAGATGGTGGGCCAAATGATGACGCACCTTTTTGCTTGGAATCATTTTGTACACTGCCATCCGTGGAAAATTCAGGACCAATAGTAGCATATACAGACCCCCCTGGTCTCAGGCCCAGTTTAGTTGGCCGCTGTTGTTGACTCCGTTGTTGCATGGGAACGATTGTTTCTACGGCAGCCTCTGCGGTGTCCAATTCGGCTTTGTTTCTTTTAGTCACTGTATCATCAGCCTTCAACTTCTTGACAGTATCCGTCAACAAAGTCGGCTGTCTAGTCTCGTCCGGCTGCACTTCTTCTGACATCGCTAATGAAACATCATTTTGAAGAACTCCATTAACTAGCAATGATTGATCGTCAGTATTTGATGTCACCGTGACTGCAGCAGATGATTCGGTCGTTGACGAATCATTTTGCTTGGATTCATCTTCTAGACAAACATCGCACATTTCTTTTGGCATCGCTGATGTAAGATTATTTTGAAGAGCATCATTAGCTGGCAATGATTCATCGTCACTGATTGATGGCACCGTGTCTTCAGGAGATGGATCAATTGATAACGCAGCTTTTAGCCCGGGTTCGTGCCCTTTGCAATCAAGCGCAACTGCCTTTGTGGCCTCATTTTCAGCTTTCTTCTGTTTAGCCATCACTACCTCGTCTGCTTTTAACTTCGTCTGGAGAAAATTCGTTGACAACGGCGGCTGACCGGTACCGTCCAATTCAACATATGCTTCTGGCACCGCTGATGTAGCATCATCAACAGTTTCATTAGATGGCAATGATTGGGCAGCACTATGTGTTGTCAACGTGACTTCAGCAGATGGGCCGGTTGGTGACGAATCTTTTTGCTTAGATTTGTCCTCTAAACAAACATCGCACTTTTCTTCCGTCATCGCTGATGAAACATCATGTTGAAGAGCTTCATTAACAGGCAATGATTGATCGTCGCTATTATTTGATGTCACCGTGACATCGGCAGATGGGCCAGTAGATGACTCAACAACTTCTTGCTTGGATTCATCTTCTATACAAACATCGCGTTTTTTGCGTTGCTCGTTCCTCTTTCCATTCTCACAACCAACACTAGTCGTCTGCTCCTCTTCAATCTTATCAGTTACGTCGCATTGACCGCCAGCGTTGGCCTGAGGGAGCATATGCGGGGAAGGTAACGGACTAAGAACAACTAACTCTACCGCCATGAGTGACAGCTTGCCTCCTTTCGACTTTCCAGGATATCCGCGAGCGCCAATTATATCCCCTATCTTGATCACCGCGATGATTTTGTTGTAGGCTTTAGCACCGGCAGCATAATCGTTGCCAGATACCACCAGATGTAACATGACACCATCTCCATGAATGTCGAAGAACTTCAAAAAATTTCCGTGTCCACGGATAGCTTGCACACGACCAGCAACTGCAACCATTTTCTGAAGCAGGCGAGTGCCAGGTTTGGTGATAGGATCGAACTTAGATATGAAGTCTGGAAGACGATGGCTGACAATATACGCTTCCGCGGTAGCCTTTGCAACGTCCTTTCCGACATTCTTTTGTTTGTCCGCCACTAATTCGTCTGCCTCGAACTTCTTCTTCAACAAAGGCGCTTGCCCATTCTTGTCCAGTTGAACTTTCTCTTCTACCATCGCTGCTTCAACATCATCTTGCAGAGCTTCATTTACTTGTTCGTCGCTATTATTTGATGTCACCGTGACATTAGCAGAAGGGCCCAGAGAAGGACTTGAGTTCACCTTCAACTCTTGTTTTTTGCGTTGCTTATTCCTCTTTCCAGGTTTTTGCTCCTGAACAACGTTAGTGATGCCGCCTTGGCCGGCAGGACCAAGAACAACTAACTCTGTCGAGAAGACTGACAGCGTACCTCCCTTTGTCTTTCCAGCATATCCACGAGCGCCAATTGTGTCCCCTATTTTTATCATTGTGTTGATTTCGTTGGAGGCTTTGGCACGAGCAGCATATTTTTTGGCAGATGACACCAGCTGCAGTTTGGCACCATCTCCATGAATGTCGTAAAACATCGTTGGTTTACCCTGCCCACGGATAGCTTGCACACGACCAGCAACTGTGACCAAATTCTGAATTAGATGCGTGCCGGGTTTGGTGATGGGATCGAACTCAGATATGAAATCTGGGAGACGGTGACTGACATATGCTTCCACGGCAGCCTTCGTAACCTCCTTTTCGGCTTGCTTCCTTTCAGACACCGCCTCGTCGGCCGTCAACTTTTCAAGGGCATTCATCGGTAAAGGCGGCTCTCCGATCTCATCCAATTGAGCTTCCTCCTCTACCATCGCTGCTTTGACATTTTCTTGAAGAGCACCATTGACTTGTTCGTCACTATTTGATGTCACCGTAACTTCGGCAGATGGGCCAGTTGATGAAGCATCTTTTAGCTCCGATTCACTTCCGTTACAAACAAGCGCAACAGCCGTCGTAGCCAGCTTTTCGGTTTTCTTTTCTTTAGACACCGCATCATTGGCCTCCAAGTTCTTCTTGGGAGCATTCTTCGACAAAGGCGGCTGCCCGGTCTCGTCCAATTCAACTTTTGCTTCTGAAACCGCTGATGAGACATCATTTTGAAGAGTTGCATTGTCTGTTAATGATTGCTCGTCACTATGTGACGTCAACGTGACTTTAGCAGATAGGCCAGTAGATGATACATCGTCTTGCTTGGACTCGTCTTCTGTACAAACCTCACGCTTTTTGCGTTGCCTATTCTTCTTTCCGTTCTCGCAGTGAATATCAGTTGTTTTCTGCTCCACCTGAATATTGTTAGTGATGTCGCCTTGGCCGCCAGCGTTTGAGTTCGAAAGCATGCCCGGACATACTGGACTATTAAATAGAACTAACTCTACCACGACAAGTGACAACGTGCCTAACTTCTTCTTCCCAGCATATCCACGCGCGCCAACCATGTCCCCTATCTTGATCACCTTGTTGATTTTGTTGAATGCTTTGACACCGGCAGCATAATCTTTGACACATGCCACGAGATTTAATATAACACCATCTCCTTGGATACGGTACAATATCGCTTGTTTACCTTTGTAAAACAGCCTTTCTTCACCTTTCCCACGGATAGATTGCACACGACCAGCAACTGCAACCGTATTCTGAATCAGATGAGTGCCAGGTTTGGTGATGGGATCGAACTCAGATATAAAATCTTTGAGACGATGGGTGACATATGCATCTATTGCAAACTTCGTAGCCTCCTTTTCAGCTTTCTTCCTTTTAGACACTGCCTTGCCGGCCTTCAACTTCTGAAGGGCATTCTTCGAGAAAGGCGGCTCACCAATCTCGTCCGATTCAACTTTTGCTGTGCCGTCATTTTGAAGCGCTTCATCGATTGGTAATGGTTTGGCATCACTGTTTGAGGTGACAGATGGGCCAGTTGATGAAGCATTTTTTAGATTGGATTCATCTTCGATACAAACATCGCGTTTTTTGCGTTGCTCATTCCTCTTTCCGCTCTCACACCCAACATTAGTCTTCTGCGCCTGAATGCTGTTAGTAGCGCACAATTGACCAAGAACAAATAACTCAACCACGAAGAGTGACAGCGTACCTCCCTTTGTCTTTCCAGCATATCCACGAGCGCCAATCATATCCCCTATCTTGATCATCTTGTTGATTTTGTTGAAGGCTTTGACACCAGCAGCATAATTTTTGACAGATGCCACCAGCTGCAGTTTGGCAACATCTCCATGAATGTCGTAAAAAATAAACCAACCCTGCCGAATAGCTTGCACACGGCCAGCAACTGTAACCATGGTTTGAATCAGATGGGTGCCAGGTTTGGTGATTGGATCGAACTTGGATAAAAATTCTGGAAGACGGTGGCTGACTTTATACGCTTCCACGACAGCTTTCGTAGCCTCCTTTTCAGCTTTGTTCGCATTCTTCTGTGCAGCTGCCACTGCTGCCTTATTGGCCTTCATCTTCTTCGACAAAGGCGGCTGCCCGGTCTCTTCTGCCATCGCTGCTTTTACATCATTATTTTCAAGAGCTTCGTTAACCTGATTGTTACTATTTCTTGATGTCACCGTGGCTTCTTCAGTCGGCTCATCATCATCGAGAGCCCCTTTTTTTGGTTTATGGCCCAGTTTAGTTGGCCACTGTAGTCGACTTTGCCGCTTCATGGGCACCGTTGCTATTCTGCGATCGATGTTCATGTTGTCGTTGGGGTTGATCAATACTTTACTTGATGAATGACAACAAGCTGTCGATAATGACGCAGCTCCTTTGAAAATTCCACCAAATCTAGCAAAGATCGAACAGAAGAATGAAGAAGTTGTGGTCATTGATCATGATGGATCGGATCAATAATTGTCAACTTCCAACTAAGTAAAACCATGACCACCCCACCACCCTTCGTCATACGGTCCGTATACCGCTCCCTCCTCCGCTCCTCCAAGCCATTCTCACCCCCATCACCAAACTACGCTGTCTACGCCTCCTTATTACATCGAAGTGGCATATCACATGATTGGGAGGAGTGTATTTACAACCTTGAAAAGAAGAGGGCAAAGCTACGACGTAGTAGTGATGGCGATGACGACAGCAGTAATAGCAAGAAGAACAAGAATGAAAATATAATTCCGAAATCTTGGGCGAGGAATTTAACTAGATCGTATGCTGATTTAAAGGAGGAATATCAGATGCACAAAGATTCGCTTGCATCACTTCATGATGATGATGACGACGACGATGAAGAAGACGACGATGATGACTGGGACGAAGACGTACCAATAGGATCACATCACTTTCACGAACAAGAATACTACAATGCAGATCAAGATCCCAAATTCATCCTCTTTCGACATTTACTACGTGAATGGTTCGCAGGGGGCAACGACACCATCACCAAAGATGAAGCCATTGATAACTCCTGGCCAAGACAATGGAGTCCAGATGAAGAAGGGTATTATGAAAATGGCAAGATTAAGCAGGTGCCATTGATGAGGTTTCCATCGCAGATTATTGGGGATTGTGATGGGTTGAGTGTACGGGAGATAATACAACGTGAATTCCGTGCGGTGACGGTGGAGGAGAAGTATGAGAGAGAGTGTATTGCCAAATTTTTATCATCGTCGTCTGCTGCTGGTGCTGCTGCAGCTGCTGATGCAAACAAAGAAGTGTATCCGCCTTCCTCGTATATAGACAATCCTATTCGGTTACAAACGGCCTTGTATACATTGCAAGAGCTCAATAGAAAGTTGTTATGGGCGAACAAGATCGGTTTACCTAGTCCTAATGACTGCACAACACGACAGGCAAGAGAGTGGAAGCGATTAGTGCAGGCAGCCAAAGGGGTTAGTGTCTATCCAAAAGAAGATGAGAAATGCGCTACAGCTAATGAGGATTCACCATTGGAGACAGAGACGGTAGAGACCAAAATTGATGATGCCGACGATAGCACAAAATCCAATGACGAACCTAGTACTATCAAAGATGACAAAAAGTCAGCGCATTCACTCGACTGCGGTACTCTCATGATTGCACATCCTCTCATGACTGGTTATTTTGCCAATTCAGTTATAATTCTACTTGATCATACTGATGCGCGAAGCATAGACAAATCTGATGACAACAAGTCATCATCCACTACCACTACTGACGAGGCCAAAAGTAGCGGCGGAACGTATGGCTTGATTGTCAATAGACTTGCACTTGAGGCAAGCTCTGTAGAGTCGACACAATCACGGCTTGAGATACTTCGTCAACGCTTTGAAGAAAAGAAGGAGAGAGACTTGGCAGAGGTTTTATTGCAGTCGTCTGATGCGACGGAGAAGTCAGTAACTGGGCCACAAAAGACGGACGTTGTGACGACGAAAAGCACTGGTGGTAGTGCGCGTAGACCGATATCGTTACTGCAGGCTGTACAAAATGATGATCTACCAGAGACCGTTCAGCTTGCATTTGGCGACGCTCCAATTAGAGAGGGAGGGCCAGTCAACCTAAGCATTCAGATGATTCATCGGGCAGTAGCGGTGCAGAATGATTTGGATGCAGGTGCAACTACAGAGAAAGGCAAGAAGATTGGAGGAACTGTCATACCGTCACATTTTGGAGATGAAAATCTGAAAGAAATGGAAACGACATTCTTCGGAGGTGACGTAATCAACGCCTCGTATGCTGTTCTGGAAGGAGTTCGAGATGCTGATGACTTTAGCTTCATCATTGGTGCTAGTTGTTGGAGCCCAGGGCAACTCGAGAATGAAATCCAACGAGGATGTTGGCTTAGATTCTCTGGCCCAAGCTCAATGGCTATGACTGGCATGTGTGATCATTACGATGCAGCAGAATTAAAGCAACTGTTCGGCAGTCAGGATGAGGAAGACAAAGACAGTGCGCAAGGGACAAAGCTCAGCTCATTCCCTCCACGTCCATCTAATGCAGCCACATTATCAGTTGCAGGTTCTGCTACGCGAGGTTCTAACAATACCCAACAATCAGGCGAACGTCCGGTTGGAGATTTGTGGTTGTCAATCATGTGCGCCTTGTCCCAAGGCGAGGCAGATTTGGCATACGTAATGCTGAATAGCAGTCACGTTAAGGATGATCTTGGTGATGCTTGCGATAACTTTTATAGATGAGGAATGAACATTTTATATTGCCATAGTGGCATCTCTTTTATATAATCTACTATCTAGAGATTAAGAAGCCACGTAAAATAACTATTATGAATCTGGAACTATACATCATTAGCAATCTGGTCACATCTACGCACGTTTAATTCACATGATTGAGAATGTTACGAACACTTCGTCCATCCGGTGGAATCCTCCGAATTTTGTGTATTTGATGAAATACCCCTCTCTCAATCATCAAAGCCTTATGAGCAAGGAAGCACGCTATCTCCAGCCCACACATGAGATGAAGACAATCCGTCTTTTTAGCCTTTTTCATTTGTGGTGCAGGTTGTTTGACTGCACCTGCGTTTTCTTTATTATCCACTGCATCATTACCATTACCACCCTTGGGAGCAAATTTCCGTGACACTTTGAAAAGTTGTTGCATATCCACTACAAATGTTGATAGCTCTACTCCAAGCTGCTGCATAAAAAATAGAACCCTTTGTACATGTGCCTCACCAGGACGATAGTGACCTGAGTGAGGATATAAATGGGTTAAACGTCCCTGCTCATCAGTAAGAAATATTCCAGCTGACGCCACCGCCTTTCCGCCAAAGAAAGAGGAGTGGTGAAACCGCTGACGAGACTTTGTTGATGCGTTGTTGTTCTTCTCATCTGCATTGTTCGTTGATGCTTCAACTTTGTTGGGAGCAATAACCTTTTGTGACCCATAAAATACATGATCTCGAAGAACAAAAATCCAACCTTCCTTCCCAGTGCATATCGGAGTTTGGCTGTGTCGATCAATTACATAAGCAGAGCCATCTGCGGGATCTGCGACAATATCAAGTGCATAGCTGGCTGATATTCCGGGGTCTGTGATGTATTGTACAGTGTCAGAATCTAACACAGATCGTGGTATTTCTGGCAAGTTTGGGAGTTCAGTGCCTTGAGCTTCGCCTTTGGCATCAAGCCAGTCAAAGAACATGTGATAAGGATGACCTAGACTTTCCCAGTGTTTATAATACATTCGTAAATTCTTCCCATACCGATGATGTTTGTCGGATACTTCCAACCAAGCTTTGCGATGCAGTTGGGCGTAATTCCCACGAGCAACGCCCCGTTTGGTAATTTCTGGCAATCGAATGCCACGAAAGTCAGCAGCATCGTTGTTGTTAGTTTGTGCCATTGTTGGATGGAAACGATTCCCATCCAAGCTGGCACTGGATGAATGTTGTCTTTGGAATTTCCAATCCACATATGGTGGATGAAAGGATGTGAAAGGACTTATCCGGGCCTTTGCTGGTGAAGGAAGCGGTGTTGGAGGGGCTGATAAGGCTGAATTGTTAGATAGTAATTGGCTATCATCAGTTTCTTTTCGATCAAATGATTGCTTGCGCTCAATCATAAGTCGATTGCATACTTCTTCTTCTTCCTTTGGAGAGACTCGGGATAGATCTGTCGAAACGCACTTGGGCTCTGTGTTATTATTTTCTTCTGAAGATGGCGATGATAATGATGAAGCAGCAACGGCAACATCAGGACTACTACTACTTCCAGCAGCATCTTCGTCCCCAACATCACTACTCCCCACCGTTTCGATAGTGGAAGCCTTATAATCTTGCAACTCTTCCATAAATTCATCCTCTCCTCCAAGCATATCCCCCTCCTCATCAATATCATCATCATCAAAGTCACTCGAACTATCTTGCTCAATAATCTTTTGGAGCAACAGAGAGGGATCTTCCCCCACCGCCTCGGCAAATTGCGCTGATTCAATCATGCGCCTATCAAAGCTGACAGATCGATTGTGTGCACGACCACTGGCAATACGAAGGGCGAGTGCTTCAATGTCAACTTCATCCGCAGTAACTTTGTCTTTGGGTTGACTTTCGGGTGATGACAACCCAACAAAATAGTCATCCTCATTCTCATCATCATGTTGTTCAGTGATGCCCTGTTCTGCAGTATCGTCTTGGGGCTGTCCCCCTTCTCTAAAGATCCCTTCTGCTGTACAACAACTTGGCGAATGTGGGATGGAAATACTGGAATCCTCTGCAATAACCGGCATGGAATCTTCATGAATGGATCGTCGAATAGGGGAGGCACCGCTCCCTACTGCAATGATGTCACAGCTTGCAGTAGTATTATTATTATTGCTGTAACCATCACTAGTACTACTAGTATCATGATGATGATGATGATGATCAAACGAGCAGCCCTCCAACGACAATCCCTCCACCAAATCAGTCAATGAAGCACTCGACAATCGATGATGAGACGTAGCCTCCAACCGTCGACCATCTTGATCAAAGTCCGCTAGATCTTGCATACGCTTCTCTTCCACGCCCAGCTCTAATATGTCGGCATCCTCTTCGCGTAGATTGACAAAGGATATGTCCATCATGTTATCTGTGGAACTGGTGTGTTTTCGTAGTGGAAGTGCTTCCATGATTATAGTATTATTATTGCTGCTGCTGCTATATGTGTCGATACTGCTGGGAGCGGCAATCACGGCAGCAGCATGATCACCCGTGATGTGTGGCGTAGATAATGATGATTCACTGCAGGGCTTTTTCCGCCGCTCAACACCACAGCTGCTGCTGTTATTAATATCTGCTGATTCAATTGACTCGCCATGCTCTTCAGATGTTGTTGACGTCGTTGTTGTCGTTGTTGCCATTTCCATTGTTATTGAAGTCGAATATGTGAGAATCTTGCCCGAAATTCTTTTTGCAAAAAGCCAACAAAACGCCGGACTTGTTAGTATTGATTCCTACGTAGATTCACAGAAGATGAGCAAAAAGCAAAAACTCAGCGAGCTCAAAACAAGCCAGAAGCCAGAAGCAACCGCAACCAACACCGATAACCGACGGCCATCCCGTCCACTTCCAACGTTGGTTGTCAAAGACAATAGAATTCGTAGCCAATACTTCCATAGCAAGTAGTATGAACTTTAGCTCTGCAAAACAAACAGTAAAGCCTCCACAAAGAGGAATATTCCCTCTTGACCACGACGCAGAGTGCAAGCCATTTAAAGAAAAGTATTTATCCTGCCTCAAAGAAGGAGGAGATAAGCATCATTTGTGTCGAGATTTTTCAAAGGATTATTTGCAGTGTCGGATGGATCGGAATCTTATGGCATCGGAGGATTTAGACAGGGTGAGATGTGTGCATGTATATGATGTGTGCGGAATATATGTCACTATGCTTGCTAACACTTTAAACCTTGCAACAATCACTTGCACAATTATATAATAGCTTGGGTTTTCAAAAGAAGCCACAGTGGAAAAGGCAGTAGAATATGACAAATCAAAGGAAAAGGGCGGTTACGTTGCAGGGAAGCATATTGATGGACGGATGAAATGGTGGTTTCAAAGATAAAAATGACTGCAACAAATAATAATGATTTACTGATGTGAAATAATGTGACTGGCATGAAATTAATACTTATGAAATTATTGAATTATACAACCAATTCATCTGCTGAAACCAAATGAAAGTTTTGGAGGAGGAGCAAAGTTCTTTCCTCGTTCCATATCCATTGCAAGCCTCAATGAAAAGAATACCCTCGATACAACCACCAATGGACTTTCGGCATCTTCATTTACAAGGAGTGGTGTAGAACTTGTTTCAATTCTCCTCCTTTTTCGTTGCTCTTCATTTTCTTGTGTTGGGTAATAATAGCACTCCCTCTCGGCAAAACAGTTAAATGGTTCTGCAGCTTTGAGGCATTTCTGCAGCAGGGACAAGTACACTTCATTTCGATATCCATCGTCATCTGTGCGGTGATTGCCACGCTCCCATGCTGCAGCATCCCATTTGGAATGAGCCAATGGTAAGGCCAACGCCATCCAATCCCTCAACGCAATGTGCATGGGAATCGACTCAGGATGTCGTGCATTGTATTCAGCTTGACTTAGACAAAATTGCATTTGTAGGGGGAGACGCGTCAAATCAGCAGCCTCTCCGCTGAGAGATATCCCAGGGTCGAGTAAGTTTGTGTCACCCGCGGCTTCCGCTATTGCTTCAAGTGTCGCACGACGCTCGTTCTCCGCTTCGACCAGGGTGTTGACATCGAGGGGATCGGTGTCGTCAACATCCAATAAGTCCCATGCAATTCCTCCAGTTTCGGATGCAGATATGGCGTTTACGGTAGATCTTCGGCGCTTTGATGTAGATGTGCGTTCATTCCAATCAATCGATGGAGCAACATCGGGAGTGTCGGTGATGAAACCTTTCAGACATTGACCAATGAGATCATAATCTGGCATCTCGACAAAGCCCAAAGTTGCGACATGTTGAAACGCCTTTCGGAGACAGGCCACAAAGTGTTCATTTTTTGCCAGGTCCAACTGCTCTGGTAAAGGTGGCAATGACTCTTCGGAAGCTCCCTCGGCCATTTTTTGATCGCGTTTGAATTTGGCCATGTGGTATTCAGAGCCATACAATAGCCATTCCATTGCGTCCTCTCCATTCTTTGGGATCAAGTCGGGGTTCGGATTTCCAGCCATCCCCTCCTTCTTTCCCTCACCCTCACCCTTGCCACTCCAATCACCTTTCCCCCTCTCTCCAACAACCATCTCTTTGATAATCTGACAACTGCTTCGATCTCTTGCTGCGGCATGGGACATCCATGGAAGCCCACCTGTGACCAAATCGCAAAATACGTAAAGAAGTCCCCATATATCATCACGAGGACAATGATCCTTTCCTTGATGTACTCTTAAGGAGGCATACATACTCGTTCCCCTAAATTCTGCAGATTCGCGTTCTTGGCGAACACACCCCTCAATATTGTTCTTGGAAGAATCCCCCTTGCTAAAGGAAGGAGACATCCACTTTCCCTTCCATGGCCGATTCATGTCTGCAAAGGATGAATCTTTGGGAACAACAAAGCTTTTGGAGAGACCAAAATCTACAATTTTGAATGACTTATCTGCTGCAGTTGTTCCACATCTGACAACATTCTAAAGAGAGAGAAATGGGAGTTCGTGAGCATAAGTCATTTGAAGAAATGATACATGGTATAATCAAGACAAAGCAACAAATAGGCCTCAGGTGGATAAGTTGTCCAGCATTGGTTCTCTCGGAGTAATTCTAGAGTAAATGTTCATCATTGGCCGCAGGATAATATCATTGATTTTTTCTTTTCAAAATAACTTACCGAAGGTTTTACGTCTCTGTGAACCATGCCAACCTCATGCATTGCCTTTAATAATGGCAGCATAACATCCGCAACAAGATATACAGCATCTTCCACTGACACTCGCCGTGGGATTTTCTCTCCATTATTCTCAGCCTTTTCAGTCTCTCTAATTATTTGACAGTGCCGATCTCTCAAAAGGTGCATATCTTCGCCAGGTAAATACTCCATTATGATGGCAGATATCCCACCCGCTTCTGGTGCCTGTGGTGTCGATATCGCTGCTTGAGCAGATGCAGCGGCGGTGGATAAATCAACACTGGAATTATTATTATTTTGTGATGCCATACCTGGCTGCCTCACATAGTCCACAAAAGTGGGGACCATTCCAGTCGGTAATGACGCATCTAAAAATCGAAGTACTGATGCTTCGCCGTCGATAACGCCAGAATCTAAAAAGCTGGCAAGTTCTGCTTTGGCTGCGACAATTCGTTGTTTTGGGGATGACTTTTTCGAGGCGGCGGTATTAGCAGCTCGTCTATGCGAGTAGGAGAGGTCTACGCATTTGTGAATACTGCAAAATGTTCCTTTTCCGAGCTTACCCAGGCAGAAGTAATCATTGTCCGCCCCGATTGTTGAACCAGCTTCCGGGAAGGGCGGCGTTAGGGAGATGTTGCCATTGTTCATCCTCCTTTTTCTGTGGAGTGGAAGATTTTTGGAAAGTGATGGGTGGCTTCTTTTTAGGAACTACTGTTTTAAGAACTATTAGCCGGACTACTTCTTTCTTCCTTGTTGATGAGATACCATAGTTATGATTAGTAGACTAAAAGGATGCCTTGCTTCTGAGCATCAGCATTGCTGTCAATCTGCAGATTGCCATGATCAAAATGAGGATGATCCAGTAGACATAACTTGGCAGCTCGTTCACCGAATTACTTTCAAGTAAGACACCGCATGCTTCCGTTTCGCAATCTTCAAACTCATAATTCAAGACCAGACGAACTGCATAGGTCAAAGAACAAAGATATTGAGCCCACCTGAGAAAACTTGGAATCAAATTCGCAGAGATGAACAAGCCCGAGAAGAGTAGCTGGGGTACAATCAACGCAGGCATTAACTCAGCTGCGACATTGGGATCTTTCACAGCACTGCCAACAAATATTCCGATGGATGTGCTTGCAAGCGCAAGAGTGAAATTGACTAGCAGAAAGAGTACAAAGTTCATCTTGAAACCCATCATCGGAAAAGCAATCAGCTGTGCTAGAACTTGACAAAAGGTAGTAATACATTCAACGCAAACTTGAAAGGTTGTATTGCAAGGATAACGTGTTAGACGGAGGCATGCTCATGACATATTCAATTTGTAGTCAGTAGCGCAAAGTGTCACTCACATTTTGAAAGGAAGTAGGGCAGGATAGAGTAGTGATTGGTGCTGTACTCCCTAAGGAAGACTGGCCGGTCTTTCGGAAACTCCATCAAAGAACTTTGTGCTACACCGAACATTGTTGATATGAGCAGGTTCGCCATGGCACCAAAGGAAGCTTGAACTTCAGTGTACATGACATAATCGGACCTTCCAACGCCAAGGAAAATAAGCCCAAATAAGAGACCAAACGTGAACGTTGATCCCACTCTTACAATAATTGCCAACTTATCACGAACCAAATTTTTGAATTCTCGGTCAAACAAGTATCTGGTTTGTATCATAAAGCCAACTTGCTGAGTAACAACTGTGGCTTGATTCTTCTTTTTCGGTGCCTTGGTATTGTCGACTTCTTGATTGGCTTTGCTCTTTTCTACGAAGAACCCTGCCGTTTTTAGCTCTTCAACTGTGTAGACTTGAGTCACTTGAAGTATCCAATCTGCAATGTTGTAATCAGCAGGCTTTGGATAACCACACTCATTGAATCTGTCTTCCAGCGGCTTGCCCAAAGGTCCGTCATATAACTTCTCGCCTTGGACTAGCAGCAACAAGTTGTCAATTTTACGTACCACAGGAGGAGGGGGCTGGTGAATAACTACAATCACAGTCGCTCCAGCTTTTGCAATATTCTTCAAGACATCCATCAAGCTCTCGGCAGTGTAACTATCTAGCCCACTGGTTGGCTCTAATGCAAAGAAGTAGAAGAGGTTTGCACATGATATGTGAGCAAATGGTGAAAGAGTAAACAAGGGGTATGGTACAAAAAGGATGATACCAAGCTCACCATCAAGCACAATACAACGAGGATTCGTGACAAGTTCTACGCCACACTGCACTCTCTTCTTTTCTCCACCGCTCAGACCACCAGACATCAACGGGCCGCCACCAATGAGCGTGTCAGCACACTTATTCAACCCGAGACTATCAAGAATATCATTAACAATCAAATCGATGTCTTCGTCGGTCTTGGACTTATCCAATCTCAACCTTGCACTAAATCTGATGGCTTCTCTTGGAGTACACGTGGCCGGTATTGACACTTCTTGCTCGACATATGCAAATTCTCTCCTAATGTCAATGTCTGTTGGGTCTACAACATCTCCATCAAGGCGTATTTCCCCGCCAAGATCAAGGTTCTTCCCTACCCGACCAATCAAACACTTGAGTAAACTTGTCTTGCCGCTACCACTTGCGCCCATGATGGCTGTCAAAGTCGCTGCAGGGAAATGGCTTGAAACTCCCTTGAGAATTTGCTTGGGTGGGTTCTTCTCATGGTTTTTACTTCTTGTTGATAACACAATGTTGTCAAACTCTAGCGTGAGCCCGTCGCGTTCCAAGTAAAGGGTACTCTTCCTCCTGATGCTCTTGGAGTTGGTTACAGCTGCTTTATTGGTTTCTGGATCATATTCGGCTTCATATTCACTGGTTGGAAGTGATGACGCCGTTTCGAATTTGTCGAATTTGACTGAGCCGTCCGTCATGGCGCTTGTATACTTGAACTTTCCACTTATGTAGTAACAACAGCCACCGCAACGCAATCTTGGGAGATAACGTTAAATCTGATCCTACAGTTGAGAGCTCAGTAGCAGCAATGTTCCGTCCACGACATACTAAAAGTAT
>Ga0209652_1001689_pt1 | contig 17841 bp, 19 predicted proteins | sample SaaInl74LU_5_DNA_FD_184641 | JGI IMG/M metagenome (GOLD analysis project Ga0209652, IMG submission 184641) | Marine microbial communities from expanding oxygen minimum zones in the Saanich Inlet - ESP_74LU_5_DNA (SPAdes) (version 2) | ecosystem: Environmental > Aquatic > Marine > Intertidal zone...
ATTTTGGCGGATTTGAGTTTAATCGTTTTGAAACAGCCGTAGCCGTGCGCCCCGTGGGCTAGGTGTTTTATGCTCATCCGGCAATTGGCAAATGCGGTTTCCAACAGAGGGTTTTTTTTGCCTCAGTGTCATCAGCCGCCTTCGCCTTTGTGTTGGCATGGCCTATATTGCGTGAAGCATTTGCGATTGATGTGGAGGAGTTACCTGTGACACAGCCGATTATTGTTTGGTTCCGCCAAGATTTGCGTCTCGATGATAATATGGCGGTCGCGGCCTGTGTTGAGGCTGGCGCGCCGATGATTGCCCTGTTCATTGACAATCGTCAACAAGGCCGACAAGCGGGCGCTGTGTCGCTTTGGTGGCGCGACCAATCCTTGCGCGCCTTAGCCAATGATTTGCAGCGTCGCGGCAGCCAATTAATCTTTCGTCAAGGCGACGCCGCCAGCCAATTAAATCAGCTGATTGATGAAACCAAAGCCCAAGCCGTTTTTTGGAATCGGCAATATGATGCGGAGAGCATTGCCCGCGACACGGCGATAAAAGCGGATTTGCAGGCCCGACAGATCAATGCAGAAAGCTTTAACGCAACACTCTTATTCGAGCCATGGGAAATTCGCAGCAAAACTGCCAATACGCCGTTCAAAGTTTTCACCCCATTTTGGAACGCCTGTCAGGTGCATGGCATTGACGCGCGCGTTTGGGACGCACCAAAGCAGTTTCTAGCCACCAATGTCTGGCCTCAAAGCCATGCGCTGACTGAGGCCGCCGCGCCTGAAGGCGCCGAGGCACTTGACCAATGGCAACCCGGCGAAGACGGTGCACGCAAGGCCTTGCGACACTTCCTTAATGAAAACATCCATGGCTATGCCGATGGGCGCGATTTTCCGGCCAAACCGGCAACCTCGCGCCTCGCCCCGCATTTGCGCTGGGGCGAAATCAGCCCGCGTCGGCTTTTTGCTGAAACCGCTGCGGCGCACGTGTCGGCCAATGATCAGAAAAAGTTTTTTGCCGAGATTGGTTGGCGCGAATTTTCCTATCAAACCTTGTTTCACAATCCAGATTTGAAATCCACTTGCTTGCAGCCAAAATTCGAGCCGTTTCCATGGCGCGAAGGAGCCGATGCAGAGGCTGATTTTGAGGCTTGGAAAAGCGGCAACACAGGCTATCCAATTGTTGATGCAGGCATGCGTGAATTGCGTCAGACCGGCTATATGCACAATCGCGTGCGGATGATTGCCGCCTCCTTTCTAATCAAACATTTGCTGATTGACTGGCGGCGCGGCGAGGCGTGGTTTTGGAAGCGTTTGGCCGATGCTGATCCGGCCAATAATACCGCCAGCTGGCAATGGGTGGCTGGTTGCGGCGCCGATGCCGCTCCGTATTTCCGCATTTTTAACCCAATTATTCAGGGTCAGAAATTTGACCCAGATGGGCAATATACCAAGCGCTATGTGCCAGAGCTCAACGGCCTGTCCGGTAAAATGTTGTTTTCGCCATGGCTGGCTAAATCCGACCTTTTGGAGAACGCCAATATTCAGCTCGGTCAATCTTATCCGGCACCAATTGTTGAGCATGATTTTGCCCGCAATCGCGCCCTTGATATATTTAAGGCGCTGGCCTAGCTTGAGAATCCGCCTATAAAAGGCTTAGGTTTAGAGTTTACGTCGTTGGCGTCGGGAGTTTTGAGTGAGAATTGCGATTATTGGTAGCGGTATTTCTGGAAATGTCGCCAGCTACCTTCTGTCCCCGCACCACGACATCACTGTCTATGAAAAACGCGACCGTACTGGTGGTCATAGCGCAACGAAATTTGTCGATTACCATGGCGATGGCCATAAAATCGCCGTCGATACCGGCTTTATTGTCTATAATGAACTTAATTATCCCGGCCTCACCGGCCTGTTTGCTGAGCTTGGCGTCGACACCACTGGCACTGATATGAGCTTTGCCTTTTCCGCCGATAATGGCGGTTTTGAGTGGTCAGGTCAGTCGCTAGCAACGGTATTTGCGCAAAAAAGCAATGTTTTGAAGCCAAAATTTTGGCGGATGTTGCGCGATATTTTCAAATTCAACAAATATGCCGCCCGCGATTACGAGGCCGATAATGTCGGCGATTTATCGCTCGGCCAATGGCTGGCACGCTACCGCTTTAGTACGGTTTTCAAAGACCGCTATTTACTGCCAATGGGCGCTGCCATTTGGTCAACACCGGTCGAACAAATTTTGGATTTTCCGGCCGCCAATTTTTTGCAATTTTTCTACAATCACCGTCTGATTAATGCCGACCGCCCGCAATGGCGCAGCGTTTTGGGCGGCAGTCAGCAATATGTTGAAAAATTGACTGAGCGTTTTGCCCCCGCCATTCGGCTCGATAGTGCGGTGACCGGCGTTGAACGTACGGCAAATGGCGTCGTTGTGACAACTGCAAATGACCGACAATTCTATGACCAAGTGATTTTTGCCACCCATTCCGACCAAGCACTGGCTATTTTGCAAGATGCCGATGAAGCAGAGAAATCAGTGCTTTCAGGCGTGCGCTATTTGCCCAATCAAGTGTATTTACACCGCGACTGTCGCTTGATGCCGCGCCGCCAAAGCACCTGGTCAGCTTGGAATTATATCACCGATACATCAGCAGGCTCCGCGCCGATTATGACGGTGAGTTATTGGATGAATCGGCTGCAGAATATTGATGAATCGACGCCGCTTTTTGTGACGTTAAACCCGCCAATTGCGCCAGCCGAAGAGCTGACCTTTGGCCATTATGAATACGACCATCCGCAATATGACCATGCCGCCTTGCAGTCGCAAAAAAACTTACCGTCTATTCAAGGCAAACGCGATATTTGGTTCTGTGGCGCTTGGACCGGCTATGGTTTCCATGAAGATGGGCTGCAATCGGCTCTGCGCGTGTGCCGAGGCATTGCACAGCTGACAGAAAACAGCGAGATGATTACTGATTTCCCTCTCATGGCGGCCGAATGACGACATCAGAGCAAAACCACCTTTATTTCGGACAGGTGCGCCACGCCCGCTACCAGCCCAAGCCGCATCGTTTGAATTATAAGGTTTTTTCAGCCCTATTTGACGTCGATGATATTGATGCCGGCACATTGGGGCAAAAGCTTCGCTGGTTCTCGCTCAACCGTTTCAACTTATTTAGTTTTCATGTCAAAGACCATGGCGCCAAAGATGCTTCGCCCTTGCGGCCCTTTATCGATCAATTATTGGCCGAAAAAACCCTCGCGGCACCAGATAAAATCCTGATGCTGTGCTATCCGCGTATTCTTGGCTATGCTTTCAACCCAATCACTGTCTATTACTGTCTATATGGTGAGCGCATAGGCGCCATGGTTTATGAAGTGCGCAATACATTTGGCGAAGACCATATTTATGTCGCCTGTCTCAAGGAAAACACCAAGGAAACCGCTGTTCTACACAGTCGCGACAAGGTTTTTCATGTCTCGCCATTCATTGGCATGGCGGCACAATATCATTTTTCAACAGCCCTTCCCGATCAGCAATTACGCTTGGTCATCCGCGAAACCGAGCAGCAAGCCCCCCTATTGGTGGCAAGTTTTGTCGGCCAACGGCGGTCATTCGATGATGCCACTTTGCTGAGAGCGTTCTTCCAATATCCGCTGATGACGGTGAAAGTGATGCTAGCCATCCATTACGAGGCAGTGAAATTAATTTTCAAGGGTGTTGGACTTGCCAAACGGCCAAAAAAACCGCAGAATCGCATCAGTTATTAGCAATAATAAAAAGGTTAGAGATGAGTGAGAAAACAATAGAAACCAATATGACTGGCCTTTCGCCAGCCGCGCGGGTGATTTTTTTCATGCTCAACCGACTGCGTCACGGTCAGTTATTGGTCACACTACCAGACGGGCGACAGTTTTCTTTTGGTAAAGCCGTCAAAGGCCAAGATGCTGCGCACATGATTGTTGAGAAAAAAGGCTTTTTTCGTCGCCTTTTGCGCAAGGGCAGTTTGGGGTTTGGCGAGGCCTATATGGACGGTGAATGGCGCACGCCTGATCTCGCGCATCTGCTTTCAGTGTTAAATAAAAACATGAATCATCTTTCCCAAACAATTGATTCTAATCGGTTTACGGCTTTTATCAATCGCGCGCTGCACCTGCTAAAACCAAACACGCGGGCTGGCTCAAAAAAGAATATTCATGCCCATTACGACCTTGGCAATGCGTTTTACGGCCTATGGCTCGACCCAACCATGACCTATTCTTCAGCCCGTTTCAGCAACCAGCAAATGAGCCTCACCGAGGCGCAAAACGAAAAATATCGCAGCCTGGCCGAAAGCGCCAATATCGGGCCGAATGACCATGTTTTGGAGGTCGGCTGTGGCTGGGGTGGTTTCGCCGAATTTGCGGCCAGTGAAATCGGCTGCAAAGTGACCGGCATCACCATTTCCAATGAGCAATTGAGTTATGGCCAAGAGCGTATCGCCAAGGCCGGTTTAAGCGACCGCGTGGACTTAAAATTTTGCGACTATCGCGATGTGACGGAAAAATACGACCGTATTGTCTCGATTGAGATGTTTGAGGCGGTTGGCGAGAGCTATTGGCCAAGTTATTTTTCGCAATTAAAAAATTGTCTCAAATCAGATGGCAAAATTGGCCTGCAAATCATCACCATTGCCAATGAACGCTTTGAAACCTACCGCAAAAGCGCTGATTTTATTCAAAAATATATTTTCCCTGGCGGCATGCTGCCATCTCCCGATAAGCTCTATCAAGAGTTCAATAAAGCTGGCCTCAAACTCGACGGGCAATTGGATTTTGCCGCCGATTACGCCCGCACATTGGCTGAATGGCGTCATAAATTCCTTGAAGTCTGGCCGGAGGTCGAAAACCTCGGCTTTGATCGGCGGTTTAAGAATATGTGGGAATATTATTTTGCCTATTGCGAAGCAGGTTTTGCCTCGAAAAGCATTGATGTCTCGCATTTCACGCTGAGCCATAAGGCCTAGCGCTTCGTCAGCCCAACCAATCGAACATAAAGCCCGCGCGGCAGCATATTAATGGCCCTTAGAAACAGGCTAAAGCGCTTGGGGAATGAAATATGGGTTTTGCCCTTGGCCAGCCCCGCCACCATACGTTTGGCGGCTTCTTCAGCGGGAATGATGAACGGCATAGGGAACGTATTAACATCAGTCGCTGGTGTTTTAACAAACCCCGGCGCAATCATTGATACCCCAACGCCAGAAGCGGCCAGATCCATCGCCATTGACTCGCCCAGATTAAATAACGCTGCCTTACTAGCGCCATAGGCAGCCGAGGTTGGTAAGCCGCCATATCCGGCCACTGATGATACCAGAACCAAACGCCCCTTCCCACGTTCAACCATTAACGGCACAACGGGCGCCATAGCATTAATCGTGCCTGTCAGATTAACCTCAAAAGTGCGATCAAAAAGCGTCGCGTCAAATTCGGGCAGAGCCGTTGGCAGATAAATACCGGCATTGAGCACGGCCAAGGCAATCGGCCCAAGCTCGGCTTCAATGGCCGCAACGACTAGGTGCATGGCGGCGCGGTCGGTGACATCACCAACAAAGGCATGAATATGTGGGTGTTGTTGGGCGATTTCATCAAGCGCCGCCTGTCGACGGGCTGAAATTGCCACTTGCCAGCCCTGTGTCGCCATTTCCAGCGCCAAGGCCGCGCCAATGCCCGAAGAGGCGCCGGTAATCCAAACGCAACCATCTTTTGGCGTCATGGGCTGGGGGCGAGACTGCAGCATGGATTACGGTTGCTTCCAACTGGCACGCGGCGGCAGGTCAGAGATTTTTACTGGCCGAATGGTGATGGTATCACTGCCCAGGCTGAATTCTGTGCGCACCCATTGTCCAGCTGGCGTGTACCAAATATTCAGGGCCAAATCACCGGTCAATTGATAGTGAACCGCTTCGACCGGGCCGTCTGGCGTCGGCACGATGTCGAGCCCAAGATTGGCAATGTCGACATTCAACACGCGGCCATCTTGCGTGCTCAGCAAGGCATTTTGGCGAACAAAATTCGGGTTAAAATAGCTGGTTGTCAGTATGGGGGCGCTCACCGGTAGCGTAGCTTTGGTCGCTTTACCTTGCAAACCATCGCCTTCGAGGCGCAATTCGACCAGCTCATCATCGCCATTATTATAGGTTTTGGAAACGATTGACTGCAGCGCACCATCTTTCCAAATCTCTTGATTGGCATGGATATAACGGAACAGTGTGATAAAGCCAAATTTCAAATCAATACGAATATAAACATCGACCAGCAGTTGGTCTTTATCGTCGCGACTGAAACTTAAAGTTTGAAAACCAATGCGCTTATCTTTGCGGATAATCTCATAGGCCAATTGATTATTTTCGGGAATGCCGCCAAGCCAATCTTGCGAAATATCAGCCGTGGCTCCAGCCGCCACTGGCCGCGCCAAACAAGCGACCATCACCACAAGGGCAAAAAATTTAACGGGCAAAGAAATCTCGTGCGACATGAGCTATCGTACCAGCAAAGCGCAGGCCGCCATCGGTCACCGCTAGGCAAATGCAATCTTCATCGCCTTGGGCCCGCGGACGGTGTTTCACATCATGGTCGGCCACCGCGACATCGCCGCGCTGGAAAAGCCGTTTGCCATCGCTAAAGGCGCCGCGCAATACCAAAGTCGCCTCAACCCCGTCATGGCTATGACGCGGTGCGGCTTTGCCTGGCTTAATTTTCAAAAGTTTAACTTTTTCGCCACGATCGCCAATTGGCAAGGTCATTTGACGCACACCCGGATAGGCAAAGCGCCATTTGGCTTCTTCAATCGGCTGGTTAATAAACTGACGCAAAGGTGATGGTAAATCTTGATTAACCACCTCAACAGGGGTTTCTTCGGCCTCGGCGGGCACATCATCGAGCAAGCCCTGCAAATCTTTCAGCATGGTCGAAGATACAGATACGGGCTCCGCTTCATTGAGCAATACACCGTTCAAACTCTCCAGCTCATCAAGGCGACGGCGCGCGTCAGATGACAGAGTAACATAGCTAGCGACCAATACGGCCATGCCATGGTTAAGGTTGCCGGCGGCATATTGTTCCAATAAATTCTGTAAGCCTTCGCTTGATGATTGACCCGTGCTCAAAAAATACCTCTTAAATGCGTCACTTGCTTGGTTATATGTTATATACGATATAGCTTACCGATTGGATTTGACCAGTCTAATTTTTGTTTTGCCCGAGGAGGCCTATTGTGAATTTCCACCATTCAATGATCGACGCCATTGGCAACACCCCCCTAATTAAATTGAAAAAAGCCTCTGAGGAAACCGGATGCACAATTTTGGGCAAAGCTGAGTTTATGAACCCCGGGCAATCGGTCAAAGACCGCGCCGCACTATTCATCATCCGCGACGCTGAACAAAAGGGCCTGCTTAAGCCCGGTGGCACGATTGTAGAGGGCACAGCCGGGAATACGGGTATCGGTATTGCGCTGGTCGCCAATGCGCTGGGCTATAAATCAGTGATTGTCATTCCTGAGACGCAGAGCCAAGAAAAGAAAGACATGCTGCGCCTTGCTGGTGCTGAGCTGATTGAAGTTCCTGCCGTGCCCTATCGTGATGACAATAATTACGTCAAATATTCCGGTCGTCTGGCTGCTGAACTGGCGGAAAAATCAGATACAGGCGCCATTTGGGCGAATCAATTCGACAATATTGCCAATCGTCAGGCGCATATTGAAACCACCGGCCCCGAAATTTGGCGCCAAACCGACGGCAAAGTCGATGGCTTTACCTGCGCCATTGGCACAGGCGGCACCTTGGCTGGCACGGGCATTTATTTGAAACAGCAAAATGCTAGTATTTGCATCGCCGCCGCCGACCCTATGGGGGCCGCCATGTATCATTGGTACAAACACGGCGAATTAAAATCTGAGGGCACGTCGATCACTGAAGGCATTGGTCAAGGTCGCGTTACGGCAAATTTACAAGACGCGCCGATTGATGACGCCTATCAAATTTCAGACGCCGAAGCACTGCCGATTGTGTTTGACCTGCTGACAGAAGAAGGCCTGTGCCTTGGCGGCTCGAGCGGCATTAATATTGCTGGCGCGAAGCGCATGGCGCAAGACCTTGGCCCGGGTCATACAATTGTGACGATTTTATGCGACTATGGCACGCGCTATCAGTCGAAATTATTCAACCCAGAATTTTTGCAGCAACAAGGTCTGCCCTGCCCGAGCTGGCTATAATTCGGTGTCGATGAATGAGCCGTCACCCGACCACTGTTACGCATTTGGCCATGCACGCGCCGTTTGGTTTTTCGACTGAGCCAGTGGTTTGGCCTGCTGGACTGAGCTTTCTGCCGGTTGAAAACATCGCCTTAGATGATTACCGCCGACTTTATGACTCGGTGGGCCGCGACTGGCATTGGGTCAACCGCCGCCATCTCACCGACCGTCAACTGGCCAGCCTCATCCATCATCCGGCCTGCCATATTCGGGTTTTATATCGTGGCAATAAGCCAATTGGCTTTGTCGAGCTCAATAGCCGCAAACTTCCTGAAGTTGAGATTGTTTTTGTCGGCTTAGTCAGTGTTGAAATCGGCCTTGGACTGGGGCAATTAATGGTGCGCGCGGCACTGACAGAAATCGCGACGCTGAAGGCAGAACGAATTATCATTCAAACCTGCACGCTGGACCACCCCAATGCCCTGCCGCTCTATCAGCGCCTTGGCTTTCAGGCCTATGACCGCAAACAGGTTGAGATTATTGACGATTAGTCGCGCGCGCTAAAGCACTTGGCTGAGGAATAATTTTGTCCGGTCATTTTGCGGATTAGCGAAAAATGTCTCCGGATCATTTTGCTCGACAATCTCACCAGCATCCATGAAAATCACCCGATCGGCGACTTGCCGCGCAAACCCCATTTCATGGGTCACGCAAATCATCGTCATGCCGTCATCGCCTAATTCCACCATCACATCTAAAACTTCTTTGATCATTTCCGGGTCAAGGGCCGAGGTTGGCTCATCGAACAACATGACTTTTGGATTCATGCAAAGCGCCCGGGCAATGGCAACGCGCTGTTGCTGGCCGCCAGATAATTGACCTGGATATTTATCGGCTTGATCAGGAATGCGCACACGTTCGAGGAATTTGCGGGCCACGTCCTCAGCCTCAGCCTTGGACATTTGCTGCACCCAAATCGGCGCCAGAGCGCAATTTTCAAGTACTGTCATATGCGGGAATAAATTAAATTGCTGAAACACCATGCCGATATTTTTGCGCACATCCTCAAGCCGTTTGGTGCCGTCGCCAATTTCTTCACCATCGAACATAAGCGTGCCTTCTTGATGTACTTCAAGCCGGTTAATGCAGCGAATGAGCGTCGATTTTCCCGAGCCAGACGGGCCGCAAATAACGATTTTTTCACCCTGTGCGACGTCTAAATCAATATCGCGCAGAACATGAAAATTGCCATACCATTTATTCAGCTGACGAATTTGAACGATTGGTTGAGCCATCGGATTTCCTAATCTCTATCCGTCGACAGACGGTTTTCCATAAATATTGAATAGCGTGACATTGCAAAACAAAATACCCAGAACACAAAGGCAGCAAAGACATAGCCGGTGATATGGGTTTCTGGCGTTGCCCAGCTGGCATCAGTGAAATGGAATTGCACAATTCCCAGCAGGTCGAACAGACCGACAATCAGCACCAAAGTTGTGTCTTTGAACAGACCGATGAAGGTATTCACAATGCCGGGAATAACCATTTTCAATGCCTGCGGCAGAACCACCAGACCGGTAACCCGCCAATAGCCGAGCCCAAGCGCCGCCGCCGCTTCATATTGGCCTTTCGGAATGGCTTGCAATCCGCCGCGAATGACCTCGGCCATATAGGCTGACGAAAATAAGGCAACGCCAATGAGGCAGCGCATTAATTTGTCGAAATTAACCCCATCGGGCAAAAACAAGGGCAGCATGACTGAGGCCATGAATAAAACGGTAATCAGCGGCACACCTCGGAAAATCTCGATAAACCCAATGCACAGGCTGCGCACAATCGACATTTGCGAGCGCCGCCCGAGAGCCAATAAAATGCCCAATGGCAGGCTGGCGACAATGCCTGTTATGGCAACCACGAGTGTCACCAATAGCCCGCCCCAATCTGTGGTCTCCACTGGCACCAAACCAAAGGCGCCGCCGGTGAGCATGACAAATGCGAAAATTGGAAATAGGCCGAGCATGAATAAGACATTGGCGCGCTTCCAGCCAATACGCGGCATCAGTAATGGCACCAGACCGACAAAGCCAATCAAATATACGAGATCAACGCGCCAGCGCTCGGCGTCTGGGTAACGGCCATAAATGAATTGGCCAAATTTGGCGTCGATAAACGGCCAACACGCGCCCTGCACATCTTTCAAACAAGCGGTGCGGTCTGAGCCGGAGAAGCTCGCGTCAAGGATGGCCCAATGGAGAACCACATCAATGGCGTAATATAGTGCCAAAGCCGCAATCATCGTCAGCAGCACATCGCTTGGCGTGGCGAATAGGTTTTGTCGCATCCAACCCCAAACACCGACCACATGGGTCGGTGCCGGTCTTGCGGGTTTTGGCTGCCAAGTCGCGCTCATTAACTTTGCCCCACTAGCGCAATCCGCGCATTATATCGGTTCATCGCCCAAGAGGTCAGTAGGCTCAAAATCAAATAGACCATCATGGTGATAAAAATAATTTCAATGGCTTGGCCAACTTGGGTCAATGTGGTGCCGGCAAATACCGACACAATATCCGGATAAGCGATGGCGACGGCCAATGATGAGTTTTTCGTCAGATTGAGATATTGGCTGGTCAGCGGCGGGATGATCACACGCAGGGATTGCGGGATAACCACCAGGCTCAAAGCGCGATTATGCGACAGACCAAGCGCGGCAGCGGCTTCTCTCTGGCCTTGATCGACCGACAAAATGCCTGCCCGCACGATTTCGGCGATAAACGCAGCCGTATATAAGCTGAGGGCCAGTAATAGAGCAACGAATTCAGGAATGACCGACATTCCGCCACGGAAATTAAACCCGCGCAGTGCCGGTATATCGGCTTCGAATGGCACACCGGCCAAGCCGCCCGCCGCCAGCAAAAGCGCCACGCTGACTAATCCCAAAGGCTTCCAGAAAGCGACCATGCGGCCGGTCGCTAGAAATAATTTTCGCGCCCGCCGACGCAAGCCAATGGCGCTGGCGATTATCGCCAGTAAAGCCAAACCATAAAACCCCGCCCCGTCCAAAAAGGTGACCGATGGCAAAGCAAAACCGCGATTGCTCAAAAACATCACATCGCCAACATTGATGGCTTGGCGCGGCGATGGCAAATTGCGCAAGACGCCGAAATACCAGAACATGATCTGCAAAAGCAGCGGCACATTGCGGAAAATTTCTATATAAACCATGGCGATTTTGCTAATCAGCCAATTGCGTGACAAGCGCCCAACGCCGAGCAGAAAACCCAAAATAGAGGCAAAAATAATGCCGAGAACCGACACTAAAAGTGTGTTCAGCAGGCCAATGATCAAAACCTGACGATAATTATCGTCTTCATCATAATCGATCAAAGTTTGGCTAATGCCAAAACCGGCCCGCTCGTTCAAAAAGCCAAAACCAGAGGCAATATTTTGCCGGTCTAAATTATCTGCCACATTGGCAATCAGCCAGCCAACGCCAGCCACCACAAGGGCCAGCGTCAAAAGCTGCAATAGAGCATCGCGGCGGCTCACTAGAAAAGACAATTTAGAGATATTGATACCCTATATGCTAACGAATGGGCGGCGCATATTGCAGCCCGCCATCTTTCCAAAGTGCATTAACGCCACGGGCAATACCCAGAGGCGTGTCCTTGCCAACATTGCGCTCGAAAGTCTCGGCATAATTACCGACTGTGCGGATGATGTGATAGGCCCAGTCATTGCTAATGCCCATATTGGCGCCAAAAGAACCATCAAGGCCCAAAAGACGCTTCACAGATGGATTGCTTGAGCTTTTCATTGCCTCAACATTGCTTGAGGTCACGCCCAATTCTTCGGCATTCAACATAGCATTATGCGACCAGCGCACAATATCGCCCCACTGATCATCTCCTTGGCGCACCACCGGCCCTAAAGGCTCTTTGGAAATGATTTGCGGCAAAACAATATGCGCTTTGGGGTCGGTCAATTTCAGGCGCTGGGCATAAAGAGCCGATTGGTCGGTGGTATAGGCATCGCAGCGCCCGGTATTATAGGCCGACACCGCCTCATCGGCTTTTTCAAAAGCAACCATTTCATATTGCATATTATGGGTGCGGAAATAATCCGCGGCATTTAATTCAGTTGTTGTGCCCAGATTGGTACACAGGCTGGCGCCATCAAGTTCTTTGGTGCTGGTAATACCCAATTCGGCCCGCACCATAAACCCTTGCCCGTCATAGTAATTCACGCCGGTAAAATCGACCCCCAATGCAGTATCGCGATGCATTGACCACGTCGTATTGCGGGCCAGTAAATCAACCTCGCCCGATTGCAGGGCAGTAAACCGCTCTTTGGCGGACAGCGGTGTGAATTTCACTTTCTCGTCCGTGCCAAATACAGCCGCAGCAACGGCGCGGCATAAATCAACGTCAATACCGTTCCAATTGCCCTTATCATCCGGGTTTGAAAATCCAGGAAGTCCTTGCGAAACACCGCATTTGACATATCCACGCTGTTTCACCACCTGCAAGGTATCTTCGGCGGCGCGCAACGGCACCAATGTCAAAAGGGTAAGTGCCGCTGAGGCGGCAAAAATTTCTACAAGCTTTTTCATCAGAGTCCTCTTAAAGTGATGGGCTATGGTAACATTTTCGCGCAGGAATGATACAGGTGAAAGAAGAAACTAAGATTATCTTGGCGGGGCGTCATCCGCAAGACCATGAAGGTGCGGTCAATACACCTGTCTACCACGCCTCGACGATTCTTTACCCTTCCCTCGCCGCCCTGCGTGGTCGCCAGCCGATGCGTTATACTTATGGTCGACGCGGCACGCCAACCAGCAAGGCTTTGGAAGAAGCCATGTGCGACCTTGAAGGGGCCGACGGCTGCGTGCTGACGCCGTCTGGTGCCAGTGCGGTGGCGGTGGCGATTTTGAGCGTTGCCAAGGCTGGCGATCATATTCTCATGGTTGATAGCGCCTATTATCCAACCCGCTCCTTTTGCGATAAAATGCTCGCCGGTTTGGGCATTGAAACCGAATATTACGACCCTTTGCTGGGTGCCGACATCGCCTCGCTATTTCGTGACAATACATCGCTTGTTTTTATGGAAAGCCCGGGCTCGCAAACCTTTGAGGTGCAAGACGTGCCGGCCATATGTGCGGCTGCAAAAACTGCCAAAATAAAAACCGCCATTGATAACACATGGGCGTCGCCGCATTTCTTCAAACCGCTGGCACATGGCGTCGATTTATCGGTGCAAGCCGCCACCAAATATATTGTCGGTCACGCCGACGCCCTGCTGGGTACGGTCTGCGCCAATAAAGCCTCGCATTCAGATTTGCGCCATATTCACGGGCTATTGGGCCTATGCGCTGGCCCCGATGATGTGTTTTTAGCCCTCAGGGGCTTACGCACATTGCCAACGCGCCTGAAACAACACCAAGAAAGCGCGTTGGCGATTGCCACATGGCTACAGAGCTTTGACTTTGTCCGGCAGGTTTTCCATCCGGCTTTGCCAGAAGCGCAAGGCCATGCCATTTGGCAGCGCGATTTTACCGGCGCGGCGGGGCTTTTTGCCTTTGAAGTTGACCCGTTCAGTGAACCGCAACTGGCCAATATGCTCGATCATATGTCACTATTTGGCATGGGTTATAGTTGGGGCGGTTTTGAAAGTCTCATCGTGCCTGCCGAAATTACCCGCACAGCGACGCAGTTTGACGACAGCCGCCAATTGCTCCGGCTGAACATTGGCCTCGAGCATGTTGACGACTTAAAAGAAGATTTATATCAGGGCTTTATTCGCGCCGGCTATGTTAAAGCTTAAAGACCGCCGGGGATGAAATTCTCGGCTCGCGCCTCGCCTTCAGCCAATTCCTCGGCCGTCATCACTGGCACTAAACCTTCCAATGCTTTGATTGCAAAAGGGAAGAAACCCTGATCGCGCGACAAGACATAATATTTATAGGCTTCGACACGGTCTTGTTCTATGCCCTCACCGTTTTCCAACATGGCAGCAATGTTGAACATGGCCGATGGCACGCCGAGACGGGCCGCGCGCAAATAGAGCTCAGCGGCTTTTTCACGATTTTCCGGCACGCCGGTTCCATAATCATAATAGCCAGCCAGCTCAGCCAAAGCGCGCGCATCGCCATCATCAGCCGCTTGGGTCAGATATTTGAGGGCTAGCTTGACGTCGCGCTCAACAATTTTGGCGTCAAAATACTCGACTGCCAATTGATAAGCAGCGCCAGAGTCTCCAGCAGCGGCAGCCCTTTTCCAATGATCAAGCGCCTCATTATAAAGGCCACGTTGATACATTTCGCGCCCTTCGCGCTCGCTATAGGCTTCGACCGTCGTAACATAGCCCAAAACCACCAATACGGAAAAGACCGTCATCATGGTGGCAAGCGATTGACGGTTAAATAGTCCGAACATTGCTTGAACCTTATTCATTTCCACGCTCCTTGCACCTGTGAGGCGATTTGACAATTGCTATCATGATTTATTTAGCGTTAATTAATTCTCAAGTAAACACAAGCATTTTGGAGTTGCCCACGTGATCCTCGGCATTATTTGCAATCGTAAATCACATGAAATCGATACGCTGCAATCGGTAAACCATACTTACTTGCGCGCTGTTGAGGCCTATATGGACGTCCAACCCATATTGATTCCGGCCACCACTAATGATGGCCATGTGATTCACGCCAACTTAATTGTCGATCGCCTTGATGGTCTGCTAATTACTGGCAATCGAAGCAATTTGCACCCATCGCATTATGGTGTGGCCGAAACGCCAGCCCATGCGCCATTCGACCGTCAACGCGATGCCGCCAGTATTGCGCTGATAAAGGCGGCTTTGGACCAAGACGTGCCGATGTTGGCGGTCTGTCGTGGGACGCAAGAACTAAACGTTGTATGCGGGGGTAGTTTGCATGCTGAATTGCACGAAATGGACGGCCGCCTCGACCATCGTACCCCCCCCCTGCCCAAAGACACGGACGACGAGGCCGCCGCCGCCACTATTTATGCCGCGCGCCATCGGGTCAGTTTCGCCGACAATGGCTATTTTCAAAACCTGTTGAACACGGACAGTGCGATGATTAATTCGCTTCATCGCCAAGCCATTGACCGGCTGGGCGATAATTTGTGCATTGAGGCAACGGCTGAAGATGGCACGATTGAAGCGGTTCGCCATACCAAACAGCGCTATTGCCTCGGGGTACAGTGGCATCCAGAAATGCAAACAGGTGAGAATATTATTTCCGCCGCCCTATTCGCCGATTTTAATCGCGCCATGAGACTCGCTCAATAATAACAATCGGAGCTCGCCAATATGTTGACTAATTTAACCATTGCTGCTGGCCCTAGTGCCTACGAACACATCCAGAGAAACGGCCTTTCGGCAGATGACATTGCGGCCATTTTTGGGGCTTCCGGCGCAGCCAAATGGTTGGCCATTGCAGGCCTCGATAGTGCCGTCTTTGCTAGCTTTATGAAGCAACGGCAAAAACCGCAAGCGGTTGAACTTTTTGGCACGTCGGTTGGCGCCTTTAAGCTAGCCGCTGCGGCCCGCCAAGACCCAGCGCAAGCGCTACAGCAAATGGCCGATTTATATATCCACCAAAGCTATGGTGAAGATGCTGGATTTGAAAAAATCGACATTGAGACCGATAAAATTCTTAATGCCATTACGGATGCCGGTGATGCGGGCTCTATGCACGGGGTTGAAGAAATCCTCGCCAACCCAGCCTATCATATACACATAGGTGCGGTGCGCTGCCATGGCTTGCTTAACCACAGAGACAAACGGCGCCAAGCCTTAGCCTTGGTGCAGGCTGGCGTGGGGTCGCTGGTCAGCGCCAAACATTTGCGTGGGCTGGCCGAGCGTGTCGTCTTTTCAGATCCGCGAAGTCAGCTAAATTTTGAAGCACGCGATGGCTTTACCGTACGGCAGACAAAATTGGATAAAGTTAATTTTGCCGCTGCCCTCAAGGCCTCTGGCTCAATACCGGTCTATATGCCGCCTGTCGATGTGCCTGGCGATACGGCGCATATTTACCATGATGGCGGCATGTTGGATTATCACCCCATTCCGGCGAATTTCTGGCCGCAACAAGATGGCCTCATTCTTTATCCGCATTTTTACGATCACTTCAAAAACCGTTGGTTTGACAAATTTTATCCATGGCGCCGCGCCTCTGGCAATCAATTGGATAAGGTGGTGATGATTGCCCCGAACCGAGACTATATTGCCCGCCTACCTGATGGGAAAATTCCGTCGCGACAAGATTTTGTCAAATATGTGAAAAACGAACCACTGCGGTTCGAGAAATGGCACAATATTGTGGCGCGTAGCTATCAGCTCGGCGAAGAATTTCTCGCTGTCTGCGCCTCAGGCGACATTGCCGCTCATGTCCGGCCACTGTAAATAACAACAAAAAGGGGCTCGAAAACGAGCCCCTTCAATATTGCTTTGATAGCGTAATCTGCGGTTAGATTAAAACCCGTAAACCAAGCCAATTTTAATTGAATTATAGTCGCTTCGGCCGACTTCAAACTGGTTGTATTCACCGCGAATATTGAGCTCAGGCGTAAGTACATATTCGGCGCCAATCCCATAGAAATAGTCGGAATCGGTATCTGAATCGCTGGAGGCTTCCTCCATGACGACTAATGATTGGTCGACTTCGTGGCGCGCATAACCCAATCTACCGAAGACTTTGAACGTATCCTCATTCATGAAATCGAATTTAACCCCGACGCCATAACCGTTTACATCTATGTTATTTGCATAATTTTCCCCCGTTTCGGAAAACGAGCCAACGTCAGTGTAAAACACTTCAACCGCAAGGCGCTCTTCGAATTGATAGCCATAGGTCAACGTATAGCCTTCGTCTTTTTCATCGGAGCTCATGCCAGCTCCCCCCTCAAAAATGTCTCCATCATTGAAATCATATGAAAGAGCGACGTAATGCTCTGGGTCCCAAGCCTCCGCCATTTGCACGGTCGAGACCAAAACAAGGCCAGCTAAAAGAGTTTTTAATGTCATTTGGTATCCTTTTTATTTTTGACGGCGCCAGATAAATTCAATTGGCTACGTGCGCCTGATACCAAATTATGGTGCATCGGCTTTTGAGACAACGCACTTTAAGTTGCTGAAAAAAATACATTCAACCAAAGCGTGTAATTAAACTTCTCTGAACAACGCCTGCATTTGAAGTTCATATCTCATGCTTGTATCTGGCGACGCGCCAATGCTAGGCTGAATGGAGCAACAATAATAAAAATAGGAGTTGCGATATGAAATGCCAAAATTGCGGGTGCCAGCTTTCGTCATCCGCTAACTGCTGTCATCAGTGCGGCAAGGACATTAACAAAACAGCGCCCGGTGTGAGCTCTTATTTGGTTACCATCCTGCTCATCGTCTTTAACCTTCTGGTCATTACCGGCGGCCTAGAGTACCACGCCAGCATTGATCCCTCACATAATGAGCAAATACTTATCTGGCTTCACAGCTTGTTCGCACAAGTCAGCGGTGCCACACTTTTCGGCATATGGCTGGTGGCCAATTTCATCTTAATGCTGAGCGCATGGAAACTGAGTCGTTAAGCGAAAGAACTTTAAG
>Ga0209652_1001690_pt1 | contig 17827 bp, 15 predicted proteins | sample SaaInl74LU_5_DNA_FD_184641 | JGI IMG/M metagenome (GOLD analysis project Ga0209652, IMG submission 184641) | Marine microbial communities from expanding oxygen minimum zones in the Saanich Inlet - ESP_74LU_5_DNA (SPAdes) (version 2) | ecosystem: Environmental > Aquatic > Marine > Intertidal zone...
CCTTTTCGCGATGCGAAAATGCGGTATAGACCAAAAAAGGCAATCAGATTCAGCTGGATTAGAATGAATTGAAGTAAGGTCATGACTTTTTAATTTCTTTGAGGATTTTTTCTAACTCGGCTGCACTGAGGTCTTTTTCCTTCACAAAAAACGAGACCAAATTTTGGATGGAACCCGAAAAATAGTTGTCCACGAGGTTGTGTGTTGTGCTGCGCGTATATTCTTCCTTGCTGACTAGCGGATAGTATTGATAGGTTCTGCCAAATGCTTTATGCCCAACTACTTCTTTCTTTTCGAGAATCCGAATGATCGTAGAAACGGTATTGTAAGCTGGTCTGGGTTCAGGGAACTTCTCAACGATGTCCTTGACAAACCCTGCTTGCAAGTCCCATAGGATTTGCATGACTTGTGATTCTGCTTTTGTTAATTCCTGCATAGTTAAATCTTATAACCACAAACATATAACTAATTATTTAGTTTAACAACTAAAATTATAGTTAAACAACTATAAACATAGTTAAGTGGCTATTTTATTGATTTTCCTGTTGGAATGAGCGGGTAATCAGTTTTTCGTAAGTTCAATCGCGATTTTTCGGGCCTCAGCATCTAATGCTACATAGTCTTCCAAAGTCGGTTTTTGTATGAAGCTTGCCGAGTTCATAGTCGTTTCATTAATTTCAGCGATCTGAACAAAAGAGATTCTTTCTTCCAAAAAAGCTTGAACCGCGACTTCGTTAGAAGCGTTGAGCGCACAAGCTAAAGTTCCGCCTTTTTCGAGAGCGTCGTATGCTAATTGCAAATTTTTGAACGTTTTTGGGTCTGGCTGCTCGAAGGTCAAGGATGGGTAGTCCATAAAGTTGAAGCGCTCAAACTTCGAAGGAAAACGGTCTGGATACGTTAGCGCGTATTGAATGGGCAACTTCATATCTGGTAATCCCAGCTGTGCCTTCATGCTTCCATCTTCGAATTGTACGAGAGAATGCACTATGGATTGAGGATGAACAATCACATCAATTTGTTCAGGTTTTAAGTCAAAAAGCCATTTAGCTTCAATCACCTCCAAACCTTTATTCATCATGCTAGCGGAGTCGATAGTGATTTTGGCTCCCATGGCCCAATTTGGATGCTTCAATGCCTGAGCCTTTGTCACTTTCTGGAGTTGTTCATAAGAGAAGCCGCGGAAGGGACCTCCAGAAGCCGTGAGGTAAATCTTTTCAATTGGATTTTGGAACTCTCCTGTTAAACATTGAAAGATTGCAGAGTGCTCGGAATCAACAGGGTAAATTTGAACGCCTTTTTTCAACGCTAATTCTTGCACAAGTTCGCCTGCCACAACAAGCGTTTCCTTATTTGCAAGCGCAATCGTTTTCTTCGCTTCAATGGCAGCAAGTGTAGGCTTCAACCCTGCATAACCAACCATTGCGGTTAAAACCGTATGAATATCGTTCGATTCAACTACTTGACATAATGCATCCGACCCAGCATACACATGAATATCGTCATCCCAAAGTGCATTTTTAACCTTTTCGTATAAAGTTTCATCCGCAATTACAACAGCATTTGGTTTGTATTTTTTGGACTGTTCGATCAGTAAATCCGCATTGCGATTAGCAGTGAGAACTTGAAGGTCAAAAGATTCTGGATACGCTTCTATGACATCCAGTGCCTGCGTTCCAATGGAGCCAGTTGATCCTAATATGGCAATACCTTTTTTCTGTTGCATAGTACAAATTTAACGCTTTCGAAGCGGAAATGGATGGTTGCAATATCTTTCTTATGGGGAATATTTTTGATTCAGGCTTGTGGATATTAGTTTTAGTGCGAGTTCGTATCTTTGCCCCATGAAATATCGGATGCTTAGTGAAGAAGAACTTCAAATTTTTGAGGAAGATTTGAAGCAATTTTTAATTGTGAATGGAGTTCACAATGATGAGTGGGTTGAAATGAATTCAAACAATCCTGATAAAGCTAGAGATCTTGTAGGTGTTTTTTCGGATTCCGTACTGCAAAAAGTGTATGAGAAAATTCGTTTCATCGAGCACAGGTCGAATAGTTCTTGCATGGTCTTTCATCTCTTGGAAGACAAAATCGAATTGATTTCAATAAATACTAAGAATGAAAATGTGGACCTCTCTTCGCCAGAAGGAATTCATAAGGCTTTGGTTGAAAAATCAGAATTGTTGACCTTTTTCCAATCCCATAAAAAGTACAGCAAAAACAGAGAAGAAGAAATTCATGAAATGCTGATGCAAGGATGCGTTAATTCGAGCGAGATCTTCTGGATGCAGCTCCAGAAAGCTCTCAGTGTGTGATGTTGTTATTCGACTTATTTGCCCTCATTAGTTTACTTGGGTCGATTTGTTTATATTCAACTCACATTAACGAATCTTATTATACACATTATGAAAAGAAAAATTTTGATTTTGTCGGCAGTTATGCTTTCGACTTTTGGTGCTTCGGCTCAATTTTCTGTTGGCCTAAAAAGTGGATACGCCTTACCTGCTGGAACGAATACGCTTGGCTATGAGGATAATGGAACAACTACGACAACAATTTACGGAACCTACGGTCAAGGAGTACCTGTAAGTTTAGAATTGCGTTACATGTTCAATGAATCGATTGGTATACAAATGGACGCATCCTACCTTTTGGGCTCTGAAATTATTAGCAGTGAAGATAAAACTCCAGGTTCTGAACGTAAAACGTCATCTGTAACAAAGCAGTTTAGATTGACACCGCAATTGGTATTGCAGTCGTCTACAGGATTATACACGCGATTCGGCGCTGTTTTGCCTGTTGGTGGAAATACGACTCAAACATCAACGAATGCAAATGGTGGCGGTCCAGGTGTGCCTAGCGAAATCGTAGTAGTTGCAAAAGGGAAACCAGCATTGGGTCTTTCTGCGAGTTTAGGATATGGATATGAGGTAAGTGATAAACTTACGATTTTCGGAGAGTTGGAGTACATTGGTTTAGGAATTAAGCGTGCTACGAGTGAAATCACAAAGTACGAAGTGGGTGGTAATGATGTGCTTCCTAGCTTGACAAACGAACAAATCAACGCAACGTATGAAGATGAAACAACTTCAGGAGGAACAGTCTCTCAGGGGTCTTCTTCTTCTTCTTATGCTTCGTTTGGATTGAATGTAGGTGTTCGATTTACATTGTAAGAAAATCAATAAAATGAGAAAGGTACTTGCAAAGCGAGTACCTTTTTTGTTTTAATAACAGTCTATCTCTTATCGTAGCACCACTCGGTGAATTTCTGTGCCTTCAGAGTGTAAAATCTTTACAAGATACACGCCTGAAGGAAGATTCGTGAGGTCAATCGATTTCGAGCTACTCGTGGCTTCAACCTCCATTCGAACCTGAACACCATTCATATCAACAACAGAAATTTTGGAATGACTTACAAGGTGATTTAAGTAAACAACGCCGTCTGTCGGATTCGGATGCAAGGTTGACTGTTGATTACTAGTATTGTTCAAGTTGTTTATTTTCAATAAAAGTCCATCGCGTTGACCGTTGTTCGTTTGAACTAAACCATCAGAAGAATTTGAAATCCCCCCCATTAATATAGAACCATTTGAAGTGAGTGCCGCAGCGTAACCCGCGTCAAAACCTGATGCACCAAATAAATATTCGTCTGTAATTTCTTTTTCAGCATTGATTTCATACAGCCAAAAATCTTGATTCCCATGGTTTTGTGCATTGTTTAATGTCGTAGAGTTACTGGTTCCAAATACGACAAAACCATCATTTAGTGGAAGTAATTCAGCAATAGATTCGTTTCCATCGGAACCATACGTCTTCGAAGACTGTAGAAACCCTCCTTCACTCACTTCAAAAATCCACGCGTCCGAGCCTCCAGAGTTCTGATCAACGTTTCCATCATTCGAAAATGTTGTTCCCGCAACGAGGTAGTTTCCGTTTTCTAGTCTTGCAACACCAGAAGCGAAATCTGCTTGAAAGCCTCCATACAATTGCATCCAATTCAAACCTCCAAATGCATTCATGTGGTACAATACAATATCTTGATCTCCGTGATTGGCACTGTAGTCGCCTGCATATGTTTCGGTATTTGCAACAGTGATAAACGCATCATTTTCAAGCAAAATTGTTTTAACCGCATACTCATCATTGCTTCCCCCTTCTGTTTTGCTCCACAAAATAGTACCGTCGTAATCAAGTTCGAACGTCCAAATATCTGAGCCTCCTTCGTTATTTGGAACGTCGATATCCTCAGACCAAGAAGTTGCGGTAACTAAAAGATGACCATTTGATTTTTCAATAATAGATGCTGGTTGATCAATTTGTGAGCCACCGTATGATGCAATTTCAAGAAGTTGACCCGTACTACTTATTTTAGCCACAAAAACATCGCAAAAGCCTTTGTTCTTAACGGAGGAAGCCAAGTTTTTAGAGTAACTTGCTCCTGTTACAACGATGTTTCCGTCGCGGTCGATAAGAATATCTGCACCCGTCTCATCTCTATCCCCACCAATAGTATTGGTCCAAAGAACCAAGCCGTCTGAATTTAACTTTGAAACTTGCACTTCGTGATTGTCGCCCTCTTGAACTGTAGAAAGAACATAACTATTGTCCTCTGAGTCTGTTGTGATCGCATTTACCCAATCGTATCCAATTCCTCCAATGTTTTTCTGCCACAATACACGAGCATTTTGCGACAAAGCCGTAAGACTCGGTAGGGCAATGATTGCCAGAGAAAGTACGATATTTTTAATTGTTTTGATCAAGTTTCTTTAACATTGAGGTAACAATATAGTAACATTAATTGAAAATTACAATATAAAAATTGACAAAACCTCCAAAACGACTGATAACAGAAGGTTTTAGGGCTTAACATTTTGGTAACATTGAATTATTATTTCACCATTTTGGAAGATTTTGTACTGCAATTTTAAATACTGAGTACCTTTGAATCGTGAAAGAAGCACTGGTTAAAAAGTTTGGGTCGAATGCTGTTCGAGAGTTAGAAGTTCGAGAGGGTGAACTGCCGTTATTATTAGTCGAAATCAATGCAAGAACAAATGTTTCTGTTCTGGTGACCGACGGCTTGCGAAACTACAAAATGCCCGTTCCTGAAAAAGAAGAGGGAAAAGAACACAATGAGCTCTATTTTTGCCTTCCTAGTTACTGGGAAATTGATGAGTTGGAGAACCCAAGAATGAACTGGGTATTTCATTGGATTCAAAGACTTGCCAAATACGTTCAAGAGAAAGAAACTTGGTTTGGTCATGGACACACAATGCCAGCAGGAAAGGAAAAACAAGCCATTTCCGAGACCATGAAGCAGAATCACTTTATGCTTTCCCAACCATTATTGCTTCAGAGTGAACTCCAGCCCATAGAAATTGATGGTAAAATGATACATTTCTTGGCAATTATTCCAATCTATGAGGACGAATGCACTTATAAATTAAGTCGAGGAACGAAAAAGTTTGTAGCCAAATTCACGCGAAAGGGAAATTCTGAAAACCTAGATGACTTTCGAGTTTCGACAATTCGTCATTTTTTAAAAGTGTTTTAGAAAAACATTCTGAAATTATTCCTCTCCCTCAACCCCTCTCCCAAGAGGGAAGATGGTTTTCCGGAACAATAAAAATGGCAATAGAAACCTAATATTCCCGAATAATTTTGAAACCCTTCAGAGAGTCAGGAGGAAGAGTTAACAACCAGCACTTATCGCATCAACTCAAAATTCCTTTATCGACGAGCAATTGCGCTATTTGAACAGCGTTTGTAGCCGCACCTTTTCTCAAATTGTCAGCTACTATCCAAAGGTTGAGCGTATTTGGCTGAGATTCGTCACGACGGATACGGCCTACGAAAACATCGTCTTTCCCTTCGGCATAAAGTGGCATTGGGTAGGTATTGGTCGTTGGATCGTCTTTTAGAGTGATGCCAGCTTGATTGTGCAACAAACGTCGTACTTCTGTTAAATCGAAATCTTTTTCGAATTCGATGTTTACCGATTCGGAATGACCGCCAACGACTGGAACACGCACGGCTGTTGCTGTGACGTTGATTTTTGGATCGAGGATTTTTTTCGTTTCGTTGGTCAATTTCATTTCCTCTTTGGTGTAGCCATTTTCTGTAAAATCATCGCAGTGTGGCAAGCAATTTTTGTCGATGATGTATGGATACGCCATCTCACCATTTTCACCGCTACGTTCATTTTCCATCTGAGTAGTCGCTTTTACGCCTGTTCCTGTAATCGATTGATACGTCGAAACCACAACGCGCTTCACCCCAAAGGCTTCGTGCAACGGTTTCAAGGTAAGAACCAACTGTATCGTAGAACAGTTCGGGTTCGCGATAATAAAATCACTTTCTGTGAGCGAGTCCCCGTTTATTTCTGGAACTACGAGTTTTTTATTTGGGTCCATACGCCATGCGGATGAATTGTCGATAACTACCGTTCCTGCGTCAGCAAATTTTGGTGCCCACTCCAAAGAAGTTGCTCCTCCAGCAGAGAAAATAGCAACATCAGGCTTCATTTCAACAGCAGTTGCAAGTCCAACAATTGTGTACTCCGAATTGTTGAAGCTCAATTTTTTACCAACGGATCGCTCTGAAGCAACAGGGATGAATTCTGTAATAGGAAATTGACGTTCCTTTAAAACTTCCATCATGATATTTCCAACCATACCTGTTGCGCCTACAACTGCTACTTTCATTATTCCAATTTTCTTGTTGAACCCCAAATTTACTATATTTAACAGCACTGATTTACGAACCATGAAGTACATTTTTTTGTTTGTGTTTATTCTAACACATTCTATATTTTATTCACAAGTTACAGACAGTTTTACTGATGGTGATTTCACCACGAATCCAGTTTGGGCTGGAACAGATGCAGATTTTATTGTGAACGGATCGATGGAACTGCAGCTGAATAGTCTTGCTGCGGGCACATCATATTTGTCCACGAGTCATAATTTGGCAGATTTGAATAACAAAGAGTGGAATTTCAAAGTGCGTCAATCGTTTTCCCCTTCGAGTAGCAATTATGGACGGGTGTACTTAACTGCTTCTTCCGCGGATTTGAGTTCGGACCCAGATGGTTTTTATTTGCAATTTGGTGAAGCAGGCTCCTTGGATCCCGTTAAGTTTTTCAAAGTTGAAAGTGGAGTAGATACTGAGTTGATGTCGGGTCCTTCTGCACAAATTGCAACTAGTTTCGATATTGGTGTTCGTGTAGTTCGCGATAATTCTGGTTCATGGGAGCTATTTATTGATCCAAATGGTGGCACAGCTTATAATTTGGAGGCTTCCGTGACTGACGCAACCAATCTTTTGGGAACGCACTTCGGTGTGTACGATGTTTATACGATTAGCAACGCAACCAATTTTTATTACGATGATTTCTACATCGGTAACGAAATTTTCGACGTGACTCCCCCAGATTTGATCAATGTAATTCCAATCGATGCGGATAATATCGACTTAATCTTTAACGAAGCACTGGATCCAACAAATGCTTCTGATGCCAATAATTACGATATTCAACCTTTTTTATCTGCCTCAAATGCCGTGCTTGATGGGGTCAATCCCACGATTGTACATTTGACGCTGAGTGCCTCAATGGTTAACGGCTCTTCCTATGAAGTATTTGCGCTGAATATGCAAGATTTGAGCGGAAATACCAACCCTTCGCAGAGTTTAACGTATCAGTATTTAATTCCAGAAATTCCATTGCCTGGAGATGTTATCATTAATGAATTTATATGTGATCCGAGCCCAGTTATTGGCTTACCAGAGCTTGAGTTTGTTGAAATCTATAATCGAAGTAATAAGATTTTTGATGTGCAAGATTGGAAATTGGGTGATGCTTCTTCCAACGGAACCATTCAACAGGGTTATCTGTTGCCAGGAGAATATATGGTTTTGACAGCAACCGCGAATGTTGATTCCTTCAACCTATCTACCGCCGTTACGAGCTTCCCAAGCTTGAACAATTCTGGGGATAATATCGTGCTGCGAAGTGATTTGGGCGTTGAGTTAGATTCAATAGCCTACAACCTTGATTGGTACAATGATCCGAATAAAGAATCTGGAGGCTATTCCATTGAACGCATTAACCCCAATGACCCTTGTACCGATTTCAGCGATTGGTCAGGAAGCAATGATCCATCGGGAGGAACACCAGGGACTCAAAATTCTGTTTACGACACCACTCCCGATACCTTTGCGCCACAAGTGGATCAAATAATTGCTTTTGCCCCTTCTTTCCTGCAAGTTTATTTCACAGAAGGAATGGATTCTACCTCCTTGGCAGACGCCGTGATTACTACCAATCCGGCACTCACGATTCAAAATCTTTATGTGGTAGAAGCGCATCCGACGATGATAACCATTGAGTTTCAAGAAACATTTACGGCGTCTCAGACCTACGCGATTACACTTCAAAACATTGCGGACTGTTGGTTGAACACCACCACTATTTCTAGTCAATTTGCTCTCCCAGATCCTGCCGAGCCCGGAGATTTGATCATCAATGAAATCGTATTCAATCCAATTACCGGAGGATCAGATTGGGTAGAGATCTACAATAACTCGGATAAGTTAATCGATTTATATCAAATGGAACTCGCCAATTGGGATAATGACACCATTAGTAATAACAAGATTATCGAAGAGCACTTTCTCGTTTATCCTGATTCCTACGTTGTTTTTTCATCGGATACGTCGCATATTCTGCAAAACTTTCCAGCGGCTATTCCCGGGCGATTTGTAGAATCTGATTTACCATCCTACAACAATGATGATGGAACCGTCTATTTAATTGCTTCAGGTGATGTTTTAGATGAGGTCACCTATTCATCTGATTGGCATTTTAAGTTGATCGATAGTGAGGATGGCAAGTCTTTGGAGCGGATTGATCCTGATGGAGAATCTTCAAGTGCTAGTAATTGGCACACAGCAGCAGAAGCCATTGGTTTCGGAACGCCCGGAGGAAGAAACTCACAATATTATCCAGCAATCAGTAACGGGGATTTTTCCTATACCAGTGAGATCATTTCTCCAGATAATGATGGATTTCAAGATGTACTCCAAATCAATTACGAATTGACAGACACAGGATATTTGGGAACGTTTACGATTTACGACGATCGAGGTAGATTAGTGGCTACCGTTATGAAATCTGAATTGCTCGCAGCAGAAGGCACATTCACTTGGCAAGGAGTGAAGGATGATGGAACGAAGGCTTCCATCGGAACTTACGTTGGTGTATTTGAAGCCTTCAAAGTTGACGGTGGCGCTCTTTTTGCAAAACGTAAAGCATTTGTATTAGCAGGAAAATTATGAAACTAACAGTACTCTTTCTTTTAATCTCTTTTTGTGGGGTTGCCCAGTTTAAATTGGAAACATTTACGCAGTTGGATGCTTTTGATATGGAAAGCAATTTTCCAATTGTAGTCTCCAGTAATAACCCAAAGGCCGCTGAAAAAATCAACGTTGCGATGCATCATTTTTCTTTAGAGAAGATTTTTATCGAAGAAGATGAGGAGCGATTTAGTGCTGTTTTTCCGATAGAAGATGAAATATGGGGAGCATCTGAGTTTGATTATGAAGTACTTGCCAACAATGAAAATTATTTTTCTATTGGAATCACTTGTGCTTACACGGGAGCCTATTCGGAGTACTACACACGAAACTATACCTTTAATGCGATCACGGGACAGCAAGTAATGATTTCTGACCTTTTTTCTGAGGAGACTCTTGCGGTTTTGGCCAATAGAGTGAATTCGCGAATTGAAAAGGAAATCAATGATTTTATTGCGGCGGCGGATTCAGAAGATGAATACCAAAGGGATCAAATTCAGATGTACTTGGAGTGTCTCGAATGGATTAGTGACGAAATCTACCCTGCTTCATCTTATTATTTGACAGATTCTTCGCTGGTTGTCGTGAGAAACAGATGTTCCAGTCACATGATGGCAGCATTGGATGATTTGTGGGATTTTTATGCAGAATACTCCTTCGAAGAACTGAACGAACTGTTCAACGATAATGCAAAAGCATTGATGACGGGAAAACCAATGGACTACTCTGATTCTGGAGTGCCAGTTGGAAAGGTTTTGCAAGGTGAATTAGGAGGGAAGTATCCAATCACTATGATTATTTCAAATCCTTATGAGGATCATTACGCAGGTGTATATTGGTACGATAAAATCAAAAGGCAGATTGAATTGGACGGAGAGCTCAACGATCAAATTGCCACTCTGGTATTGAAGGAAAGCGTCGAAGAAAAAGAAACTGGCACCTTCGAATTGATGATCATGAGCGATGGAACTTTAGAAGGAAACTGGATCGACGCGAAAGGTGAAACATCATTCGGAATTGCGCTCAAGTTATCTGAATGAGAAATAACTTCATGGTTTTTTGCTTTTGATTAGAACTCAAAGCAATTAGATCATGAAAAAAGCAATTCTCCTTACCTTTATTTCTATGATCGGATCAAGTGCATTCGGTCAACAATACAAAACAGCTGTTGGAATCAAAGGCGACTGGTCATCATTGAATGTAGACCTAGCTCAATTTAGCGTTAAACATTTTTTTTCAGCACCCAATGCTATTGAAGCGAATCTTGGTGCAGGCAGACGATTTATTTGGATCGAAGGACTGTATTTATACAATCATCCTTTAAAGAGTGATTTTGACTGGTATGCGGGCGGAGGCGTGGATTTTGGTTATTGGAACACAAACTACGACAATCGATACGATAAAGCAACCCATACAGGTTTTTGGAGTGGCGTTACAGGCGTATTTGGTGTAGAGTACACATTTGACTTCATACCTTTAAATTTTGCTTTAGATGCAGGCCCCACGATTCGCATGATCCCTGATTTTGAAGTCGGGCTGAAAGTTGGCTTTGCAGCGCGCTATGCTTTCGGAGCCAAGTACCACTGATTTTAACACACCTTTTATTGAACCCATAACGGAAGAATTCAATACCTTTGATCAAAGCAATTTTATGTTGTCGCCTGGTTCAAAAGGATGGATTAATAAGTATTTCGATCTCGTCGAGAAGGAAGTTATTTCGCTCGAACTAGAACGTCCAGATGAAACAAGAAAGCTCCAGTTTATGCATCTTACCTTTGGGCATAGTGGAATCGTTTTCGGGTACCCAATGCAATATATTTTCGCCAAGGAAATTGACGATGCGCATTGGACCACAGGCGAACGATTAAAGTTTTTACTTTTCGAATCGCACCTGTTTATCTATCAGCAAATTCATATCGACGAGCCGTTTGATAAAAATGCATTTTTAGAGTCCCTTACTCTTTTCTACAAGGATTACAATTCTAAACCGTTGATGGGTTTGTTTACGCTTTTTAAAAAGGAAAGCAACGAAGAAATTCTGGAAAGTGTACTAACAAAACGCATTGATATTCGATTGAATTTATTGGATAACAAGTGGTGGGTCAATTCTTTGAGTAATGCGATTGCTTACCTCGATGTGATTTTATTTGATGATTTCGAACACAAATTGCTGGATGAGGCTCTTGATAACTATGCGCTTTACGCCGAAAATGCATTAACAGCGATCATACTGGCGGCCTATTCGGACGGCAAAATTGAATCGAAGGAAGCGGATTTATTTCACCTATTTCTTGCCAGTGCACACTTAGATGATGAAGATAGGGATTTAGCCCTGGAACGCTTCAAAAAAGGAGCATCGATAGAAGACTTAGCACCTTGGATCAAACAGCATTGGTTGTTAAAACGCTTTTTATTCGATATTTCCGCATTGACAATTTTAGCGACGCACGAAACTCAGGAAGATGAACTGCAGTTCTTGGATGAACTAGGTGAACAGCTGAAAATTGACGAAACGGAGCGGGAAGATTCGCTGAGAATCATCGAAAACTTCATACTAAAAAGTAAAGACGAGGTTGCGTATCTAAACGATTCGTCCAAGTACGATAAGGTCTATAAAAGCTTTTCCAACCGCTGGGCTAAGGTCATTCTTCGAAACAAAGACAAGCTAAAAAAAGAGTTGCGCGAAAGCAAGGAGCTGGTTGCCCTGATAAAAAAATCACGAAGTGCTGAATTGACAAAGGAGGAGAAAGATGCCGTAAAAACACAATTTAAAGATCTCGCCAAATCAATCCCATCGTTAACTGTTTTTATGTTGCCAGGTGGAGCGATTCTGATGCCTCTTTTATTGCGATTGATTCCAGACATGATTCCTTCAGCCTTTAAAGAAAATGAAATCGACGACAAAGATGAGGGGATTAGCGCTGATCCAGAATCCAATCCGTCATAATCTGTAATACTTCAGTTGAAATTGTTTCTTCCAGTTCTGAATACTCCAACACAGAGCAGGTGTTACAGTTTTGAAATAAATGATTCAAGCCTTCAATTAGATGGACTTCTCCTTTTTCGTAGCTTTTGAACCCCTTTGAATTGGATGCCGCAGGGACTTGAATGTCCGCTTCTCCGTTAATAGCTAAAAGAGGAATCTTGAGTTTTCTCAAATAATCGGAAGTTTCAAATGCCACAAATTGTCGTCCCCATTCCGTTCCAAACATTACTGCGTTTGACATGATAAATTGCGCCCGACTTATCTGACTTTTATCAAATGATGCTGGAGCTTCATCGTAAGCTTTCCCCAGAAATTTTTGAAGGGAATCTTTGAATATGGATGGGTCTAGCTCAAGCACGTCGCAAATACCTGTGAAAATGTTTTGATTCCATCGCGCCAATTCTTCTGTTTCTCCGCTAGCAAGTGGAATGAGATACTGTTGTTCGATTAGAACCTCCCTGCCTGAAGTCCCAACTGCAGCGAGTTGAATGATAAAATCAATTTTACTGTAATCCGTTGCAGCGATGAGAGTGTGCATTCCACCCTCGGAGTGACCGGCTAAGCCTAAAGGATTTTTTTTGAAACGCTTGTCTTTTCTGATAAAACGAGCCAAGGTTTCCACATCCGAGCCGAATTCAAAAAGCGATGTTTGATAAAAACTTCCTGAACTAGCACCTGTGCCTCTATCATCAAATCGCAGCGTGGCTATACCGTGTTCTGAAAGATGATCTGCAATAACCCAAAAAGGTTTGTGACCAACGATTTCACAATCTCTATTTTGAGGTCCTGAACCAGAAGCTAAAATAATGATTGGCGTTTCAGCATTAAAATCTTTCGGAATGGTCAAGGTTCCAGCAAGCGTAACCTCACCATTTTGAACTTTAATTTCTTCTGTAGAATAATTGAATGGAGGTTTTGGTTCCTGAGGACGCGTAACCACTAGGGGTTCGGGCTTGGTTCGGTGAAAATTTGCTTCCCAAGTTAACCCACTTTGACGCATTGTGCCTTCAATTACATTTTCAGAATTGAGTATTCCGCGATACGACAAACCGCCTTGCTTCCACGCGAAATAAATAGAAGACCCTTCAATCGATGTGCTATCGCACTCCAAGCCACGTTCTGGAGCCTTAGAATCATAAAGTGTTGTTGAAAGAGTTGGACTAACAGAGATGACAGTCTTCATTTCCATGGGTTGCCCCATAACCGTAAAGCTTGAATACCAAACGCCTTCGAATTGCGCCGAAGTGATAGTTGGTACACATAGTAGAAGAAAAAGGATTGATTTCATAATTGATCAAAGATGATTTGGCAGTTTTTAACCGGGTTCAAATGATTTTGAAGAAATGATTGGCGAAGTTCTAAATGTATCTGAGCGACTGGTTTTAGAAGATGTGACTCTATGAACTTAGCATACTCCTCTGGCAAATTGGCTTCAATGCATAAATTCTCAAATTCAGCGCCAGCCAACATTTTTTTATTTGCAATAATCGCACCAGGCGAGCGTAAAGTATTGACGAGTTTTAACTTGATTCCTGAGTCTTGATTGGTGTAAAAAACATGAACGCTAGCTTGACTAATAAGTTGCTGCATTTCTTCCGCCGAAGGGTTTTTTACCAACTCAATTCCATGTGACTGACAAAGGGCAATTAGGTCCTCTGAGGGCGACTTTCCCGCAACTTTCAGTCGATTTATAAGGTTATGCGGTAAAAACACGTTTTCAATTAACCAAATTAAACCACTCTCATTTTCTGGAACGGAGAGATTCCCTTGATACAAGCAATAGGGTTTTGTTGCAACAGAATAATCTGGATGGATGTCTGCACAAGCTGGAAGTACTTTTGTGTTTTTACAATATTGCATGAAGTGCAGTGCTTCATCTTCCTTGATTGCTAAGATGCAATTTGCGGCTTTTAATTTTTGCTCGTATCGTTTGAGTTTTTTGCTTTCAGAAGCATAGAACTTTTTTCTAAACCCATTTGCTTGTGCCGAAAGACCTTCATAATATTCGTGTTCGATATTGTGCATTCGAACTATTTTTAACCGCGCTTTAAAGCGTTCATCACCCAATGAAAAAGTGGTATGAAGTCCTTCGAACAAAATAGGATCGTTGTCTAAAAGTAAATTATTGATTAAGGTTTTAGAGTCTCGAGTTTTTACAATAAATGGGAGACGATTCAAGACATCGAGCAATTTCTTTTTACGAGGATAATAAAAAACGCGATCCGCATACCTTTCTAACTCCTTGGATTCGCCACGACCGTATTCATAGCAATGTAAAGTGATTTTAACTCCAAGTTCACTCAATGCTTTTAGTCGGTAAAAAACATCAATGGCACCTCCATAGTCTGCTGGTAATGGCACGTCAAAACTGATGATATGAAGTCGTTTCTCACTCATCTTACCTTAGGATAAATCGATTGAAGTACTTGTGTTTCGTGTTCCCAATTTTCGATTTCAGCAGCTTTCGTACAATTTGATTTCATCTCCTCCATGCGCTCTTGAGATCGGAGCACTGCATTGATAGTCGTTGCCAAATTTTTCGGGGTAAATTCTTCTAAAATTTCACCTATGTCATGCTGTCGAATCACCCGTGCGACTTCTAAAATATCCGTAGCTACAATCGGTGTTCCTGCATGCATATAGTCAAAAACTTTGTTTGGAAGTGAAAATTTATAATTGGGATTCGTCGCTTTGTCTAGCGTTAGTCCTAAATCTGCGTGATAGGTAAACTGCATTAACTCATCGTAAGGTCTTTTGCCATAGAAAAGCACTTTTTCTGTTAATTCAAGGGTCTTCACTCTGTCCTTTAATTTAGGAACGACATCGCCATCGCCAACAATCATAAGAACGGCATCAATGTCAATCATTGCTTCGACGGCTTCTTCCGCACCCCGATCTATATTGATCCCAGCACCTTGAATTATAATTAACCTTCTGTTTTCAGGAATATCTAATTCTTTTTTGGTCTGAATGGTATCTGGATTCCAACGCTGAGAAATATTGCGAACGACTTTTATGTCTTTGTCGTAAATCCCATTGTAAATGTCAGCAATGGACTGATTCACGGTGTAGACGGTCTTTAATTTCGGAAAAATAAAACGTTCAATTCTCAGCCAAATTTTTTGAACTTTCGGTCGATTAACAAGCTCAGGAACTTCTGTAAAATATTCGTGGGAATCATAGACGAGTTCACAATTTCGTTTCATTCGACTTGCCAAATAATTTGCTAAAAGGGTATCGAGATCGTTAGAAACTAAAATGTCACAACGTTTGAATAGCAAAAACCAGAAGAGGCGAAAATTAAAAAAGGCATAAAACGCAGCTCCTTTTTCAAAAAGTAAACGGATTCGTTTTGTTTGATAGCTTCGAGGTTTCAATTCAAGACTGTCTGATTTTTTTCTACCAACCAAAAGCACATCGTAACCCTGATTTTCAAGGAATGAGCATACTTTATGAACTCGGTTGTCCGTGTACAAATCATTGGTAACGGAAACGACTGCCTTCTTGCGTTTCGACATGGGTCGAAGGTAGTAAAATCAATTTACTTAGAGGAACAAGATGACCAGAACAACTGCGGTTAGTAACAATCCTAATATGAGTATTCCAGCATAGATCCATTGCAGAATTGTTGCGATTCTTTGCTGCTTTTGACCATATTCAGTGATGTACTGCGAATTTTTTGCGCGTGCCAATCGAACTGAACCAATAATAAAAGGGATAAGGGCAAAAAGGCTAACAATTGGAAGCACCATCATTCCCAGCGTAATTATAAATAAATTTCTCGCTTTCAATGCGTTAGACTCCGCTTCTTGTGCTTGTATTACTTTAAATTCGTCAGAGTCAATTCGAATAGTATCCGCAGGTTGCGAGGTATTATCAACGCGACTTTTTACGACATTCTCCGCTTTGAAGTCATCCGTTACATCTTCCGAATATTGATTTTCATCTTTATTTTCTTTAGCGACAACATCGGTTGCGTAAAATTCAATCTTTTCTTTTTCGAAAGGATTGTCTGACTTATTTTGCTCAGAAGTTGAGTTTACAATAGTTTGATGCCGATCAGACTTGACCAAACGAATGCGATTATGAGCACAACCTGTGAGAATTAAAACCGCAACTAGAAAACCAATAAAACGCATAGAGTGGATATTTGAATCAATAACGAAGTAAATATATAAAGCGTTGAAAGGAAATGACCTATTGTGACAAAAGAATTTGCTTTAATTTATTGAAAGCATCTTCCAGGCTATTTACGTTTTCAAAAATGATGCGTAAACGGTCATTCTTTTCACTCAGGTTTGCTCGTGAAGGGTACTTTTGCATAAAGTCTAAAACCTTTGTGAACACTGGCGACTCGTAGAAAGGAGATTTCGAATTAGAAATGAAATACCCAATCATTTTGTTCGATTTAAGTACAAGTCGTTCCATTCCTAATTCTTGCGCTTGCCAACGTAACCTAAATGAACCAACAAGTTCACGAACTTGATCTGGAACAGGTCCAAATCGATCCGCGAGCATAACGAGAAACTCATCCAGCCCTTTTTGATCCTGGATGTTGTCCAAGTCTTGATACAAACTCAATCGCTCTGCTACATTATTCACGTAGGTATCTGGGATTCGCATCTCCAAGTCGGTTTCAAAAACACAATCTTTTACAAACTGTGTTAAGCTGTCGGAGTTTCTTTGGTCGAAGAGCTCTTTAAATTCACTTTCGCGCAATTCTTCTATAGCTTCATTCAAAATTTTCTGATACATATCGAAGCCAATATCCGCAATAAAGCCGCTTTGTTCTCCGCCCAGCATGTTTCCAGCGCCGCGGATATCCAAATCTTTCATGGCAATATTAAAACCAGATCCAAGGTCTGAAAATTGAACCAATGCCTCCAATCGCTTGCGAGCTTGTGTAGTCATGGAGTCTCGACTTGGAGCGATGAGATAACAAAATCCTTTTCTGTTGGAACGACCTACGCGCCCTCGAAGCTGATGTAGATCACTAATCCCAAAATTATTTGCGTTATTAATAATAATGGTGTTCGCATTTGAAATATCAATCCCAGATTCGATGATGGTTGTTGCCAATAATACATCAAACTCGTGATTGATGAAGCCCATCATGATCTTTTCGAGATCTTTTCCTTCCATTTGTCCATGTCCGATTCCTACTCGAACTCCAGGACATAATCGTTGAATCATGCCCGACACTTCAGTAATATTTTGAAGTCGATTGTGGACAAAAAAGACCTGTCCCCCTCTGCTAATTTCATAGGAAATAGCATCTCGAAGTGTTTCCTCTTTAAACTCAATAACCTCCGTAAGAACAGGCTGTCGGTTTGGCGGTGGTGTATTGATAATACTTAAGTCGCGTGCGCCCATTAAAGAAAACTGCAGCGTTCTTGGAATAGGCGTGGCTGTTAAAGTGAGTGTATCCACCGTCGCACGAAGTGTTTTCAACTTATCCTTCACGGAGACACCAAACTTTTGTTCTTCATC
>Ga0209652_1001692_pt1 | contig 17820 bp, 13 predicted proteins | sample SaaInl74LU_5_DNA_FD_184641 | JGI IMG/M metagenome (GOLD analysis project Ga0209652, IMG submission 184641) | Marine microbial communities from expanding oxygen minimum zones in the Saanich Inlet - ESP_74LU_5_DNA (SPAdes) (version 2) | ecosystem: Environmental > Aquatic > Marine > Intertidal zone...
TCATCTAGGCAAGCGCCTTCGCGCTTTATTGAAAGAACCGTTTTACAATATTTTGACGCTGATGGTGTCATAGTACAAGTTAAAAAGTGATTAGGAGACTTAAATGGCAGTACAAATAGACGTAAGAGCTAATGCAGAACAAGCTCAACGCAGCCTGAATCAATTAAATAACTCTGTTAAAAATATTGAAAGCTCGGCTAATAATGTTAATAAAAGTTTTGTAAATTTAGGAAAAGTAGCTAATTTTGCCGCTATTGCAATTACAGCTGCTTTTACAGGTAATGCAGTTACTCGAGCTGGTGATACTTATAAAAGACTTAACTCGCAATTAAGACTAGTAACTAAAAATGCTCAATCTTTAGCAGTAGCTCAACAAAATGTTAATCGAATTGCTATTCAAACAAGAAATAATATTGAAAGCACTGCAAATCTTTATGCTAGACTTAATCGTTCTGCTACTCAATTAGGTAAATCTCAAGCAGATACTGCAAAAGCAACTAAAGCAATTTCACAAGCTATTCAAATTTCTGGAGCTTCTGCGTCTTCAGCACAAGCAGCTATTATCCAATTAGGACAAGGCTTAGCTTCTGGAACACTACGTGGTGAAGAACTTAATTCAGTATTAGAACAAGCACCTCGTATTGCAAGAGCCATTGCAGATGAATTAGGCGTAGGTGTTGGTCAACTTCGTAAAATTGCATCTGAAGGTAAAATTACTTCTGAAGTAGTTTTTAAAGCACTAGTAAATCAATCTGCTCAAATTAATAAAGAATTTCAACAAGTTTCTTTAACAGTAAGTCAAGCAACTTCTGTTTTAAATACTGGAATGACTACTTTTTTAGCGGCTTTAGATAAATCTCTTGGTTTATCTACTGGTTTAGCAAAACGTATTGTTATTGTAGGTAAAGCTTTAAATGATTTTGGTTCTGAATTTGAAGATAGAATCTCTATTTTACAATCTAGATTAGTAATCTTTAGAATTAAATTAATAAATGCTTTTCGTAATACTGCTAGTATAGTTTCAGACTTTTTTAGTAATATTACTTTTAAAGATCTTTCTTTTGATATCAAATCTGAAACTTTCCAAAAAGCTAAAGATAAAATAGAAGATATTAAAAATAAAATAAAAAGTATTTCTAATTTTAAAATTAATATTGACTTTAGTGGAATAAGTAGCACTCTTAACACTATAAAAGAGTTTACAAATAAAATTTATGATTTCTTTTATAATCTTTATATTGAATTAGTAGGTAACTCTATTGTACCTGACATGGTATCCGCTATTATTGATCAGTTTTTAAATTTAAAAGCTAAAGGAATAAAAGTTATTAGCGGTTTTATTTCTAATATTGAGAATAGTTTTAACAAAATATTAGAACATGAGTTAACTCAAAAAGGATTGAGTAAATTAAAAAATTCAATTGATGAGTTAAAAGAAACTTCAACTTTTAGTAGATTGGAAAATGCTTTAAGTTCAGCTAAAGTTAAAGCAATAGAAATTGGCACAACTTTAAAAGATGCTTTTAATACAACTTTTAAGTTAGATGAATCGTCTAAAACAAATTTACAAGCAGGTTTTAGTGCTGCCTTAATTGCTGCAATTAACGCTACAAGTGTTAGAGATGCTTTTAAATTTGCTATTGAAAATGCAGGAAAAATAGTAAAGCCTTTAGCTGTTTTAACAGTTACTGAAACTTTTGGAACTCAATTAGCTAAAGTTTTAAATAATGATGTAAACTTTGAAGCTATAGGTCGAAGAATAGGTGAAGGATTTAATGATCTTTTAAATAAAGCCGGAAGTAGTGGTACACAAGATTTAGGTGTTTCCCTTGCTTCAGGCTTTTTAGATCTCGTTAGTGGGGCTTTTCAAGGTGCTTTTATTGATGCTTCAGTTGAGGAGTCTCTTACTAATTTAGTTACAGCAGCTTTTATAGCAGCTATTGTATCTACTACTGCTCGTGCAGCTTTAGGTAGTACCCTTTTATTTGCTTTTACTGGTGGTGCACTTAGCGATAAAATAGGTATTGGCGCATCAGCTAGACCTATAGATATTGATAAACCTGCAGAAAAAGCAATCTTAAATGCGCAAAGAGCTTTAGGTTTTGCTGGAAGTATTGCAGGAGGTCTTTTTGCTAAAGGTGTTGCAGAAGAATTAGGCGCAAGCCCAGCTGGACAAATTGGAGCTGCCATTGCAGGTGGTTTAGTTTCTGGAGCAGGAGCTGTTCTTTTAGCTAGAGCAGGTGTTGTCATTGCTGCAGGCATTGGTACAGGATTAAGTGCTGCTGCTGCTGCTGCAGGTTTAACTGCTGCTGGTGGAGTTATTGCTAGTAGTATTTTACTAATTTTAGGTGGCCTTGGAGCTACTTTACTATTTCCAGAAAAAACTCAAAAACTAGTACGTGCTGTTTTTGGTGATGCTGCTGGTGATTTTGTTTTAAAAGTTAATGAATCTTTAACTAGTTTTGGAGACAGAATAGCTAAACTTTTTGATAGCATTTTACGAGGTTTAGGACTTAAAACAGATGCTCCTAAAGTTAGTCAAAATGAAGCCGAAGTTAGAAAAGCAACAATAGAGCAATTAAAAGTTCTTCGAAATACTTTAACTTTGTCTCGTAACCAAGATATTTTACTTAAAATATTAATTAAAAATGCAGAAAACACTAAAAATACTAATATAGAACTTGCTAAACAACTTAATAGTTTTACTTCTCGTTTTCAAGATAATGAGGCAATAAGTGCAGAATTAAATAAATTATCCTCTGCTTTAGAAAATGTAACTACTTTACAAGATATTGAAAGAAGTAATGCACCTCGTTCTGGTAGATCTCCTGTTCAAATCCCAATGGGAGAAAACTTTAGAGATCAACAAATAGTTAACTTAGAAAGTTTACTAGAAGCAATAGATCCAAGTAGAGATCCTAATTCAGCACAAAGTGTTACTACTGCAATCAATGCAATTCAAGATAGTTCTAAAACTTTAATAGATGTTGCTAAAGACTTAGAAAATCTTGCAGAAAGCACACGTTTATTAAGTGGAGTTAAAAGTTCACTTCAATCTTTAGCGACTTCATTTAGAGCAGAAACTAAAAGAATACTTGATGCACAAACTCAACGTTCAAAAGCAGAAATGTTTAGACAAGGCATTCCTGAAACATTTGCTAATGGTGGACGTGTATTTGGATCAGGAACTAGTAAATCTGATAGTATTCCTGCTATGTTATCTAATGGCGAATTTGTAGTTAACGCTAAATCTACCTCTCGTAATTTAGGTTTATTATCTGCTATTAATAATGGTTATCAAAATGGTGGTTATGTAGCAAAAGATGGAGATAGTTTAACAACTCGAATTAAAAAAGAAGAAGGTTATGGTAAGTTAGGTGCTAAAGGCGATGCTAAAAATAAATCTTATTTAGATCATTTAGGCTATCCTACTATTGGTTATGGTAGGCTTCTTGAAGATAAAAAATATACTAAAGATGCATTTGCTAAAAGTTCATTATCTAAGAAAACAACTACCCCTAAATTAGCTGCTTCAAATCTAGTTGATTATTTAAATGACGTTGCTATACCTGATATTAGATCTTTTATTGGTAATGCAAGTTTTGATGCCCTTCCTAATATTATAAAAGAAATTGCAACTAGTTTAGCTTATAATGTTGGTGGAAATAGACTTTTAAAATTTGAATGGTTTAAACAAGCTATACTTAATCAAGACTATGAAACTGCAGCTGAAGAATTACTCGATTCACAGGCTGCATCCGGTGCTCCTTTACGTTATGCAGATTTAGCTACAGCTTTATCTTCAAAAGTTACTATGTTAGATGAGTTACCTTCTTACTTTAGTAAGGGCGTTAAAGCTAGAATGGCTGCAGGTAAACCTATACCGGAAGCATTTAAGTCTTATTTTGTTAAAAAAAATCAACATTTAGTAACAACAGGAGATACCATAAGTGGAATTCTTAAATTGTATGGTATATCAAAAGCAGAGTTATATAGAAAAAATCCTAAACTTGATCCAGATCCAAATAAGCTTCAACTTGGAAAAGTTTTAAATTATGCTAATGGTGGTCGAGTAACAGGCCCGGGAACAGGTCGTTCTGACTCTATTCCTGCAATGCTATCTAACGGTGAGTTTGTAGTTAACGCTAAGTCTACTGCCCGTAACAGACCTTTATTAGAATCTATTAATCGTCCTGGATTTAAAGATGGTGGTTTAGCAGGTACTATTAAACAATTGCAAGCGCTTACTAACAAAACTGTTAGTCTTTCAGATTTTATTAAGTTAGAAGAAAAAGATAGAAATACTATTCAACTTGCTTTAGATGGTATTCAAGCTGCTACAAACGAATTAGCTTTTTCTAATACCGAAGATGCAGAACGTTTAAAAACAGAAATTGTAAGTTTAACAGAAATAGTTGATGGCAATTTACAAGGTATTGCTAAACAACTCGGAGAAGAGGGAGTTGCTGACCCTTCTGTATTTGAAAAGATTTTTAGTGGTATTAATTTAAATGATGCTGGAACAGCGGCCGCTAGAAGTTTTACCGAAAGTCTTAAACAAGCTATTCTTACAGGAGAAGGCGGTGGTATCAAAGCCTTAGGCAAAACTTTTTTAGATACTTTTACAAGAAATGTAGTAGATCAATTTTTTAATCAACTTAATAAAGAATTTACAGATAAACTTTTTAGTAAAGATGGTCCTTTTGATTTTGATAAACTTGCAGAAGGTTTTTCTAGTTTATTAAGTAGTGCGTTTAGTGGAATAACTTCTGCTTTATCGGGTACTGGTATAGGAAACCTTTTAGGTATTGGAACAACAACAGCAACTGCTGGTTCTATGTTTACTTCAGTAAATTTAGCAGGAAATAGTGGCTTTAGCCCTAGTTTTGATGTTGGAGGAGTAGTCCCAGGAATGCCAGGACAGCCTGTTCCTGCACTTGTTCATGGTGGAGAAGTCATTCTTAACCGAGAGCAACAACGTGCAGTATTTGAAAGAGGTGCGGGAGTAAATGGAACTACTACCGTTAACCTTAATGTTACTGGCGATGTTAGTAGACAAACAAGAAGTGAGATTGAAAGAATGATTCCTCAAATTACTTCTGGGGTTAATCAAAGAAATGCAGAAACAGGATTTGATAGGAGATAATAATTATGCCAAGTTTTTTAGGATTTGATTATGTTACACCTTTAGAGATTATTAGTAATGAGCCTAGGTTTATTACTGAATCTCAAAATTTAAGAAGGTTTAGTTCTAGAACAGGTGCTCAACGTTGGGAAGTTAGAATAAGCTTTACAACAGGTAAAAATACTTCTGGATTTTCTAAATTACAATCTCATTATTTACAAAAGGGGCTAGAAACAAGTTTTAATATTTCTATGCCCCAACATTTGTATACTAGCGAACCTGTAGTTCCTGTAACGTTTACTCCAGATACGGATTATGTTGCAGGAGTTAACACTATAGGAACAGATACTTTTACTTCAATAGATGTAGGTAGGTTTATTACTTTTTCTAATCATACAAAAGTATACATGGTGGTAGATACACCTACTACCTCTTCTATTGTAATTTCTCCTCCTTTAGTAAAGGCTATTACAGATACAGATACAATTAATACTGCTACTAGTACTACAGAAAATGATTCTGGAGTAAAACTTAAAGTGGTTTATGAAAATACCAATGAAAGTTATACATATACTAATGGTATTATGCAACAAATTAAAAAACAATTTATAGAAGATTTATAATGTATTATTTACAAAAAATGCCCGGTTCTAATGAATATTTTGTTCATCTTACAGTTAAAAGGTATACTCATACTGTATTAAAAAAATTAAAAATTTTGTTAAAAGAAAAACTTAAAGAGTATAATTATCCTACTTTGTTTACTTATACACCTAAGCATAAACAAAAATTAGCTGAACAAGTTGGTTTTAAATTTATTAGGTATCATTTAAGAAAAGATGGTGTATATTCTTTTTTATATCTGGAAGGTAAAAATTATGTTAACTAGTAATTTAACTGAAGAATTAAAAGAAGCAATAGGTGCAGTAGCAGATTCTGAAGGAAATGTTGAACGTAATATAATGCCTTTAGTTTTTGTTTCAATTGAAATAAATGATACAGAAACTTTATATTATACTAATGCACCTTATAATATAACTATTGATAGCGAGGAATACCAATCAACTGGATCTATTTTAAAGATAGAACCTATTGGAAATTTAGGTTTAGTTGATAGAGATACCTTTTCTTTTGTATTAGGTGATTTTCCTTCTGGTAATGCTTTATTCTTTTTAAAATATCTTTTTGATTCAAATAATGTTTTGGGAAGAAGTTTAAGTTTATTTACTAAATTAGTAGATTTAAATAATCTTTCTTTAGTTCCGGGCAGAATTGGAGTATTTACTGGTGTTATTTCACAATATGTTTTTAATATTGAAGATGAAACACCTACTTTAACTATAAATTGTGTTGGACCTTTAAGTAAATTAACGCAAGCTACTAAAAGATCAACAACTACTGATTCTCAAAGAAATTATACAGAAGTGCAAAAAACTACTGGAAGTTTTTCAGGAACAGATTTAGATAGTGAATTAATTTTAGCACCCAATGATACTGATATTACTTTATTAAGAAATACAGTTATAGTTACAAGAGGTGCTTCAATTTCAGACATAATTTCATTTTTATTAACAGATTCTGTTGTTTTAGATACAACGTCTGTTACTATTCCTGCAACTAAATATACTAAAACAACAACCCCTTTAACTTATAGAAATTTACCAAGTTCTAATAACAGTTTTATAGCATATACCTATGATACCTGTTTTGATAGATCCTTTGATACTAGCAATAAAGCCACCATTTTATGGGGCGGGAATAACGGGAGCTAAATATGTCGTCTGCTGATCCAAAAACTGCTGCTACTACAGAAATATTTAAAGCATTATTTACTGTGGGTAGCATGATTTATCAAGCTAATCAAGCTAAAAAACAAAAAAGAGCTTTAGAAGAAGAACAAAGACGTATGCGAGATAGAATGGCATCTCGTGATGTTAGATTATCTGGTTCTAACGTTCCTGGGCGTTTTATTTATGGTTTTGCTAGAGTAGGCGGAGATACTATTCTTACTCATGTAATCGATGGTTTTCCCGAAAGATTAACTGTAGATTCTGATATTGAACTTTTAGGATCAATGTTAGAGTCTAGTGTTGATACTAAAAAAAATGAAATTTTAATATTACAAAGAGTTTTAGGTTTTTCACCTTTAAATAAAGTAGTAGATGCTGATATTAATGATCAACCACTTATTATTTTAGATGATAATGGTTTTATTGATAGAACTAAAGCTCAACCTTATTATGATTTTTTTAGATCTGAAATAGACTTATTAGGTAATAGGTTAGCAACTCAAACTAGAGAAGATATTAAAACTGATTTTTTAGGTCAAAATTTTGATAGTGAAACTTCTATTTTTAAAACAAATGAAATTTTACCTGAAACTTCAGTATTTAAAGATTGGTCTTATGCAACTGAATTGCTTAAAATGAATCAAGATGATCCTCAATTTCCTAGTAGGCCAGATATTGCTTACTATATTGAAGGTCGTAAAATTAAAACAATTAATTATAATCCAACTGAAGATGTATATTCTATTAGTAATAACATTGAATTTAGTAATAATGCAGTCAGATGTTTATTAGATTATTGTTTATCTGAGTGGGGACCAAAATTTACAGCTTCAGATTTAGATTTACCTAATTGGTACTCTAATATAAATAAAGCTGAAATGATTGCTCAAGAAAATGCAATTGTTAGCGGTCGTGTTCATACAGCTGTAGCTTCTATTAATGCTAGTGAAGAAGTAGATACTGATTTTTCACTTGAGCTTACGCTTAGTGGTAATCCACCAGATAATGATGGAGAAAATGGCACTGGAGGTAATCAATGGCATGCAAAATTTTATAAATTAGATGAATATCTTCCACCTAATGTTGTTAAATTACAAGGTACATATTCTATTACTCTTTTAGAAAAAGGTAACAGTCAAAGCAGTGTTATGCCTGCTCACGTATTAGGTAAAACAAGATATACACCATTAACACAAATAAGTAGTTCAATTACTGATATTTCTTCTGCTAGAACATTACTTAGAGTAAATGGTGAAAGTACTAAATTTAGAATTAATGGAACTGCTACAAAAAGAGTTTCAACTAATACTTATGATAGAGTAACAGGTACAATTCAACATGTAGGTCCTGAAATTCGATTAACAAATTTACAGATAGCTAAATACGATTTTATTAATGATACAGAAAGTACTACTTTTACAACACCTACCATTAGTAATACTGTTTATTTACCTAAGTATACTAGAATTTATACTAATTTTGGTTATATTTCATTAGTTCGTGATTTAAAAATTGATAATATAAATATAACTTTAAAAAATAGAAGTGTTAAATATTTCATAGCATCAGTTCCATATGTAAGTGGTTATAATGAGCAAAATAGCTCTTATGGTATTGTTTCTTTTAATGAAATTCAAGTAAGTGCCGCTGAACCATATAAAGCAACTAGAAATATAAAAAAACATGAATTTAATGGATCTATTGATTCAGGAAATGATCATATAGCTAATATTAATGAAATACTAAATACTATTCCTGGGGCTATAATGTTTAGGGATGTTACTGGTAAAATTAAAATTAATATCCCTAATGAACAAATATCTACTGAAGGACACTCTGTAGATACTGTAACTGATTCAGATATTATAGGTGAAGTTACTGTAAGTACTCCTGATAATAATGAAAGACTTAATGAAATAACAATTAATTATGCTAACGCTTCTAAAGATTTTGCATCTGATACTTATACATATATTGACAGAGATTCTTATATTAATAAAGATAACTCTATTGTATTAAGTTCTTCTTTAAATTTAATAGGAGTATCCAATAAATATAATGCAGAATACATAGCAAGAACAACAGTTAATGAAAGTAGAAGAGACAATTATTCTTGGAAAGAATCTCATAGAGGTATATTTAAAGAACCGGGAGATGTAGTATTATTAACTCCTGCTAATCGTGGAATTCGTACTCAAGAAGATAGTGAAGGAACTGGTGTTTTTGTTAGAATTACAAGTCAAAAGCTTAATCCTGATTTAACTATTAGTTTTGAAGGTTATCATTTTGATATTGCTGATTATACTTATAATAAACAAACAGCAGAAGCAAGAGAATTACATAAAGATTTTGATTTTTCTGTAAGATCTCCTACAAATTTAAGTGTAACTCTTGACACAGAGTCAACAGTAAATATTCCCCCTGTTACTTTTAATTGGACAGATTCTGTAGATAGTACAGTAATAGAATATCAAATTGAAAATACAGAATCATATCAAGGAGATACTGATACTGATAGCGAATATGTTTCTTCATGGTCTCCAATAAGCGTAGTTCCTCAAGGTGTAGAAACTATTAAATTTTTACCTGTTACAACTAATACTAGTACTTTAACTACTTATGCTATACGTATAAGAGCTAAAACAACAACTAATAGATTTAGTGAATGGGTTTATATTACAAATATTGGAAATCCAAAAATTAATGAATTTAGTGATGGTGCTAATACAGCAGTTGTTTATGCTTATAACCGAAGTAGTACTACCCTTACTACTGGACCTAGTGCAACTAGAACATGGACGTTTAGTTCAGGCACGTTTGATAATAATGATTTAGGAGATGGATGGACTGGAGCTATTCCTTCAGGAACCGATAATTTATATGTTTGTAATGCTGTAGCTTCTTCTCAAGGAACAACTGATGTTGTAACCGATACAGATTGGAGTAATCCTGAGTTATTTTCTTCAAATGGAACTGATGGTGAAGATGGGGTTGATGGGGTTGATGGTAATGCTTATCTTACAATTGTTCTTTATCAAAATTCACAAACCTCTCCAACTGTTCCTGCCGTAAGTTCTGGATATAACACAAGTGGTGATCCAGTAGCTACAGGAAGTTGGACAGTTAGTCCTTCTAGTCCGGGAGCTAATGAATTTACATGGAGAACTAATTTAACTTTACAAAGAGTAAATAATGTTGGTAACTGGAGTTCATATAGTACGGCTTGGTCTACCCCAGAAAGATTAACTGGTACAGCAGGTACAAATGGAGTATCGGGTTTTTCTGCTCGTGTAGATATTGCTTATTTTGATGATGTTAGCGGCACTAATCCAAGTTATCCCTCTGGAACTCTTAGTGGTTCTAATTATACAGCTGCTACAAGAGGTACAAGAAATTTCCAAGGTACTAATACTGTTAATTGGACGCAAGGTGAAACAGAAACAGCTGTAAGTACTACTGTTAGTGATTATGAAATTACTCAAATAACAGGTGATAATGGAATTAATGGTTTATCTAATCGTTTAGATCTTGCTTATGCTAATTCTAGTGATGGTTCTACTGGTTTTGATACTGACTATTTTACAGATGCTTTATATATTGGTACTGATGTTGTATCTTACACAGCAGGTTCAACTCCACCAACTCAATCTACTACTAATACAGACTATGAATGGAGTAGATTAAGAGGTGTTGATGGAGACCCTGGAGCTAGCGGAGATGATGCACCACGTAATGCTAATGGATTTATTTATGATTTTAGATCTACAGCGGGATCAGCACCTACAGGTGGCTCTATTAATTGGAGTACTGGTGTTTTAACTCCACCCTCTGGATGGTCAAATAATGATCCTGGAACTCCAACAACTGGTGAAGCATTATATGTCTCTTATTGGAGTGCGGTAGAAACTACCTATGGTGGAACTACAACTATAACTTATACTACACCAGTATTAGCAGTAACTAATGTTAATGATGTTAGAGCTATTAATTACGATGGGCCTTTAACTCCAACAGATACCGATCATGGTACAGAAGGTTATTTTTTAGATGCTTCTGAAGGTAATGCAGTATTTAATAATATATTTTTAAGAGAAAATATTATTGCTACTAATGCAATTGAAGCAGGTATTGTTATTCAACAAAGTGATGCAGTATCTGCTTGGGATGATAGTGCTGGATTTACTACTGTTTTATCTGTATCAGTTGCTGCTAACTCATTATCTAGCCTTGTTGTATGGTTAGTAGGACGAACTCCTTTTCAAAACAGTGATGACGATGGAAATTATCCAGGATACTATGGTCTTGGTGTAGTACCAACAGGAGCATCTACAAGCACACGAGGCACTTCAATAGAACAACCAGTATCAGATGTAATAATAATAGAAAATCCAATTGCTGGGACTTACGGTTTTGGGTTTGGAAAAGGTTATGTGGCTTCAGATGTTGGAAATGATGGCTACCTTAATATTGTAGCAATAGGCTTTAAATAAGGTAAAAATTATGTATACTTATAGTTTTATAAATTCAACAACAGGAAAAGTAAGTTGGTCAGGTACGCAAAGTATTCTTCTTGATGCACCTGTAGGCGAAACACGAATAAATTTAAAAGCCCCTGGATTAGATTATAAATGGAATTTTGATTCTGAAAAATGGGAGTCTTATATTGACCCAATGGAGTCTATTAATAACGCTTTAAAAATTAGAAATAATTTATTAGCTAAATCTGATTATACACAAATGGCTGATAGCACTCATCCTGGTACTAAAACAGAATGGGCAACTTATAGGCAAACGCTTAGAGATATAACTGCTGATTCTAATTGGCCTAATGTTACTTGGCCTGAAAAACCAACAGACTAATTAACAGCACCATAAAGAAAGAAAACGATAGTTTTCATAACAATTAGACCTCTCATCCGTTAGATCATGTCTCACTGATTGTTACTTATACTTAGTATGATAACGATTTTGTGAGCAACAGGCCCTACTACGGAAACGTGGTGGGGCTTTTTTTATTTAGAGATCTTTTTATACTTTGGAGAATAAGATGGCAAGAGCACGATTAAATGCTGATGCAAAACATGACTTAAACAAAGATAACGGAGTTGTTTTGCTGTCTATGACAGAGGCAGAAAAGCATCTCTTAGAAGTAAATTTAAACTCCACACAATTTAATGATATTACAGGAATGGTAATTACTGCAAAAGTAATTGAAGGTTCTGACTCAGATGGAGTTGTACCTACTCAAATTGATACAGATGCTATTGCTTATACAATTCCTGTAATTATGCCAGAAAATAGTGTTTCAGGAGATACTGAAGATACTGATTTAGCAACTAATGAATTTAAACTTTACTTAGATGCCCCTACAATTTTAGGAAATTTTACAGTGCAACCTCGTTTAAATAAACCAGTTTATGGATTTTTATCAGTGGTTATAGATGATAATAATAGAGATATAAGTGCTAATTATGAGCAACATTTTGAATTAATACGAAGTAGACTTGAATTTGTTAAAAGTATTATTTAGGAGTTAACATGGCTACTACAAAAATAACTACTAAATCAAATACTGTTAAAGTAAATGTAAATAATGAACCTTACACAAGAGTTTCAACTAGTTCTAGTAAAGTTCAAATTGATGTTAAAACTAATAAATTAAATGTATCTCTAGCAAGAGTTGGCCCTCAAGGTGCAATACCCAAAGTAAATTTTTCTGATTTACAAGATGTAAATGTTTCAAGTGCTTCTACTGGAGATGGCATTGTCTTAAATGCTGAAAATCAATGGGTTCCTCATACTTTTACTACTACTTCTCTTGCGGATATTGACAATACAGCCAAAACTAATGGCTCTATATTAATTTATAGTTTAGCTGATCATAAATACAAAGCTACTAACATTATTCAAGACGATATGACCATTAAAGGAGGCACTTTCTAATGGCAACTAAAATTTTATTTAAAAAGTCATCTACAGGAGGTTCAACTCCTTCAACTGCTGATTTAGATCAAGGGGAATTTGCGGTTAACTTAGCTGATCGTAAAGTCTATACTAAAGATTCCTCTAATAACATTGTTACTTTAGGAACTTTTGTTTCTTCTACACAACCAACATCTCCTGTTGAAGGGGATCTTTGGTATGATACTGCTAATAACATTTTAAAATCTTATAATGGTGGATCATTTGATAGTTTAACTTCTACTTCAGGTACCGTTACTTCAATTGGTTTAACTGTAGGTTCTGGTTTAGATGTTACTAATTCACCCATTACTACTTCTGGCAATATTCAATTAGATTTAGATTTATCTGAATTTACTGATATGACAGAAACAATGGTAAATACAGATGAATTTATTGTACTTGATGCTGGAACACAAAAACGTAAAGCTGCTAGTGAAATCGGCGTATCTGTTTTTAATAATGATGCTAATTATAGTACAACTACAGGTACTGTAACTTCTGTAGATCTCACTGCTGGTAATCTTATTGATGTAAGCGGTGGACCTGTAACTTCTTCTGGAAGTATTCAAGTTGATGTTGATTTATCAGAACTTACTGATATGACTGATGCTATGGTAGGTACTGATGAATTCGTTTTACTTGATGCAGGTGCTCAAAAACGTAAAGCCGCCAGTGAAATTGATCTTTCTATTTTTGATAATACTACCTCAGGTTTTATTTCTTCTTACACTGAAACACAAACTCTTGATGATGTAACTACTTTAGGTAGTACAACTACTAATTCTGTAACTGTAGGTGGATTAACAGTTAATGGTGATGCTACTATTGATAGTGATCTTACTGTAACAGGTAATCTTACAGTATCAGGAACAACTACTACTGTTAATTCTAATGAAGTTAATATTGGAGACAGTATTATTCTTCTTAATAGTGACATAGATGTAGCTACAGCACCTTCTGAAGATGGTGGTATTGCTATTAAACGTGGAAGTGCAGCAACTAAAACATTTAAATGGAATGAAACTGACGATGCTTGGGACTTAGAAAGCGAAACTTTACAAAATGTATCTCTTGATGGCGGTTCCTATTAATTATAAGGAAAATTAAATGGCAACTACAATTCAACTTAAAAGGTCAAGTACAGCTTCTTCAGAACCTGTTGCTAATGATCTAGCTGTTGGTGAGCTTGCAGTTAATACCGCTGATGGTAAACTTTTTACTAAACATACTGATAATTCTATTGTTGTTATTAGTGGCGGCGGCGGTGGCGGTGTTACAACTGGAATTAAAACTAATTACACGTATACAGCTACTGCTTCACAAATTAATTTTTCAGGGGCCGATGATAATAGTGATACTCTAAGTTTTGATGATTCTGATTTACTTAATTTATTTTTAAATGGTGTACGTTTAGTACAAGGAACTGATTATACTGCTAATTCATCTACAAATACTGTTACTTTAACAACAGGTGCTACTTTAAATGATATTATAGATATTGATGTTTTTGGCGATTATAATGCACAAGGTGGTGCAAGCGTAAATATTACTGGTGGTACTATTTCTGGATTAAGTTCATTAAGTGTAAACGGTAATGTAACAGTTAAAGGTAATGTTTTACCTGATTCAGATACCGATTACGATTTAGGATCTACTACTAAACGTTGGAAAGATTTATATTTATCAGGTAATAGTATTTTCTTAGGAGAGGCTACTATTCAAGCCACTGGTTCAGCAGTAACACTTCCCGTTGGCTCTGGTGTTTCTGGAGCTACAGGTAATGTAATTACTGATTCAGATGTAGCATCTAGCTATTTAGCACTTAGTGGTGGAACTTTAACTGGAGCTTTAACAGTAGGTGGATACACTTTACCTACTACTGATGGCACAGATGGTCAAGTATTAACAACTAATGGTTCTGGTACTGTTAGTTTTGAAGATGCCGCTGGTGGCGGTGGTGGAGTTAGTACAGGTAAAGCAATTGCAATGGCAATAGTATTTGGAGGATAAAATATGGCAGCACCTAATATAGTAAATGTTGCAACAATTACAGGAAAAACTGCAGTACAAGCAGTAGGAACCTCAGCAACTGCAATTGTAACTAATTCAGCTTCTAGTGGTAAAGTATTAAAAGTTAATGCTTTATATGTATCTAATGTAGACGGTACTAATAATGCAGATATTAATGTAGATCTTTTTAGATCTTCTACTGCTTATCATATTGCTAAAACTGTATCAGTTCCTGCAGATGCAACAATAGACATAATAAGTAAATCAATTTATTTAGAAGAAGGCGATTCTTTGCGTTTAACCGCTTCTGTTGCGTCTGATTTAGAAGCTGTTTGTTCTTATGAGGATATTTCGTAATGTCTCGTAATAATGGCGGCATTTTAGGAAAAACTAATAATCCTAATGCAAGTGCTAACTCTGCATCAGGAATTTGGTCTTTAAAAAAAGTAGCATTAGAAACTCGTGATAGTAATTGGCCTATTGGTAATCCTGCTGTTGCAGATATTTTATTAATAGGCGGTGGCGGTCCCGGGGGAAATGGTATTTCTGGTTATGTTGGTGGCGGTGGCGGAGCAGGCGGTTATTTATATATGACCAGTCAAGTTATGCCTTCAGGCTCAATTACAGTAACTGTAGGCGCAGGAGGAAGTCCTGCATCAGCTCATTCAAATATAGGTACTAATGGAGGAGCTTCCTCTGTTTCTGGAGTTACAGGCGCTTCTGTTAATGGTGGCGGTGCTGGTGGTAGTATTAATGCTGCTAAAGATGGTGCTAATGGCGCTTCTGGTGGAGGTGGTGGTACCCAAAATGCAAGCGGAACTTCCGCAGGTGGTACCGGAGAAGGTAGCACTATTGGTAATGATGGTGGTGACGGTTATCTAAGAAACGGAGTTTCTGGATATATCCATGCTGGAGGTGGCGGCGGTGCTAATGCTGCTGGTGGAAACGGTTCTCAAACTGCTTCTGGTAATGGTGGTGATGGTATTCAAAATAGCATTACTGGTACAGCTACTTATTACGCTGGTGGTGGTGGTGGCTCTGCTTTTAATAGCAATCCAGGCACTGGTGGTTTAGGTGGCGGTGCAGATGCTCAAACTTATAATTTTGGTGGAAATGCAGGTACTGCTAACACTGGTGGTGGTGGTGCCGGATGCGGAAAAGTATCTCAAACTGAAGCTGGTGGTTCTGGAGTAGTTATTTTTAGAACATTAAATACTGCAACTGCAACTACAGGCTCGCCTACTACAACAACTGATGGTAGCTATAATATTTATAAGTTTACAGGTTCAGGGAGTATTACATTCTAATGGCTCATTTTGCAGAATTAAATAATACAAATCGTGTATTACGAGTTATTGTGGTAAATAATGATGTATTACTAGATGAAAATAATAATGAGGTAGAACAATTAGGGATTGATTTTTGTTCTATTTTATATGGTGGAAAATGGATTCAAACTAGTTTTAATAAATCTTTTCGCAAAAACTTTGCTGGAGAAGGTTATACTTATGATGTTACACGAGATGCTTTTATTCCACCACATGTTTTTCCTTCTTGGACTCTTAATAATGAAACTTGTAATTGGGAGCCTCCAAACCCTTACCCTAACGATGGTGAATTATACCAATGGAATGAAAAAACTACTCAATGGGATTTAATTTAAACTTAAAGGATACTTAAAATGTCAAGAGCAAGAGATTTAGCAGACATTGCCGATTATTCGTTTGATAGTGAACGAATTACAAGTGTAGGTGATCCTACTGCAGCACAAGATGTGGCTACAAAAAACTATGTAGACACTGCTACATCTGCTATTGGCGAAAGTGCTGAAAAAGTAATAGTAAGTGTAGATAATAAAAATGGAATTACTTTATCAAAAGGTACACCTGTACACATTGTAGGTGCTACAGGTAATACCTTCCATATAGAAGCTGCAAGAGCAGATTCAGAAGGAAAAATGCCTGCAGCTGGTATTTTACAACAAGATTTAGCGCCTGATGCTGAAGGATCAATGGTTGTAACAGGTTTTGTTAATGGTATTAATACAGGTAATTTTGCTGCTGGTGATGAAATATATGTAGCTGCAACAGGAGGTTATACTAATATTGCACCTACTGGAGAAAGTAATTTATTACAAAAGTTAGGAGTTGTTTCTAAAGTTGATTCTGATAATGGCGCTATTTTATTACAAGGCGCAGGAAGAACAAACGCTACTCCTAATTTAGATAATGATCAATTCTTTTTAGGTAATGGTAGTAATCAATCAGTAGCTACCGATTTTAGCACTGCTGTAGAAGCTATTAGTATAAATAATGTTGTTGAAGATACAACACCTCAATTGGGTGGTAATTTAGATCTTAATAGTAGTGATATTACTGGTACAGGTAATATTGACGTAACAGGCACAGTCACGGCTGATGGGTTGACTGTTGAAAATACTGACGCAACCATCACTATTACTGGGACTAGAGGCACAGGTGACACGCACACTATCTCTGCCGCAGGTGCTAACAATCAAAACTTAAACATTAGTGCTGACGATTCTATATTTCTTAGAACATCTGATACAGTTCAGCGCATAGGTATTTTCTCAGGCGGCGACATCTCCTTCTACGAAGACACTGGCACAACTGCAAAGTTCTTCTGGGATGCGAGTGCTGAAAGACTGGGGATTGGGACGACGAGTCCTACTGGGCTTTTGCATATTAGTTCTTCCGCACCTGCGTTTTATATGACAGACGAGACAAATAATACTGAAGGTGTTATCTCAATGGATAACGCAGGAAGTCTTGTTTTTAATGCTGATTTAAATAATGAAGCGGCTTCATCAAATGTTAGGTTTGCTGTTGACGGCTCAGAAGCCATGCGCATCGACTCTAGTGGTAACGTAGGGATTGGTACGACAGACCCACAACAAACCGCCCATATTGC
>Ga0209652_1001694_pt1 | contig 17799 bp, 15 predicted proteins | sample SaaInl74LU_5_DNA_FD_184641 | JGI IMG/M metagenome (GOLD analysis project Ga0209652, IMG submission 184641) | Marine microbial communities from expanding oxygen minimum zones in the Saanich Inlet - ESP_74LU_5_DNA (SPAdes) (version 2) | ecosystem: Environmental > Aquatic > Marine > Intertidal zone...
CAACTGTGGGGGAACTTCTACTTCAGGATGTACCGATGCAACAGCATGTAACTTCGATCCAAACGCTTCTTGTGATGATGACTCTTGTGAGTTTACTTCTTGTGCAGGTTGTACAGATGTAGCAGCATGTAACTACGATGCAACAGCAACCATCGATGACGGTTCTTGCTTGACGCTTGATGAGTGTGGTAACTGTGGTGGAACTTCTGTTTCAGGGTGTACTGACTCTGGAGCTTGTAACTTCGATCCGATAGCTTCTTGCGACGATGACTCTTGTGAGTTTACTTCTTGCGCTGGTTGCACCGATCCAACAGCATGTAACTTTGATGCTGCAGCAACAATTGATAATGGTTCTTGCTTGACGCTTGATGAATGTGGTAACTGCGGCGGAAATTCAACTTCCGGATGCACCGATGCCGGAGCTTGCAACTATGACCCAATGGCTTCTTGCTCAGACGGTTCTTGTGAGTTCACTTCATGCGCTGGTTGTACCGATCCAACAGCATGTAACTTCGATGCAACAGCAACCATCGACAACGGTTCTTGCTTGGCTCTAGATGAGTGCGGTAACTGTGGTGGAACTTCTACTTCAGGATGTACTGATTCAACAGCATGTAACTTTGATCCAAACGCTTCTTGTGACGATGGCTCTTGTGATTTCGGTTCATGTGCAGGTTGTACGGATGCTGCAGCATGTAACTATGATGCAACAGCAACGATTGATGACGGTTCTTGCTTGACGCTTGATGAGTGCGGTAACTGCGGTGGAACGTCTACTTCAGGGTGTACTGATTCTGGTGCTTGTAACTTCGATCCAAACGCTTCTTGTGATGATGACTCTTGTGAGTTTACTTCTTGTGCAGGTTGTACAGATGAAGCTGCATGTAACTATGATGCAACAGCAACTATCGATGACGGTTCTTGCTTGACGCTTGATGAGTGTGGTAACTGTGGTGGAAATGCTACTTCAGGATGCACCGATTCAACAGCTTGTAACTTCGATCCAAACGCTTCTTGCGACGATGACTCTTGTGAGTTTACTTCTTGCGCAGGTTGTACAGATGTTGCAGCATGTAACTACGACGCAACAGCAACGATCGATGACGGTTCTTGCTTGACCCTTGATGAGTGCGGTAACTGCGGTGGAACGTCTACTTCAGGGTGTACTGATTCTGGCGCTTGTAACTTTGATCCAAACGCTGCTTGCGATGATGGTTCTTGTACCTTCCCGTCAGGATCTCAAGATTGCGACGGTGTTTGTGTGAACGATTGCGATAACGATGGTATTTGTGATGAAGATGAAATTGAGGGCTGTACTTATAGCTTCGCTTGTAACTTCAACCCAAATGCCACAGACGACGACGGTTCTTGTGAAATTGATTCGTGCAATGGATGTACCTATGATTCAGCAATGAACTACGACAGTGCAGCAATCTTTGATGATGGTTCTTGTATCTTCATTATCGATAGCCAATGTCCTGGAGACTTCACCGGAGACAATGTTGTTGGCTCAGGAGATTTGATGATTTTCCTATCAGTTTACGGAACAGTGTGTGAGTAAATAAATGATCAATAAATGAAAAGCCGATGTTCTTCAATGAGCATCGGCTTTTTTATTGGGAATAAAGTTCTAAAACTACGGGGCTATGCTTTTTCAACAACAACCTCAATAAACTTGCTTGCTGGTGTATTCGACTTTTTTGCCACACTTTTTAATGGGACCAAAGCATTGGCCTCAGGGAAGTAGGTAGCACAACAGCCCTTTGCAATATCAAAATCAACCACGATGAACTCGTGCACACTTCTGCGTTCACCCAAAAAATCACTATAAATGCTCACAATATCTTTGGTCTGCAAGCCCCGCTCTTTCATGTCGTCGCGATGCATCAGAATAACGCGTCGCTCATTGTAGATCCCACGGTAGCGGTCGTCCAAACCATAAATAGTGGTGTTGTATTGATCATGAGAACGAATGGTCATCATAATCAATTGCCCCTCACTTAAATGGTAATCGGGCAAGTCATTCACAGTAAACTTGGCTTTCCCTTCAATGAACAAGCCTTCTCGAGCAACGTTGGGTAAATCAAAACCACCAGATATTCGAACGCGTCGATTAAAGTCGGTAAAACCTGGAATAGTAGCTTCAATTTCATCGCGAACCAAATTGTAATCTCGAGCCCAGTTCATCCACTGCTCTTTCTCCTCGGGAAATAGGGCAGAGGAGAGCTCACAAACAATTCGAACCTCACTCTTCAGCGCCTCGCTAGCCGGAGCAAAACTGCCCTTGCTTCGATGAACCACTCCCATAGAATTCTCCACACTTTGAAATTGCACTACACCGCCTTGTTCGTCCAATTCAACGCGCGATTTACAAGGCAGGATGATGGCTTCATCTCCAGTGATAATATGAGATCGATTGAGTTTTGTTGAGATCTGAACACTCAGTTCAACTTTTTGCATGGCTTTCGCGGTAAGCTCACTATCTGGTGTGGCAGAAATGAAATTTCCTCCCATGGCCATGAAGACTTTCACTTTGCCCTCATTCATGGCTGAAATACTATCTACCACATCATAACCATGCTCTTGAGGAGGATTGAATTTGAAGTGTTTTTCAAGACTTTCTAAAAAGGACTTCGAAGGTTTTTCATAAATGCCCATGGTACGATCACCTTGAACATTGGAGTGTCCGCGCACAGGACAAGTTCCTGCTCCAGGCTTGGCAATAGCCCCTTTCATCAAGAGCAGGTTCACAATTTCTTGAACATTCGCCACTCCATTTCTGTGCTGGGTAATGCCCATCGCCCAGCAAATAATAATCTTTTGATGCTTCGCGATGAGCTCAATACAAGCATCCACTTCTTCCATACTCAAGCCCGATTGTTCGTAGCACTTGGCTTCATCAGTTTCACGAATGTCAGCGAAAAAGGCCGCAACGTTTTCAGTGTTTTTTTGAATGAAGTCGTGATCAATACCAACATCCTCACCGGCATCTTCCCGCTCAAGGAGTCCTTTCATGATGAGCTTCAACAAGCCCAAATCGCCATTGATTTTCACCTGAAGAAACAAATCAGCAATCTTGGTACCGCCCTTGAGAATTTCGAGCGGACTCTGAGGGTCGATGAACTTTGTTGTACCGGCTTCTGGTAAGGGGTTAACGTGGATGATTTTACCTCCGTTTTGCTTGCATTTCTGAAGTGCACTCAACATTCTCGGGTGATTGGTCCCCGGGTTTTGTCCCATCACCATGATTACCTCAGCTTCATACAAATCACGCAAAGTAACAGAGCCTTTGCCCACGCCAAGAGTTTCACCAAGGCCCACGCCAGAAGATTCATGACACATGTTTGAACAGTCGGGTAAATTGTTGGTTCCGAGCTTTCTAACCATCAGTTGGTAAAGGAAAGCAGTTTCATTTCCAGTTCGTCCTGAGGTATAAAAAACCGACTCATTTGGAGCGTGTTTCTTTATTTTTTGACTGATGTATTCAAAAGCGTCATCCCAAGAAATGCTTTCGTAATGTGACGCGCCTTTGCGCAGCATCATTGGATGAGTAATTCGTCCCGCTTTGCCAAGCTCATAATCGCTCCAAGTGCTCAGTTCTTCAACGCTGTGTTTGGAAAAGAAATCAGGAGAAACTCGAGCAGATGTTGCTTCTTCGGCGATGGCTTTGGCTCCATTTTCACAGTATTCGCCCAGTTTGGAACGATGAGCAGGGTCTGGCCAAGCACAACCGGGGCAATCAATACCGCCCTTTTGGTTCACCTTAGCCATGATTTTCAAACCTTGAAACAAGCCCAACTCTTTACTCAAATGAGCAATTGAGGAACTTACAGCAGGAAATCCAGCTGCACTGGTTTTCAATTTTCCAAGTTTAATTCCGGTGTGTTTACTTGGTGCTAAGAGTTGTAATTTACGCGTCATAATTCAAGTGTTCGGGATGCGAATAAATAGTAAAGCGGTCGTCTCGGCAAAATCCTAAGAGGCAAATACCCAATTCCGCTGCAAAGTCAACAGCGAGGGTAGAAGGAGCCGAAACCGCAGCTAGTACTGGGGTTTTTGCTGCAAAAGCTTTCGAAACAATTTCATAGCTCAAGCGTCCGCTCACCAAAAGGTAGTGAGCCTCAGTCAAATTCCCCTTTGAAAGGCACTTTCCTATAGCTTTATCAACCGCATTGTGCCGCCCAATATCTTGTCCGATACTGATGAGTTCTCCGCGCTTATTAAATAAGGCAGCAGCATGACTCCCGCCGGAAGCCTTGAAATCACTTTGAAATTGCGCCATTTTTGTGAAAAGGCCGGGGATGAAATCAGACGAAACTTCTTCTGTTTGATTGGTCACCATTGTTCCTTTGGTGGGCTTCCATTTCGGACTTCCACAAATGCCGCAACTTGTTACGGAGAGCAAGTTTCTGCTTGCACTATAACCATCGCCCAAAAGCATTTCATCCAAAATAACATCAGCACAAAACACATTTGAAGCCTCGTTCCAAGCACTAGTGATGCTTAGTTGATTGGCCTCACCTCGCCAAATATCTTCAGTATAAAACAAACCGCGCACAAGTTCATTTGCGTCTTCGGGAGAACACATGGTAGTGCTGTATTCCTTTCCGTTCAAACGAATTTCAAGGGGCACTTCAATGCTCAAGACATCTTCTGTGAGTTTCTTTTCCCGACCAACACGAATGGCCTTGTACGCAGCGGTATTCATTTATGAGAGTCCGGTAATTACACCGTTTTCATCGATGTCCATTCCTTCACTAGCAGGTGTTGCGGGGAGTCCAGGCATTCTCATCATCACCCCAAGAATAGGAATAATGAATCCAGCACCTCGGGCAATTTCGAATTCCCTAACGCTTATTCTAAATCCTCTAGGACGTCCAATCAAGGCTTCATTGTCTGAAAACGACTTCTGTGTTTTGGCCATACAAACGGGGAGTGCAGACATGCCCAAATCCTCGATCATTTTTAAATCGGCCATTGCTTTTTTGGAGTAGTCAACGCCATCGGCACCATAAATTTCTTTGGCGATGCGTTCGATTTTGGTTTTTACGGCCTCATCCCATGAATACAAAGGAGTAAACTCATTTTTCCCACCTTCGATTTCATCAATCACCGCTTGAGCGAGTGCTTCGGTTCCTTTTCCTCCGTCTGCCCAACCGGTGGCCAAAACTGCTTTTACACCGAGTGCCGCACAACGCTCGATAATGAAGTTCACCTCTTCGTCAGTATCTGTTGTAAAGTGGTTGATTGAAACAACAGGGTTCAAACCAAATTTCTTAGCATTTTCAATGTGCTTTTCTAAGTTCTCAATGCCTCGCTGAACGCGTTCTAGACTGGCGGTGTTGTACTCCTCTTTTGGCGCACCTCCATGATGACGAAGGGCTCTAACGGTGGCAACAAGGACCATTGCTTTTGGTTTTAATCCGGCAGACTGACACTTGATGTTCAAGAATTTCTCTGCGCCAAGATCGGCTCCGAAACCAGCTTCAGTAACCACATAGTCGGCCAAAGACATGCCCATTTTGGTAGCAATAATCGTGTTGGTTCCTTGCGCGATGTTGGCAAACGGACCACCATGAATAATGGCAGGGTTGCCTTCAAGCGTTTGCACCAAGTTTGGTTTAATCGCATCCTTGAGTAACAAAGCCATTGCGCCTTCAGCCTTTAAATCTCGGGCAAAAACGGGCTTACGATCTACGGTGTACCCCACAAAGATATTCCCGAGTTTTTCTTTTAGATCAGTTCTGTTCTGACTCATGCAAAGAATGGCCATCACCTCTGAAGCGGGTGTAATGTTAAATCCGTCTTGACGAGGAATACCGTTTCCAACTCCTCCTAAACCAATGGTAATGTCGCGCAATGAACGATCGTTCATGTCCATCACGCGCTTCCAGTAAATTTTACGCGGGTCTAATCCTAAACTTTTAGACCTGCTCTGCATGTTGTTGTCGATAAGGGCCGAAAGCAAGTTGTTCGCCTTTTCAATTGCCGCAAAGTCGCCCGTGAAGTGAAGGTTGATGTCTTCCATTGGAACAACCTGAGAGTAACCTCCGCCAGCAGCACCTCCCTTGATTCCGAAAACCGGACCCAAAGATGGTTCTCTTAAAACCACTACTGATTTCTTTTTCAAGCGATTTAGTCCTTCATTCAGACCAATAGAAGTTGTGGTTTTTCCTTCTCCCGCGGGTGTAGGAGTGATGGCCGACACCAATATCAAATTGCTTTGTGCTACTTTATTATCATCAATTAGGTCCAAAGGAAGTTTGCTTTTGTACTTCCCGTACATTTCTAGATGGTCTTCTTCAATGTTCAATTTCGCAGCCACATCCTTAATGTGTGACATTACATTTTCTTGCGCAATTTCGAGGTCGCTTTTGAATTTCATGCTTACAGATTTGTGCAGCAAGATAAGTGAAAGGAAGTGCTTAAATCAAATTGATTTTGGGCGTTAGTAACAATCCAAAGTGAAGTAAAAAGAGGTTCCTTTACCCATTTCGCTTTCGATGCTATAGCTACTACCATGAAGATCTAGGATGTTTTTCACTATCGCTAATCCTAAACCACTGCCTTGTTTGTTGCCAATAGTCGACTTGTGAAAACGGTCGAACACATTCTTCAGGTCTTCCTCGGCGATCCCACTGCCTTGGTCTTCCACGCTTACATTTACTTTTTTATTTTCTTGCCGAATTTGAATGCTAACAAGTCCTCCTTGCGGACTAAATTTGATGGCATTACTGAGGAGGTTTACAATCACCCGATCAATGAGTCCGATGTCTGCTCTCACAGCTTGAATTGTTCCATGAACATTGAGTTGGAGATCCACTTCTTTTTCAGCGGCAATGATTCGATGACTGTTGACGATGTCGTTCGCTAAGTCCGGCAAAACCAGCGATTCGAGATTTAATTTTCGTTCTTTCGACTCCAGTTTACTCAGTTCAAAAAGCTCTTCAATCAAATTATTGAGCTGAGCGGTATTTCTTAAACTGGTTTGTAAATATTTGTTGATGCGCTCATCGTCAAGTTTATCGCGTTTAAGCAGCACTGTTTCTAGATAACCTTGTATGCTTGCGAGGGGAGTGCGAAGGTCATGGCTAACATTGGCAATCAACTCTTTTCTAAACTTGATGATTTCTTCTTTTTGCTGATCGAGCTTGCTTTGTTGCTTTACCAAGCGGTTCACGATGTAAAGCATAAGGCCGGTTAGCACGCCAACAATGAGCATCATCACCAAAATATTCTTCCAAACAGCGTTCTTGGCTTCCATAATGAACTTATCGAAGCGTTCATCGGCTTGCAATACGGCAACCACTTCACCTTGCGAATTCATCACGGGGGCAAAAGCACTTAACCATGTTCCATTGGAGTCTTGGTATGGCTCAATTACACCTCCAACTTCATATTTGCTCAGTAATTCTGCTGGGTAGTCGCGGTAAGGGTGTTTCCAAAAAGGACGCGCAGAACTGGCCACTCCAAAACAGAATTTTTCCATGGCCTGGTTATAAATCATCGTATATAGTGTGCTGTTCAATTCATTGTTTCGTGTAGCCCTTTCAAGTTGTTGGTGAATCTCAAAGTACACACTGTCTTCATCATTCATGGAGATACCATCCATGGCATAGTTTTCAACAAGGTATTGATGCCGATCGCCATCGATTTGTGGCGCAAGGGTGTTAACAATGCCTTCTAATTTCGACAGCTCTTTGTCTTGATAAATTTTAATCTGGGTATAATACAAGTTGAAGCCAAGAATGAGTGATGCACTCAAGAAAAAACCCAAGGCGAGCAGGAGCACCCGTCGATATGCTTTCGATTTGTTCATGAGATATCATTAAATCGATAACCAACACCCCAGGTAGTAAGCACGTAGTCTGGATTGGTGGGGTCTTTTTCTATTTTTGAACGAAGTCGGTTGATGTGCGAATTAACGGTATGCTCATAACCTTCGAAATCATAACTCCAAACTAAGTTTAAAAGGTCTTTTCGGTCATAGGTTACTCCAGGATTAGCAGCCAGTAAGTAGAGTAGATCAAATTCTTTTGGAGTTAATTCAATGCGCTCGTTGTTCAAACTTACTTTACGTTTTTTCTTGTCGATAACAATGCCTTTGTAGCTAATCACACTTTCGCTGGTGTCGCTTTGCGTATCAATTTCCACTCGGCGCAAGTTGGCCTTAACACGAGCTAATAACTCGCGAACACTAAAGGGCTTGGTCAAATAATCGTCGGCTCCCGTTTCTAAACCAAGTACTTTGTCAATCTCTTCAGAACGGGCAGTAAGCATGAGTATCGGACTGTTTACTTTTTCAGCGCGAAGCTGTCGGCAAACATCAATTCCATTCATTCCAGGAAGGTTAATGTCTAGAATCATCAAATCAAAAGGATTCGACAAAGCATATTCAAAACCCTCTTTTCCATTATGGAAGATTTTCACTTCACAGTCAAGATCTTCTAAATGAAGCTCAATAAGTTCCGCAATGTCTTTTTCGTCTTCAATAATAATTACTTCTTTCATCCTTGTTTTCTTTGAGTTACAAACGAACGAAGAACAAGTAACAAATTTATCACAGGAGTTTAGCCAATTTTTGGGATGAACTTTTTTGTCTTGTGATAGTTCTGTTATCAAGATTATTTACCTTTGTCACTGAGAGAAATCTCTAACATCATGTTTCGTTTGGGTATGAGCGTACTCGAACCTAATAGGTTAAGTTTAGTTGTTAGTTAAGAGGAGTCCCTGCGTAAGTAGGGACTTTCTTTTTTTTGGAGTGAAAGTTGTTTTAATTGGAACATCACTATTTTTGAACTTATGAATAAATTGAATAATCGCCTCTTGCTCGCATTGAGCTTTTTCTTTTTGGCCTTAGGCAGTATCGCCCAAGAAAATGAACCAGACAACAATTGGATGAACCTCGATAGAAACATCGATAATTATCCGGGAATTAGTTTGGAAAAGGCCTACGAAACCTTCTTGTCTGGAAAAGAAGGAAAGGAAGTAGTTGTGGCGGTAATCGACAGTGGAGTTGATGTAGAACACGAAGATCTTCAAGGAAAGATATGGGTGAATGAAGATGAAATTGCCGGAAATGGAATTGACGATGATAACAACGGCTATATCGATGATGTGCACGGTTGGAATTTTATTGGTGGGGCAAATGGAGATGTTGAATTTGATAACCTCGAGTTCACAAGAATCTATATCCAACTGAGAAATCGTTTCCTCAACAAATCAAAAAGCGATATCGCATCAAGTGAAAAGGAAGATTATGCGCGCTACCTTTCAATGCAAACGCAATATGATAACAGAGTAAAAGCGGCAGAAGAAAGTAAAACGGAGTACCAAGCCATCTTGATGTTTTACGACATGTCGGTAAAAGCGGTGAAAGAGGTGCTCGGCAAAAAAGAACTAACGGTAGAAAATGTCCAAGCACTTCCCGCAGGTGATGAACGCTTCGAAGCAATGAAGGAGTTGACCTTGCTTGGCCTAAGTGCCGACCTAAAAAAGGACCTTAAAGAAGGCATGAAGCATTTCGACGAGCAGCTGGATTTTATGTACAACCTGGATTTCGACTCAAGAAAAATTGTTGGCGATAACTATGAAGATAAAACAGAACGCTTCTATGGAAACAACAACTATGAAGGACCGTCTGCCAACCACGGAACGCACGTAGCAGGAATCATAGCCGCTGATAGAAATAATGAAATAGGAATGAAGGGAATTGCCGACAAAGCAAAAATTATGGTGCTTAGGGTGGTTCCCAATGGTGATGAACGCGATAAAGATGTTGCCAATGCCATTCTGTACGCAGCAGACAACGGTGCTCGAGTAATTAATATGAGTTTCGGAAAGAGCTATTCTCCTGAGAAATATTTGGTGGATGAAGCTGTTGCTTATGCCGAAAGTAAAGGCGTACTCATGGTTCATGCCGCGGGGAATAGCAGTAAGAACACAGACATCACAAACAACTACCCAAATCCAGTCAACGAAGTAACAAGAGAAGTGTGCAGCACATGGATTGAGGTAGGTGCATCTAATTGGGTGAGCGGATTGGATCTTCCAGCAAGCTTTAGTAATTACGGTAGAAGATCGGTTGATGTTTTTGCACCCGGTGTAGATATCTACAGCACAACACCAGATAACAACTACGAAGAAAATAGTGGAACAAGCATGGCCTCGCCAGTGGTTGCAGGACTTGCAGCCCTGATCATGTCTTACTATCCAGACCTTTCAGCCAAAGACGTTAAAGAAATCATTGTGAACTCTTATTCCGATTACAAAAAGGAAAAGGTTCAAATACCTGGAAATAAAAAGAAAACCAAGTTCAAGAAACTAAGTAAAACAGGAGGTGTAGTGAATGCCTTTAACGCGCTTCGAATGGCTAAAGATTATCAGTCTTTGATTTCCGAGAAAAAGGGCGGATGATCAAACGGATGTCTCTTGAATAATTAAAGTAGTTGTACGACCAGTTGATGAGAACCAGCAATTTGTTCCTAAAACCAATCAGCTGAATCACGTGAACGCCCATCCAAACAAACCAAGCGAAAAAGCCTTGGAACTTGTATTTGGGTAAATCAACAACGGCTTTGTTTCGCCCAACAGTGGCCATAGCACCGAGGTCTTTATACACAAAAGGTTTCGGTGCTTTGTTTTGAGCCCAAGCCTTAAGTTTCGGTCAACAATTTGCCCTGCTGCATGGCCACTTGAGCCAACATGGGGTGTCCTTTAGGATGCGCCTCATCCATCATTTGAGCCACATCACCAATAACAAAAACTCCATCAAGGCCCTCCACTTGATTGTATTGATTAACAGCAATTCGTCCGTTTTTTAAAAGCGTCCCCTCAGGCAGCCCTCCAACAGGAGCTCCTTTGACACCAGCGGCCCAAATTAAAGTTCTGCTTTTAAGGATATGGTCACCAGCAATGACTGTTTCACCATCGTAACTCGACACAGCGGTATTCAACCAAATCCACCTCCTACAATAACAACGCGTTTTAAGTTCGTTTTGGGGATGTTCATGGGAGTAATTTCTTGCAAGGTAATTGAATCGAGAGAGGAAACGGTATCTTTGCATCATGAAGCGAATTGAAGTTGCGGAAAAAAGCACACTACTTGAGGTAGTTCAAACAAATATGGGGTACACGTCTACAACTAAGGCGCGTAAAATTATTAAAAATGCCCACGTTCGAATAAACGGTAAAATGGTCAACATTCCCTCAACAGAGGTCAATAAAGGCGATCAACTGGAAGTATACCCAGAACCTTTAATCATTCTGAAAAAAATCGACATTCCACCGTGCGAAGTGGTTTTTGAAAATAAAGATTTCCTTGCCTTTATTAAACCGGCAGGTTACACTACGGCTCACCCAGATCCAAAGGTGCGTACCTCTTTCAATTTGATGAAAAGATGGATGCAGGCACGAGATCCTCAAATGACAGACATTCACTTCGTCAACAAAATTGAAAAAGATGCCTCAGGAATTGTTCTAGTAGCCAAGAATTTCAAGTGGAGAAAATACCTCCAAGATGAATGGGCAACATTCAGAAGAAGGTACTACGTGCTGGTGGATGGTGACTTTTCTGATAGCGGTGTTATTCGCGTTAAAACAGGAACGAAAATTCAAACAGAGGTGAATTTCCCTTTCCGTAGAATGAAGAGTAATGGTCTGTACTCACTGGTGCGTATTGATTTGGAAGAAGGACAAAAAGACATGTTCGACGATGAGTTGAAAGGCAAAGGAATTCCTATTGTGGGGAATCGCTTCGATAGAAAAAAAGGAGATGCCTACGAACATAAGGCAAAACACTTCTTTTCGATTGAGATTCCCGATATGGATAAAAAAGAAGTACACTTGGTCAAAACACCTGTGCCAAAAGCTTTTCTTAAATTAACAAGATGATGCTACTTCAAAGCGATACCATTTCATCGGGAGGCAAAATCAGTGCTTCAAACGATGTCAACCTCTTAGCAGTTATCGCTGCTGCGGCTACGTTGTTTATGATCATTACAATTGTGCGTTATAAGATCGGACAAAGAACTAAAAAAGGCGAGCAGTAATTGCTGATCGCCTTTTTGATGTGTTTGATGTGATGTAACTTAAACTTATTGAAGCATCACAGTGAGGTGATTTCCTCTACTCCAAAAGCTTTCAGGATCCAATATTAGGAGTCCGTACACATCCTCTTGCTGTTCAATTTTATAACTGTCTTCCGGGTGTGAGCTCAAGAGTTCAACACCTTCCCCTTCTAGCGTAATGTAACTCAGGTATCTTGCATCAATGGTTTCAAATGCGGCGGTGTTGAAGTCCTTTTTCATCACCGTTTTTCTTCCAATACCAAGAAAACCACCTTTCATTTCAGCTAAACCTTCATCCAAGAGTTCTTGTTTATTTCCTATAAAGACTTGAGCCGCGTAGAGGGCACCCTCGAGTTTTTCACGTTCCAAGCGCACATGCACTAATTCATTTCGAAGTGTATTGAGCTCCTTATCGCTGCCCTCAAGTTCGTTAATCAACAACAATATTTCTTCTTCTTGATCACCAATGCTCCTCAATAAGGCGGCGTGCTGTTGTTGAAGATCGATTTGTTTTTGTTGGCTTCGCGAAGCATTCCCTTCCAGTTGTGCAACATCCAATCGGTACTTGCTTATCGCCGCTTGAATGGCGCTGATTTTTTCTAAGCCATTTTTTAATTGTTCTTGCTGATTTAAACCGCTAGCCAACATAACTGCTTCGAGTTCTAATTCTAAGTTCTTGAGCTCTTTCTGAGTGTTATGAAGTCGTTTGTTTTGATCAATCATCGCGAGTTTTAATGCCTCGTTTTCCTCTTCCAATGGCTGAAGAGTCGAGGCTTGAGGTTCATTACAAGATGAAAATAGAATGATGATCATGGCGCTTAGTAAAGCGCTTGCGAATGATGATTTTAGATTTTTCATGGCCTTTTTTCTTCCTTAACGAGAGAAAATTGAACAGCGCATGAAGGTGTCTGCTGCTTTGGTTTAAGCGTACCTACTTACCGATTTTTTGAAGCGTTCCTGCTTCATCAGCCTTTCTTAAAGAAAAGGACTTCGATTTAAACCAATGACTAAATGGCAAGTACGGAGAACAAGCGTTGATCAACAAGGCATTCCGAAGTTCAACTTGCAGTGAACTGGTCAACTTAACGGGCTGTAACTCAAAAGAACCTGGTGTCATGAGCATCTATTTTAAACCTTGTTTACAAAATAGATACAATCATGCTTGTCTTTTGCCCTAATCCTTTTCTTCGATTTTTTTGCTCGATTCAAGTTGGTCGATAAGATTGAACTTATCAGATTGCTCTATACCGTCCATCACTTGGGCAAGGATGTTTTCTACGCTGTCATCGTAGTCGATATTCAGTGGGGCTTTCACCCGAAGTGATAGGGTGATTCCCTTTTTCTTTTTCTTAACTCCACGTTTATCAAATCCACGTCGGAAACCATCAATTACCACAGGAATGACAACAGGTTTGTTGTTTTTGATGATGTGCGCTGTTCCTTTTCTTCCTGGTACAAACGGACGAGTAGTTCCTTGCGGGAAACTAACTACCCAACCAGCATTTAAAGCGGCTACAATGTTTTCGGTGTCTTTGGGGTCAACTGAACGATTCACCTCTTGGCCATTCGCTCGCCATGTGCGCTGAATACTCACCACACCGCCCACTTTCATGAAGTTAGTTAGTTTCGCGTTTTCAATGGTTTCAGCAGCCGCTACGGCGTACAACTCTTCGTGTGGTAAAAACCAAAACCCGGGATACTTGATGTTATTGAACCTTCCCATTAATGCAGATTGAAAGGCGTGCATCATAAAAAGCGCATCAGAAAAATAGGTTTGATGATTGGAAACAATCAACACATTGGTCTTGGGGATTTTAGCTAATATTTCAGTCCCTTCTATTTCGGTGTCGTAATACCAGTTGAAGCGCGGATACGTAATCAGCCCAAAAAAGCGAATAAGCCACTTCCTCTGCCACATTTTATGTCCGAATACCGTGCGTCTTTTTCCCACTGTGTCCTTATTGCGTTAGAGACAAAACTAATCAAAAGAGATGAGGGAGAGTTGATGACTGCATAAAATACGTGGTGCTTGATGTAATGCAGTGCTTGAATGCTGAAATTTAAATATGCTCTAGATTCGGTTTCATTTGCCTTTCATGCATTATTTAATGAAGCGTTTTCTTCTGCAGAGCAAAAAAAAGCAGCTTCTGAACGTTTTCAAAAGCTGCCTAAACCTTAACCAAAATAACTATTCATCAAAACCAAAACCAAGGATGCAATAGCACGTTTCACATTGCAAGCCCTATGCCAAAGTGCCTTGATTACATGTTAAGTGCTGTTAAAGAATTTGGGGAATGGAACTCGGCATTTAAAAAGTGAGCAAGTCTCATTACCTTTGGGCACCTTCAATAAAAAAGGATAAACTATGAAAGAAGTATATATCGTAGGAGCTGCAAGAACACCAATGGGAAGTTTCATGGGTGCATTGAGCAGTATTCCTGCTAGCAAATTAGGTTCAATTGCTATTAAAGGAGCATTAGACAAAGCTGGAATAGACCCAAATGTGGTGAACGAAGTGTTGATGGGAAATGTGCTACAAGCTGGTGGCGGACAAGCTCCGGCAAGACAAGCAGCTTTGGGTGCTGGAATTTCAAACGAAGTTCCTTGTACTACAGTGAACAAAGTTTGTGCTTCAGGAATGAAGGCCATCATGCAAGGTGCTCAAAGCATCATGCTTGGAGATAACGACGTTGTAGTTGCTGGAGGTATGGAAAACATGAGCATGGTGCCTCATTACCTCGATGCAAGAAACGGAAAGAAATTTGGCGATATGAAATTGGTTGATGGCATGTTGAAAGACGGACTCACCGATGTTTATAACGCTACACACATGGGTAATTGTGCCGATCTTTGTGCAAGAGAGTACAAGTTCAGCAGAGAAGATCAAGATGCTTTTGCTATCGAATCATACACACGTGCTGCTAAGGCTTGGAGTGAAGGGAAATTCAATGATGAGGTTGTTCCTGTAGCCATTCCCCAAAGAAAGGGTGATCCAATTATGATGAGCGAAGACGAAGAGTACAAGAACGTGCGCATGGATAAGATTCCTACACTTCGTCCTGCTTTCGATAAAGAAGGAACAGTAACCGCAGCTAACGCGTCAACTTTGAATGATGGAGCCTCTGCTGTAGTATTGATGAGTAAAGAAAAAATGGAAGAGCTTGGTTTAAAACCATTGGCGAAAATTGTAAGTTTCGCTGATGCTGCTCAGGCTCCAGAGTGGTTCACTACTGCTCCAGCTAAAGCACTTCCAAAAGCACTCGCAAAAGCCGGTTTGAGCACAAGCGATATTTCTTTCTGGGAATTAAACGAAGCGTTCTCTGTAGTAGGTTTGGCCAACAATAAAGAACTTGGTTTAGATGCAGCTAAAGTGAATGTAAACGGCGGGGCAGTGGCTATTGGTCACCCACTTGGTTCATCAGGTTCAAGAATTGTGATTACATTGATGAATGTACTTGCCCAAAATAATGGTAAATACGGAGCCGCTGGAATCTGCAATGGTGGAGGAGGAGCAAGCGCCATTGTTATCGAACGAGTATAAGTGAGATAAAAAAACAAGAAATTTTAAAGCGCCTTTCTGTTCGGAAGGCGCTTTTTTTTAGAAGTACTTTTACTGTTTTCAGCAAAAAAAACTTGATTCTTAATTCAAAGCTCCTTTTCTTATTTGAGAAACAAAAGTTTAGATCTCTGAAAAAATATGTCGAAAAAGCCCATAATTGAACGTGTTCTTTTTGTAGACGACGATATCGTTTACATCATGATGGTGGAGTACCTGTTCAAGCATTTCTATTCCGAAATAGAATTTATCCTTGTACAATAAACAGAGCACCTTGTTCAAGCTTTAAAAGACCTTTCTCCACAATTGCTAATTCTTGATGTGAACCTACCCATTCAATCGGGCTGGGAATTACTGAGTGATATTGAAGTAATGTTGAAAAGGGAGAAACTCAATAAACCTTTTATAGTGATGAGCAGCTCAAGTGTATGCTTTGACGATAGAGAAAAGGCCAAGAACAAACACAGCGTTGATACTTACATCGAAAAACCCCTGACTTACGATAAACTTAAAGCATTAATGGAAGCTTATTCATCAAAAATCAGAACGTGATTATTGAGAATGGATAGTTTAGATCTTAAGCAATTTGAAATAGTTAAAAAAGAAAAACCCTCCTGCTCAAAAGAACAGGAGGGTTTTTTATGAATTTAATTTACGCTTACTTATTGATGATCATTCTGTTCGTGATGATCTCAGTTCCAGTAGTCAAACGGTAGAGGTAAACCCCTACAGGAAGATCTCCTGCTTTGAAATCAATGACGTAAGTCTGACCAGCCTCTGCACCTTGGTTGAAGAGTTCAGCAACTTTCTGACCATTCAAGTTGAGGATTTCAACTTTCGCGTCAGTGTTCGCTGGTACTTCAAAGGTGATCTTAGCATTAGCAAGAACTGGGTTTGGAGACAATGTCAATAGAGCTGCTCCTGTATCATTCTTACTTACTAGGTCGTTAGCTTCTCCAGCTCCAATTGGGTTAACAATTGCTGGTACTACTACACCTTCTGCAAATGAGATGGTTTGAGTAAATGAAGTGTTGTTTCCTGAACAATCAGTAGCACTCCATGTGCGCTCAATGTAGTATTGTGGACAGCAATCGTGCTCGAAAGCAAAATCACCTGAACCTGAAACGTTCTCTTGGTTATAAATTCCAGAGTAGGTAAACCATCCTCCTGATCCATATCCCGTGTTCACGTTGTCAGCAGCAACACCAACTTGGTAACCGTAGTACAAGCTGCTTGGTGCGTGGTTCAACATCAATGATGATCCGTCGTTAGCTCCCCATCCTGTCAAGGTCGCTCCCGCTTGCATCACATAGTAGGTCCAATCCAAGTAGTTGTCTCCTGCTAATCCACAATCGTCTTTGAAACTGGTTGGGAAGCCTTGTGTTGACCACATAGACCAATCCATACCGTTTGCAAACTCAACACTGATATTCCATCCACGTGTAGGGTCGTCGTTACGTACTACTGAACCACTCAATGTAGCTGTTCCGTTAGGATACTGTACGAAGTTTGCATCAATTGTTGAATAGAATACTTTTTCAGCATTATCAAAATCAAACAACAACAAGCTCCATCTTTCGTCTCCAGTACATACCGTTCCATCTTCATTGTATGCTTGCGGTGTAGTCAATACACAATCAGCAATGCTTCCTTCTGCTGGAAGGTCTCCGAACAACTCTTCTGTAAAGTCTACATCAAGTTCACCGTTACAGTTGTCGTCTGCACTTACCATAGCAGGTGCCGGAACTTCATCCTCACAATCAAGAACCAAATCAGCTGCTGGAGTTCCGCTCAAGATTGGAGCGGTGTTGTCTTGTACAGTAATGCTGTAGCTCATCTCAGCGCTGTTACCACACTCATCAATAGCAGTGTAAGTCACAATTGAGAATCCATTTCCACAATCATCAGCTTCGATAAGCTCAGTTGAAACGCTAACAGTAGCAATACCACAGTTGTCTGTTGCACCTACTTCTGGAGTAGCTGGAACGTCATCAGCACATTCAACATTTACGTTTGAAACCATTGAGTCAAATACTGGAGCTACATCATCATAAATGTAATACTCTGTACTCGCTGTTGCAGTGTTTCCACAAGCATCAGTAGCAGTCCATGTGCGAACGATGGTGTAAGACTGTGGACAGTCTCCGTCAACAATCATGTCTTCCATGCTTACTA
>Ga0209652_1001695_pt1 | contig 17793 bp, 17 predicted proteins | sample SaaInl74LU_5_DNA_FD_184641 | JGI IMG/M metagenome (GOLD analysis project Ga0209652, IMG submission 184641) | Marine microbial communities from expanding oxygen minimum zones in the Saanich Inlet - ESP_74LU_5_DNA (SPAdes) (version 2) | ecosystem: Environmental > Aquatic > Marine > Intertidal zone...
AAGGTCATGTTGTTAAGTCACCCATGGTAGGCACGTTCTACCGTGCCTCTTCACCGACGTCTAAAGCGTTTGCTGAGGTAGGCCAGCAGGTAAAAGTAGGTGATACCCTTTGCATTATCGAAGCGATGAAGATGATGAACCAAATTGAATCAGACAAGGCCGGCGTGGTTAAAGCGATATTGGTTGAAAACCAAGATCCAGTAGAATTCGACCAACCTATGTTCATCATCGAATAAGCAGGCACTGCATCATGCTAGATAAAGTACTTATTGCAAACCGCGGAGAAATTGCCCTACGCATTTTGAGAGCCTGTAAAGAATTAGGCATCAAAACAGTAGCGGTACATTCTACGGCGGACAAAAATTTAAAGCACGTGCTGCTTGCCGATGAATCAATTTGTATTGGTAAAGCATCAGCCACCGAAAGCTATTTGAATATTCCGCGCATTATTGCTGCGGCAGAAGTTACAAATTCAATTGCTATCCACCCTGGTTATGGCTTTCTTGCTGAAAACGCAGATTTTGCTGAAGCCGTTGAAAAAAGTGGGTTCATTTTTATCGGCCCAACGGCTGATACTATCAACCTTATGGGCGATAAAGTATCGGCTATCAACGCGATGAAGAAAGCGGGTGTACCGTGCGTACCTGGCTCTGACGGCCCGCTTACTGATGACGCAGAGCGCAACAAAGCTATCGCCAAACGTATTGGTTACCCAATTATCGTTAAAGCGGCAGGCGGCGGCGGTGGTCGAGGTATGCGTGTTGTCCGAAGTGAAGATGAACTGATCAGCTCTATTGAAACCACACAGGCTGAAGCCGGTGCTGCTTTTGGTAATTCTGTCGTTTACATGGAAAAGTTCTTAGAAAACCCACGACACGTTGAAATTCAAGTGCTGGCAGATGGTCAAGGTAATGCTGTTCACCTTGGAGAGCGCGACTGTTCAATGCAACGCCGTCACCAAAAAGTGGTTGAGGAAGCGCCAGCGCCAGGCATCTCTGAGCAAATGCGTTCAAAAATCGGTGATAGATGTCGCCGTGCATGTATTGAATTAGGCTATCGCGGTGCGGGTACATTCGAGTTCTTATACGAAAACGGTGAGTTCTATTTTATCGAAATGAATACCCGTATTCAGGTAGAGCACCCTGTATCAGAGATGATCACTGGTGTAGACCTTATTAAAGAGCAATTGCGCATTGCAGCGGGCCAACCACTTTCAATAGACCAGTCCCAAATACAAATTCGTGGCCATGCTATCGAGTGCAGAATTAACGCTGAAGATCCAGACACGTTCATTCCAAGCCCTGGAACCATCAGCATGTTTCACGCGCCAGGCGGTTTAGGTGTGCGTTGGGAGTCCCATGTTTATGCGGGCTATACCGTGCCGCCATACTACGACTCGATGATTGGTAAGCTTATCACTTATGGTGAAAGCCGTGACGAAGCCATCGCAAGAATGCGTCATGCACTCGATGAAATTGTCATAGAGGGTATTAAAACCAATATTCCGTTACAACGTGCCATTATGGCCGATGAAAACTTCTTCGCTGGTGGTACCAATATTCACTACCTCGAAAAGAAACTAGGATTAAGCTAATCCCCCTTTGGGCCGCATGCTACCTTGGTGCGGCCCAACTTTCTGCATGTAATGTTCTGCGTTTTATATCTCAATAATTTTTTATTCTGTTTTAACGATTAGAACAATCAAGTTTTAACGTTATTCTTCGTTAATCAATGTTCGTATACTACTCGCATGGTTTAACACCTCCCTGTTAAGCACTGAGTTTATTGTGTTTTCCCTTTCGGAGTCCAACTCCACTTTATGCCGGCATCACTCGCCGGCTTTTTTATTAACCAAATACAAAACAATATGTTCTGCGCGGCATTTTCCTTATAGAATTACGTTCCTCTAACCTTATTGAAAGGATTCGCGTGGGCTCAAAGCACTTAGCTCTCTTTGCTGTGGTAGCACTATTTGCGTTGTCGTCACCAACGATGGCAGACGATAACATTAACTACTCACACAAACTTGATGTACAAGTGCGCCATGACGAGCGCAGCAACCGCCCGAGTCGCAATCAATACCGTTTGCGTTTTTATCCTCGCATCACCCTCGCCAGCGCCCCGCGATGGTCTTTAAATAGTTTTGTCGTAACAGGTGACAGTTTTGCTTCAAGCCATAATACGTTTGGCAGTGATACCACTGACTACCTGCATGCGCGTCGCCTGTTTGTCGCCGTTGAAGACGAAAATGGAAAAACTGAATTTGGCGTTATTCCAACGTATAAGGGTAGAGTATCGTCATCAGGGCTATCCAAAGACGGTTGGATAACCGGTATTCGCAATGTTTCAACCCTTGCCAACGACAGCGCTTTAGAAATTGTTATCGGCCAATTAGGCGACGTAAACGCAGGGGATGCACTAGATTTCAATAAACAAGACGATTACATAGAAATCGAATACTCAGCAAAAATGGGGCAACGCCACAGTTACGAAATCAGTGCTGAACGTATGACCAGAAGTAATTTTTTACGCGCTGAATATCGCTTTAAATATTCCGATTACAATACCATTTTTGTAGAAGGTGTTAACTTAATTGGCAGTGACAGTGCGAAGATAGTGGTGGGCGTTCAAGGTGAAGTCTTGGTTGACGACTACCCCATTGAGTATTTTTCACATTACTCTTACGTGAGTAATGCATTTGGCCCTAGGGCCGAACTGACTGAAGACTTTTTGGGCACAGGCCACGGTATGTCCGCTGAGCTTAGTGGTATGTTATTCAAACAGTTTGATACCGAATGGTTTGTGCGCCTTGACGTTATCGATAGCGTTAGTCGCGTGCTAACCGGCGTGAAAGTCTCTTTTCCCCGCTAGGGTTAAATCATGCTTTGCTTACCGCAATGGAAGGCGGAACATAAAAAAAGGCCCATCAAACGATGGGCCAAACAGCAAGAACGCGTACACACTTTAACAGTGCATAGTAGTTTACGAGGCTCATCGTGGTGAAGTTCACTGCGCAATCGTTACGTTTTCTTAACCTAATTTTTTCCATCATTCCTACACTTACCGTTACTTTTTTATTAGCCTTTGGTAGTAGTAACGAGCTACATGATTCAGGGATCGATGTATAGCTGCCGAAATAAGACAACTATAGGAGAGAATTGATTGTGGCTTCACGCCTGAACAAACTAAAAGAGGTGCTTCCTCTTTCTCGAATTTCTATCGACTTGCTTCTCGCCTTACGTTTTCTATACGATACTAAAGACGACGTGGTAGATTTAAAGCAAGACATTTCAGATCTTTCAGTTGTACCCGAGCGCCTCTCAGACAGCTATCGCCAAGAATGGGAAGCTTACGTGCTTCGGGCTATTGTGCTTGATATGAAGGACAACGAGGATATTGAGCCAACATTATTCATTAATTCAATACTAGAGCGCGTAGAAAAGCTTAAAACTGAATCAGATGCGTTAAAAACGCTAAGTAAGCAAGTAGAACAGGCCGACGCGATAAACAGCGCAAACAATACATGCACGTTCCCGTCGCCTTGGCGACAACAACTGATGACGTTACTGCTGCCTATTGCCGCGCTAGATGAGCCGCCAAGCAAAACTTAAATCGGTATTGGATTAACCTCAACCCGTTTGTAAATATAACACTTCTAAAGGGGCTATTTGTTCGCCCCTTTAAATTTGTACTGAGATGGGCAGTACCCTCTATCTACCCCTTCAGGACGCAAGGCAGCATGCTTAGTCTTTCGGCCCGTTACTCTTGCTCGCCAATTTTTAAAGGTTTTATGCTTGAGGTTTTTCCGCATTAATTTTATCACCTCTTTTTCGGGTAGCCCGAAAAGACGTTCAATGGCTTCAAACGGCGTTCTGTCTTCCCACGCCATTTCAATCACGCGAGATGCTTGTTCTTCGGTTAATTCCATAATGACTTATCAAATAGTAGTTAAAGGCTTATCTGGCATTAACGCACTTGTTCATTCTTGAACGAAGTACGTCTGATATGATGCTTTGTACGTCTATTGTTGGTTTTTGTTCACCTTTATGCAGGTTTTCAGCACTACGCATCGCTCATTTTTTCGTGTATTAAGTTTAATAGTGTCGCAGCGGCTTTAGCGTCAGATAATGCCCGATGGTGACGCTCCATACTGATATCGAAGTGGCGTGTTAAGTTAGCTAAAGAATAAGAGGGTAACCCTGGGAATACCTTGCGCATTTCACGCACCGTACATAATTTTGGCCGCCTAAACGTTTGCTCTAGTCGCGCAAATTCTTGCTTAATGAAGCCATAATCGAAGTTGACGTTATGCGCGACAAATACCGCATCTTCACTGAATTGAGCAATGGCCTCTGCAACTTCTTCAAAATAAGGCGCATCTGCTACCATCTCCTCACTAATACCGGTTAAACGAGTTATAGAAGCAGGAATACGGCGATTAGGATTGATAAGGGTTTGATAAGTATCGACCACTTCACCTGCTACCATCTTCACCATACCCACCTCGGTAATACGATGGTAAGCGCTATTTCCGCCCGTGGTTTCAATGTCTACCACTACATAGGGCTGATTAGGATCGCGATGCCACGTTACCGTCGTCACGGCAACTTGGAAGCCTGCTTGCTGTAGACATTGAATAGACACCAATTGGTTTCTTCTTAATTGGTCGCCTGGCGCCTTTATTTCTTCAAAACGTAATTTGCCATCCAATACCATAATATCGGGAAAACCGTCTTTTAACGCCGCAAAGTCTTTACACATCATTCTTAAAAGCGCTTTAACGTGATTAACATCGCTATGGGTAAGTAACACGTCAATGGGTTCTAAAAGATACCGGCTCCACATAAACAAACTATTCACTTTGCCATAATGGGCGGTCGCATTTTTACTGACATGCTTCTTAAAGTGTTCTGGCGATACTAATTGCTCAAACAGCTGCTCTATACTGTCAGCAAACTTGGCATAAAAGTTATTTTGTTTTAGCGATAACGGCCGCCTATCAAATTCAGTAACAAGGCTGTCTTCTTCGTATAGCTGTTGCCAAAACGTAAGCCCAAATAAGCTTCGCCATAAACGATTTTCCGTTCTCCACCCGCTAATGCCTAATCGCTTATAGTGCGCCAGTACGCCATGTTCAACCTGCTGATTTTGGCTTACATCAATATCGAGGGTTCGACTTGCCTCGCGCAGCATATCAGTCACAGCACTCGTGCGTTTTTTATTGAATTTTCTTGCGTAAAAGTCCTCGGCAAACGCTAATAACGTATCGGAAGGCGGCGACGCCATTATATCTTCGAGCATTGCCTTTACGCCGTCTTCGTCTTTGTCTTTATAACTTTCTCTAATCCACTTTTCTTTCGCTTTGTCGCTGTTTGCATTACGCAAAAGCGTCAATGCCATTATCCGCTCATCCGGCAAAAGTTGTACACCAAGGGCGTAGATAAGCTCGTCACGATAAAAGCTGGCTGATACACCTTCGGTAGCAGGCATGGCACTATTTGCAAGGTCAAGGCGCTGCGCGTCATTCAAATAAGGAAGTTTGCTCAATGCATCTGCATAAAACCAGGCGGCTTGTGCATCAGCGTTATGCTCGAACCGCGCAACATCGGCAACAGAGTCAGCTCGGGTTCGCATGACCCCTAAATCCCGCATGGAGAACTGATTTAATCGGCTTCTTGTATTGCCAAAATATAGAAATAAAAGAAAGCGTAGTGCGCTATCAAACCCACAGACTAGATAATCGTGGCTTGAGAAATTAACAGGCCAACCTTGTGATTGTATCAGCGCGTCAAGCTTCTTAACTAACATAGGTTTGCTTTGCGACGACAATCCTTGAATACTGCCATATTCACTCAGTAAGGTTACAATGGCTTGCTTGGTCATCACCCCAGCAATATCCTGCAACGACGCGTGACGCAAATCACGAAACCAGCCATCTTCAATAAGGCAGTCTATTTGGGCTTGAGGGTTCTCGATTTCGTCGTAGTTGAACTGAGTACGGTCAATAACCGCATATTTTCTATTCGCGGCGCGAACAACAATGCACTGTTTATTTTCATCTAGCGCATAAAACCGCTGGATAAATGAGCTTGCTTCATCACTCAGTAACAGGGCATTTGCCCCTTCGAAAAACTGCAGAAACTCAAAAAAGTGGGCGAGGTAATACCGTGGTGGTAAATCTTTTCGCATAATACGCTCAGTCAACAAACACTAGCATAGTGTATATTTATACAGCACCATTAATCAACCTTCACGCGCTGCTTTGCGACCCACATAAAAAATGCATTCAGCTGCGCATCGTCTTTTATCAAGGTCAGGCTATTAAACTGTTTTGCCAGTGTCATTTCATCGTAGAACCTGTGTATACCGCTATGACATTGCCTGCAGACCAGTATCCCTTGCTCTCGTATTTCGCGGGGAACATGCTTTTTGAAGTACGTGCGTCTATGCATTTTTTTGGGAATAAGATGATGAAACGTCAAGCGCGTCTTACGTTCGCAGCACGGACAAATTCCAATTCTTTTTGACATGTCGAATGCCCTATCAGCAATTAAATTAGGTGAAGCAGTGGCAGATACCATGACATCAAATACGGTGTTTATTTTTTTACCAATCCGCTTCAATTTTAGATCCGTATAAGCACTATCATTCTTAACAGAGTTACCTGACATGAGTTTAACCCGTTCAATGTCGTTCTCATGCCCCTACTGCATGGCGCCTAACGACGTAGAAATCGATGAAATTAACGATGTTGGCCAAGTGCAAGTACTAGATTGCCAAGTATGTTGCCAACCTATCGAGTTGAGTGTTTTTCAACACGGTGATGATCTAGAAATTAATGCAGAGCGAGAGAATGACTGAACATACCCACATTTTTAATAGCGATGATATCGACAACCTTGAGCAACGATATCGCGCTAACTTAATCAACTGTGTATCTGGATTTAAGTCTGCATGCCTACTTGGTACGACAGACGGCACAACCAATAACGTCGCAATAATAAGCTCTGTGGTACATATTGGCGCTAACCCACCGCTACTGGGTATGATCATGCGTCCACATACCGTGCAGCGTGATTCGCTCGAAAACATTAAAAAATCGGGTAAATATACGTTAAATCATGTACACAGTAGTTGGGTAGATAAAGCACACCAAACCTCAGCCAGATACGACAAAGAAGAAAGCGAGTTCGATGCTGTTGGTCTTACACCTTGGTTCAGCAATAACTTTAGCGCCCCCTACGTGGCGCAAAGCCACCTTAAGTTGGGCCTCACGGTTGAGCAGCACTTTACTTTGTGCAACAAAACAGAAATGGTCATAGGGCGTGTAGAGGAACTATTTGTTAAAGGAAATACCATTGCCGATGATGGCTATATTGATATAGAGGCACTTGGAAGCGCATGTATTTCGGGCTTAGACAGTTATCATAGCACCAAAAGAATTGCGCAGTATGCCTATGCTAAACCAAACGAAATCTTGAAACAAAAATGAACGGTTTCACTTGTTGTGCGGTCTTAGTGTTGGTAGTAACGACAAATGCTTAACATTATTTAATCTAGATCAACCAAGTAAAAACAATTTTGGCCGATCCTTTTGTTTCACGCTATAGTACAAATAATGTTAATAAAACCTGCCTTTTTTGGCAGGTTTTTGCGTTTTAAGCGTTTGATAAAAAAGAATCATTATCGTTTCTATCTCATTTGGAGAGTATTATGAAATCTGTAAACCGTCGCGACTTTTTAAAAATGTCAGGTACGACACTAATTGGCCTTACGCTTGGCGGTGTTGCGCTGCGTGCGCAAGCACAAGAGCAGCTGCAATCAGATGATCCTACAGCGAAGGCATTAAGCTATACACCGAATTCAACGGTTGAAGGGGCTAAATGTAGCAACTGCATGTATGTGCAGGGAGCAGACGGCGATGAAAATCGTCCTTGTGCAATTTTCCCTGGAAAACTGGTTAGTGCAAACGGTTGGTGTAGTGCATGGGTAAAACGTCCAGGCTAACCGTCGCCATGAACGTAATGGTATGCAAAAAATAATAAAACGCCTCTTAATAGAGGCGTTTTTTATGTACTTATTGAATGGCTGCCTTTACATCAGGCCGGTCGAAGTAGGTAGGAAGTCGAGAAGGCGTTACGTTAACCTTATGCTTGGCTTCAAATATACTGCCAAGGCGCAATAGCATTTCATCGTCGCCTTTGCTTCCAATAAAACTAATACCAATGGGCAGCTGCTCGATGGCACCAGCAGGCACAGTTAAATGTGGATACCCCGCGATAGCCGGCAAATAACCTATCCCTATAAAACCTCCAGGCGCGTGATCGCCATAAATACCATCAATGAGAAACGCTGGGCTATTAGACGGTGCAACCAATACGTCAACGCTATGCTCTGACAGCATTAAATCGATACCTTGCTCGCGCGTGGCCGTCTGAATACTCGTTAAAGCGGTTTTATATTCAGTGCTATCAATAGCATCAGACGCTAACGATTTTTCAAATATATTTTGATCGAATAGCGACAATTCACGCACATTGTTTTTGTTAAATTCGATGAGTTGGGCTAGCGTTCTTGATGCAAGATTGGCAGGGCTTTTGGCCAAATACTCGTTAATCGTGTGATGAAACTCGGTCAATAACACTTGATAAGACTGAGACCAAAACGCATCAGGCTGTTCAAATTGCTCAATATCGACTAACTGTGCGCCGGCCGCTTCTAATGTACGTAGAGCACTTTCGAATACGGCGAGTACGCGCGGATCATCACCCTGCCTATAGCGCACAACACCAACCTTCACCCCTTTCATATCGGTAGCAAGCATGCTGTCACCGGGCAACGCAATGCTGTGACTATCCAAAGATAACGTCGCAGGGTCATTTTCATCTTTACCTGCCATAACCGCTGTCATTAGCCATGCGTCGTTAACGTTGGCTGTCATAGGCCCCGCGGTATCTTGGGTTGCTGAAATGGGTACGATGTGAGTGCGAGACAACAAACCAACGGTGGGTTTAAACCCAACTACCCCATTCATTGAAGAAGGACAAATAACAGAACCGTTTGTTTCAGTACCCACAGCGAGTGAGGCTAAGCGCAGCGCCATCGCAGCCCCTGAGCCAGAGGAAGACCCACATGCACTGCGTGATAACATATGTGGGTTCCTTGTTAAGCCGCCCACGGCGCTCCACCCACTAATTGATGATTCTGAGCGAAAATTAGCCCATTCAGATAAATTGGTTTTGCCTAAAATAATCGCTCCTTCTTGCTTCAATTTCGCAACAATGGGCGCATCTCTTTCAGTGGCGTTATTAATTAGCGCCAACGAGCCAGCGGTAGTCGGCAGCTCACTTGTCTCTATATTATCTTTTAAAAGCACCGGTAAACCATGCAGCAAACCCAATGCCTTTCCCTGTGCAACGGCGTCATCAGCTGCTTCGGCGGCTTTTAATGCGTTGGCGTTTAACACAAGAATACTATTAACGTCAGTGTCGATACGCGCTATTCGTGCTAAGTAGGCACCCACAAGTGCTTTCGCACTAAGATCACCCTGCTTAATCGCAAGCGCTTGCTCAGAAGCCGGTTTATCTAGCCATGTGCTTATTGATGTATCAGGTGTGTGATTTTCATTCACATTGTGTTGAAATGCGGTACATGCCGTACAGAGCACAGTAAACGCAATAATTATAGTAAGCCTCATATCTCATTCCCTTTTAAAGTGGCAGTAAAATCTATACTGACTTACTGATAAATAAGCGCATTAATTGTTAGTTTAATTGCTAATGACCAACGAAAAACCGACCGCTTTATTGTTTATCAGCCACGGTAGTAGGTGCTTGTAAGTAAGACAGTTGGTTGTCTAAGCCGTATTTTTTAAGTAGCGTGTCGTATCTCCCATCGTCAATAAAATGAGCGAGTGCTAGATTGAAGTCGCTACGCAAAGCCGCGTTAGGTATCGCTGCCGAATAGAGGCTGACGGGGAAGAGCTCATGAATAACCGTATCGCGACGGTGCTGCTTAGGCATTGATGCTTTTAAATAGGTAAAAATATTTCTGTCCATTATCACGGCGTCTACGCTGCCTAATAACAACATACTAACCTGACGCTCTTGCTCAGGCATTTCGATATAACGTGACCTTCCTGCCATTAGGGTATGAAACGGCTCACCTAAAACCGACGATGCCGTTTGAAACGCAACGACACTCTTGTCCTGTAAATCGTTTATGTCGTTAATCGTAAACATACTCTCGGCACGCGTCACCGCTACGTTTTGATAAATAATATAGGGGTTGGACAATATACTTTTGTCGATATCGTGCTTTTCATTCACGGTAAGCCCTATATCTGCAAAGCCTTGCTCTACTAACCTTACCGTGCGTCCAAACGGTACGTATATAGGCAGAATTTCGTGCCCCATATCATTTAAGACGGCACGCATCAGTTCTAGCTCAACCCCCATATGAGTAGAAGAAAGCACATAAGGAGGCTTATCCCAACCGACGATGACATTCAGTGTCCGTGCATGGCTAAGCGGCGCTAGCATCAAAAACGCGAGTAAAATGAGAAATCGCAAAGTAAACACCTAAGAAAAAAGGGTAAGTAAAAAAGGACGTTATTCGTACCACTAGACATTAGTTCCGGTTAATACGTCAAGCGTTTTATTATTATTGCTAGCGTATTACTGCGGCTTTGCGTTTCGCTTTATACGCGGTCGAGGTACAATAGCCTGCTCAATACCTTTATAAAGAACACGTATGGCTTGGTTGCAACTAAGAATAAACACATCATCAGAACATGCAGAATCGATTGGCGACATGTTAACCGCTAATGGTTCACAAGCGGTTACGTATGTTGATGCTAAAGATACGCCCATGTATGAACCGAAGCCGGGCGAAGTGATGTTGTGGCCGGATACGCAGGTGGTAGGGCTTTTTGAAGCTGATGCTGATATGCAAGGCATTCTTGCTCGTTTAAGTAAGGCAAAAGTACTCGGACCCAACTTTAAGCACAAACTCGAACCCTTAGAAGATAAAGACTGGGAACGTGAATGGATGGATAATTTTCATCCTATGCAATTTGGCGAACGTTTATGGATTTGCCCAAGTTGGCGCGATGTGCCAGACCCAAATGCCGTTAATGTCATGCTCGACCCAGGCCTCGCTTTTGGTACGGGAACCCATCCCACTACCGCATTATGTTTAAGATGGCTTGATGGCATCGATATGACAGGCAAAACCGTTGTCGATTTCGGTTGTGGCTCGGGTATTTTAGCGTTAGCAGCGCTAAAATTGGGTGCAAAAGAGGTAATTGGCATCGATATTGACCCACAGGCGCTGCAAGCCACAAAAGAAAATGCTCGCCGAAACGGCGTAGAAGATAGATTAAATGTGTATCTTCCAGAAGACCAACCCACCCTTGAGGCTGACGTTGTTGTTGCTAACATTCTTTCAGGCCCACTACTCGAACTGCAAGATGTGATTTCAGGCTTCTGCAAAACCGAAGGATTACTTGTGCTCTCTGGTATTTTAGCCGAGCAAGTCACTAACATTGAAACCGCCTACGCCAGAGATTTTGCATTGGAACAAAGTGCGATCGACGGTGAATGGGCTCGTGTTTCAGGTAAAAAGCACTAAATCGCTCGATAACTCCCCACACACAACCAGAGAATAATATTTTTATTTTCGATATGTAAGCATTAATCGGGCGTTGATTTGTTAAAAAAATTCACATCAAAGCCCTTTTAAATCGTGGCCTGTAAGACTTTCGTTTAATTTTCACTCAAGACTTGTCAGATAGCTTACTAATGTGACAGTTTTTTTTAACTGTCAATACCGATAAGTGAAATTTTGTGTGATTTTTAGCCTTTTCAAGTATTGCGAAAACGCGTACACTTAGCGCCCCGTTTTAGCCGGGTGTTTAATTTCTGTGCAGTTTTAGATAGCGAGCGTGCGATAAACAATGCGAATTGGACCTTACACGTTAGAAAACAATTTGATGCTTGCTCCTATGGCTGGCGTAACAGACAGACCGTTTCGCCAACTGTGTAAGCGTTTAGGCGCTGGGCTTGTGGTATCGGAAATGCTTTCAAGTAATCCGAAGGTGTGGAACACCGCAAAATCACAAGCGCGCATGAATCATGAAGGCGAAGAAGGCATTCGCTCTGTACAGATAGCTGGAGCTGATCCTGAGCTTATGGCGCAGGCGGCGCAATTTAATGTAGATAACGGTGCACAAATCATCGATATCAACATGGGTTGCCCTGCAAAGAAAGTAAACAAGAAGTTGGCTGGTTCCGCACTTCTTCAGTTTCCAGAGACAGTGGAGTCCATCATAAAGGCTGTTGTTAATGCTGTTGATGTACCCGTTACACTGAAAATACGCACCGGCTGGAACCCAGAAAACCGCAATGGGGTAGAAATTGCCCGCATTGCAGAGCAAAACGGCATACAGTCGCTTGCTGTTCACGGTAGAACGAAAGCATGTATGTACAGAGGAGAGGCTGAGTACGACACTATTCGTCGTATTAAAGCTGCAATATCGATACCTGTTATTGCAAATGGAGACATAACCTCTCCTCAAAAAGCACAAGAGGTGCTGAATTACACGGGTGCGGATGGTGTGATGATAGGCCGCGGCGCGCAAGGTAGACCTTGGATTTTTCAACAAATTCAACACTACCTTGAAACGGGCGAGAATCTAGCACCACCACCGTTATCACAACAGTATGATGTATTGCACGAACACGTAGTGAATGTGCAAGCGTTTTACGGTGATATTGCCGGTGTAAGAATTGCCCGCAAACATGTGGGTTGGTATCTCGCGGAGCACGATACGGATCGTCAGTTTCGCTCAACGTTTAACGCTATCGATGATGCGAATGCGCAACTCGAAGCACTTAATGCATATTTTCAAGCGCTGCAGACCCGAGAAAGCCGACAGATTTCTCCCGCAGCATAGTGATGACTAACTAAAGAGCAACACAGTATTATGTTCGATCAAAACGTGACTTCACCTTTTACTACTACAGTAACTACGCCTTCACAAACGCAAGCTCAAAAGCCATTGCGCGACTCTGTAAAGCAAGCGGTTAACAAGTACCTAAAGCAATTAGACAACGCAAACATCGATAACTTGTACGAAATGGTACTGGCTGAAGTAGAGGCGCCTCTACTAGAAGAAGTCATGACTTACACGCGTGGTAATCAAACCCGCGCGGCCATCATGATGGGCATCAACCGTGGCACACTTCGCAAGAAGCTAAAGCAATACGGCATGAACTAAAATCCTAAGGGCTTTGCCCGGTAAAGAGCACCAAATGGTGCTCTTTTTGTTTCAACACTACAACTTTGAAGCTTATACATTTATGCAAACTCCAAAACCTATTAAACGTGCTCTTTTAAGTGTCTCTGACAAAACTGGTATTCTCGATTTCGCCAACGCGCTGCATAACGCTGGGGTAGAACTTCTGTCAACGGGCGGTACTGCAAAACTGCTTGCCGATGCGGGCCTTCCAGTAAAGGAAGTATCTGACCATACAGGCCACCCAGAAATCATGGCGGGTCGCGTAAAAACACTTCATCCTAAAATTCATGGCGGTATTCTTGCCCGCCGCGGTATTGATGAAGCGGTTATGGACGAAAACAATATCGCCCCTATCGATTTAGTCGTCGTTAATCTTTATCCGTTCGCAGCCACTGTCGCAAAGGAAGGTTGTACGCTAGAGGATGCTATCGAAAATATCGATATTGGTGGCCCCACAATGGTTCGTGCTGCGGCGAAAAACCATAAAGATGTGACCATTGTTGTTAACGCGTCAGATTACAGCCGTGTACTTGCTGAGATGTCTGACAATGACGGCTCGCTAACGTACCAAACCCGTTTCGACCTTGCTATCAAAGCATTCGAACATACTGCTGAGTACGACGGCATGATTGCCAACTATTTTGGTGCACGTATTGATAGCGTCGATTGTGAGGATGAATGTGATCATCAGCACAGCGAATTCCCGCGTACTTACAATATACAAGTAACCAAAAAGCAAGACCTTCGTTACGGTGAAAATAGCCATCAAAGCGCAGCGTTTTATGTTGAGAACAACGTTCAAGAAGCGTCAGTTGCCACCGCAACTCAGCTTCAAGGAAAAGAGTTGTCGTTTAATAACATCGCCGATACCGATGCAGCGCTAGAGTGTGTTAAAGAGTTCAACGAGCCGGCATGTGTCATTGTTAAGCATGCTAACCCGTGTGGCGTGGCCATTGGCGATGACTTATTGAGTGCATACGACCGTGCATTTAAAACAGATCCTACTTCAGCATTTGGTGGCATCATTGCCTTCAACCGCGAATTAGATGCAGCAACAGCACAAGCGATTGTAGACCGTCAGTTTGTTGAAGTGATTATCGCACCAACGGTAAGCGACGACGCGAAAGATATTGTGAGCGCTAAGAAAAACGTACGTTTACTAGTCTGTGGCGATTGGGCCGGGCAACTTACTGACGGCTACGACTTTAAACGTGTAAATGGCGGTTTACTGGTACAAGAGCGCGACTTCGGCATGGTCGACATGGAAGACCTAGAAGTTGTCACCAAACGCCAACCAACGGAAGATGAACTGCGCGACCTGATGTTCTGCTGGAAAGTAGCAAAATACGTGAAATCTAACGCCATTGTGTACTGCAAAGATGGTATGACAATTGGTGTAGGCGCAGGTCAAATGAGCCGTGTTTATTCAGCGAAAATTGCAGGCATAAAAGCGGCTGACGAAAACTTAGAAGTAGCAGGTTCTGTTATGGCTTCTGATGCGTTCTTCCCATTCCGTGATGGTATCGATGCAGCCGCTGAAGCAGGCATTAAAGCGGTTATTCAACCAGGTGGTTCGATGCGTGACCAAGAAGTGATTGCGGCTGCTGACGAACACGGCATTGCCATGGTGTTCACCGGTATGCGTCACTTCCGCCATTAATCATCAATGGTGCGCGGTACAAGCAATAGCACGATTAGCTTGCAATAAATACTGCTCACCATAATGACGGTTCCGCTATGGTATCAATGCCATAGCGGATTTTTGCGTAATCTCGCACATCGTTTTACGTTTTTCTGTGGCTCATAATGTGTATTTTCACCTCGATGAACATAAAACATTAAACGACAAACGTGCGAAATATCATGCTGGGTGTCGGCTGACTGTCATGGTTAACTGTTAGGCTTAATCTGATTTTGGACATTTGTAGTAATACTGTTAACGTATTTATTACTCATACCCTCGACAGAAAAAGGAAATCATAATGAAAAAGTTAGCCAAACTCGCACTTGTAGCTGCCCTAGGTATGTCTGCAAGTTACGCCAATGCAGACGCGATATCAGATGCGGCGATGAGCGATATACGCTCAGCGAAAGCCAAGGTACGTGACGAATACCGCAACCCTCAGCAAACACTGCGCTTTTTTGGTTTAACGCCAGACATGACAGTGGTAGAGATATCGCCAGGTGGCGGTTGGTATGCCGATATTCTGAGCTCGGTAGTAAAAGGCAACGGTCAATATGTTGCTGCGCATTACTATGTTGATGAGTCGACAAACGATTACTACAAAAAGTCGCTCAATGGTTTTAAAGAAGAAACTAAGCCCGGTATGAAGTACGAAGGGGCTGTCATCACCGCTTTTGACCCTATAAAAGCCCTTGATGTTGCTGAAGCTGGCAGTGCTGACATGTTACTAACCTTCCGTAATGTACATAACTGGTATATGCGCCATGGCGACGAAGGCATAGACAATGCATTTGGTGCCTTTTTCAAAGCCCTGAAACCAGGCGGCGTGCTGGGTGTAGTAGAGCATGAGTTACCTGAAAGTGCCGATAACGATGCTATGAAAAAAAGTGGTTACATGAAACGCTCATATGTCGTGGCTGCGGCTGAAAAAGCAGGTTTTGTGCTTGAAGCAAGCAGCGATGTAAATGCAAACCCAATGGATTCTGCAGACCACCCTAAAGGAGTGTGGACATTACCACCGAGATTGGCGCTCGACGACCAAGACAGAGAAATGTATCTTGCCATTGGTGAGAGCAATAGAATGACACTTAAATTTGTAAAACCTAATTTGTAAAAAACCCAAAGTATAAACGGAACAGTTAATGAACGTACTTGTAATTGGCGGCGGTGGCCGCGAACATGCGCTTGCCTATAACGCAGCGCAGTCTTCTGATGTTTCAACCGTGTTTGTCGCACCTGGTAATGCAGGAACAGCAACCGAGCCAAAACTTGAGAATGTTGCTATCGATGTTAGTGACATTGCAGGTTTAGTGTCGTTTGCCAAAGGCAACAATGTTGAACTTACCATTGTGGGACCAGAAGCGCCGCTTGTCGCCGGTGTTGTTGATACGTTCACTGACGAAGGGTTAATGATATTTGGGCCTACGCAAGCTGCTGCGCAGCTTGAAGGCTCAAAAGCCTTTACGAAAGATTTTTTAGCGCGCCACAATATCCCTACCGCAGAATACCAAAACTTCACAGAAATCGACCCCGCTATTGCTTATGTGCGTGAAAAAGGCGCGCCTATTGTTGTTAAGGCTGATGGCCTAGCAGCAGGTAAAGGGGTGATTGTCGCGATGACATTGCAAGAAGCCGAAGATGCCATTCGTGACATGCTGGCGGGTAATGCGTTTGGCGAAGCTGGTAGCCGTGTCGTTATTGAAGAATTCCTTGATGGTGAAGAAGCCTCTTTCATTGTCATGGTAGACGGTAAAAACGTACTACCTTTTGCGACAAGCCAAGACCACAAACGAGCAGCAGACGGTGACAAAGGTCCTAACACAGGTGGTATGGGCGCTTATTCTCCTGCCCCAGTTGTCACCCCGGACATTCACGACCGCGTAATGAATGAAGTCATCATGCCTACCGTAAACGGTATGGCGGCTGAAGGTAATGATTATGTTGGCTTTTTGTATGCTGGCTTAATGATCATGGCAGACGGTACACCGAAGGTTATTGAATACAATTGCCGGTTTGGCGACCCAGAAACCCAGCCTATTATGCTTCGCTTGAAGTCTAACCTGGTTCCATTGTGTCAAGCGGCATGCAAAGGCGAGTTGGCAGGCAAAACCATTGAGTTTGATGACCGCGCAGCCGTAGGTGTTGTGTTAGCCGCGGGTGGCTACCCTGGTAACTACAACAAAGGCGATGTGATCACGGGTTTTGAAAATGCTGAGGCACTTGATGGAAAAGTGTTCCATGCTGGTACTGCACTTCAAGACGGTAAAGTAGTTACTGCTGGCGGGCGCGTGCTGTGTGCCACAGCATTGGGTAACACAGTGACAGAGGCGCAGCAAAAAGCCTACGAACTACTTAAAACCATCCAGTTTAAAGATGTGTACTACCGAAACGACATTGCTTACCGTGCGATAGCTCGTGAGGCAAGTGCTAAATAAGTACCAATAATAATGCAGGTTGTGCGTGTTTACATGCCAACCTGCGTTGCTCTATTCCTATCCTCCTGTTTGCGACAGCATTGCTTGTTTGTGTTTTCTTGGTAAAGTAAAGAAGCGCGTCTATAAAAAAGAGCATTTATGTCGTTTCAATACCGTTGTTATCATGTCCTGGCGCCCTACAAAGAAGCGCAGGCGCATCGCACGCTCAGCAAGTGCTTTGATATACTGCTTATTATCATTATCCTAACCAATATCGCGGCTATGATGATAAGTACCGTGCCAAACATTCCCGCTCATTGGCTCCATCACCTTCACACTATAGAAATTGTCTCGGTGATACTTTTCACCATAGAATTTATTCTTCGTGTTTACAG
>Ga0209652_1001700_pt1 | contig 17772 bp, 10 predicted proteins | sample SaaInl74LU_5_DNA_FD_184641 | JGI IMG/M metagenome (GOLD analysis project Ga0209652, IMG submission 184641) | Marine microbial communities from expanding oxygen minimum zones in the Saanich Inlet - ESP_74LU_5_DNA (SPAdes) (version 2) | ecosystem: Environmental > Aquatic > Marine > Intertidal zone...
TCGGTCCGAGTTGGTCTAATAAATATACGCCTCTGATTAAAAGTGTCAACACTTATTTGAAAAAAAGATGAAGTATTTTACTTTTACGCTTTTTTGAAATCGAAATCGTCTCATTTGCATGAAAATTAATCTATAACAAATTGGCTAACTATCTGATGCAAGTCTTCTGTACCTTGGAGGTAACTAGCAATATTTACTCTCTCGTTATTGCCGTGTACACCCCTCCAATCCTTGGGATCAAACAAGACTGGATTAAAGCCATAGCTGTCTATACCTAAGTCTCTAGTGAAATGACTATCTGTAAAACCAGTGCTAACTGCAGGGACAATGCGCGAACCAGGATGAAGCTTCTCAGTAACCTTGGCAATATGTTTAAAAAATTCAGAATCAACAGAGGATACTGCTGGACTAAATGCCAAAATTACCTCAACGCTCACCCCTGCTGGCTCTACTAAATCTCTAATATCCTGAATAAATTCTTCAGCAGTTCGATCTGGAAGCATTCTGCAATCAATTTCTGCGGCTGCAACTGGGGGCACAACGTTAATTTTTTGAGAGCCTTCCAACATCGTTAGTGAACAGGTGTCTCTTGTCAGTGCGTGATAGGAAGGTGAGGATTCTTGCAGCTCAGCTTGAAATCTCTTGCTGGTAATATATCTTTTCATATTCGCAAAAGCTTTCGCTTGCTTGCCATCCATCTTCAACGAGAGACTCTTAAAGTAAGCGTCTACTGAAGGAATAATTCTAGGTGGAAAAGGATTTTCTCGAACAAGGTTTAGCGCATGAACTATTCTGGAAACAGAGCTAGTAGTTCTTGGAGAGGAGCCATGGCCGGGAGTATCAACGGCAGTAAAGCGAAGCCAGACAGGGACCTTCTGTGTTATCTCTATAGCAAAGACTTTTTCACCATCAATGATTTGACCGCTGCCACCTTCGTTGATTACAAAACCTGCGCCTTCAAATATTGCAGGGTGGTTTTCAATTAACCAGCCAGCGCCATAAATTCCGCCCGCTTCTTCATCGGCAGTTGCAACAAACACCACATCTCTGTTGAGGTTCAGGCCACTTCTGTGTAATTTGATAAAGGATACTAACTGAGAGATGCCAGCGCCCTTCATATCGATCACCCCTCTTCCGTAGAGATAACCATCCTTGATTTCAGCAACAAGAGGATCAGTATCCCAATACTCTTTAGTGGCAGGCACGACATCTGTGTGTTGTAAAAGAATCAAGGCTGGTAAATCCCCGCCTTTAATTCGAGCCCAGATATTTCCTCTGCCAGGAGCGCTCTCTGCGCTTGAATATTCAATGCCCTCTTGTTCAAAAATATTAGCGTAGAAATCAACCGCTCTTGACTCATTGCCTGGAGGGTTAACGGTATCTACACCGACGAAGTCTGAAAGCAGCTGAACTGGATCAAGCGGCGCAGCATGTGAGATAAAGCTTAAAGTAAATAAAACATTTAATAGAAAGTATTTCTTAATCATTATTCAACTCCCTCAACTAGAACAACATGACGATTTGATGAATTCTCCGAAAATGCTAACGCATTTTTATATTCCACCGAATGATAGCAAGCATTGGCCTCTTCCATAGAATTAAATTCTACTAGAACAGTCCTCTCGTAAGGGCCGCCCTCTAGCTCAACTTGTGCCCCACCACGTACTAAAAATTTTCCACCATGCCCAGTGATTGCTGGGCCAGCTAAGCTCACATACTCTGCATATTCATCGGCATTATGCACATGGCACCGAGTGATCCAATAAGCTTTCATTGAGCCTTAAACTCAAGTCTCATCTGGTGAAGAATGGGCTCAGTGTAGCCGCTGGGCTGCGATCGACCTTGGGTAGCAAGATTACATGCTGCCTGAAAAGCTGTCCCAGTGTATAAAGGAGCCATGGGTTGATACTGAGGATCGCCAGAATTTTGCTCATCCACAATCACAGCCATTCGCTGCATTGTTTCAATGACTTGCTCCTCAGAGCATAAAGAATGGTGCAACCAATTGGCAATATGTTGGCTAGATATCCTGCAAGTAGCCCTGTCTTCCATTAGACCTATATTATTGATATCCGGTACTTTTGAGCAGCCTACACCATGATCTATCCATCGCACAACATAGCCCAGTATGCCTTGAGCGTTGTTATCAAGTTCGCGCTGAATGTCCGCAGCACTTAGAGCAGAGGGATTGGGTAAAAGTGGAATAGTTAGAATATCGTCCAAGCTGGCTTTTGTTCGGCTGATGAGCTTCTCTTGCTGATCTGACACAAGGATTTGATGGTAGTGCATCGCATGGAGGGTAGCTCCCGTGGGTGATGGGACCCAAGCGCAATTAGCTCCAGCTTCAGGGTGCATGAGTTTAATGTTATACATATTCAACATTTCATCAGGCATAGGCCACATGCCTTTGCCTATCTGAGCATGGCCTTTGAATCCGGTCTCAAGACCAGAATCTACATTCCAATCTTCGTATGCGAGTATCCAGGGTTGTTGCTTCATTTCTGCCTTACGAATCATGGGTCCTGCTTCCATGCTGGTGTGAATCTCATCACCTGTTCTATCTAAAAATCCTGTATTAATAAAGATCACTCTGTCCTGAGCCGCTCGAATACATTCTTTGAGATTGACAGTTGTCCGTCTCTCCTCATCCATGATCCCGACTTTTGCGGTGAGTTGGGTAAGCCCAAGGGCTTGTTCTACAGCAGAAAATAGATCACAGGTAAACTGCACTTCTTCCGGGCCATGCATCTTGGGTTTGACGATATAAATACTCCCTGCCTTAGAATTTTGCACTGAACTATTGCCATTTAAATCATGCATGGCAATACAGATTGTGAACATTGCATCTAAAATACCTTCAGGAATTTCTTGGCCATCTGAATCTAGGATCGCTGGATTTGTCATTAAATGCCCAACATTCCTTACGAGCATCAAACTGCGGCCTGGCAAAGCAAAAGAAGAGCCATCAGCTCCTTGATACACCCTATCTGGATTAAGATGTCTGGTCATCTCTGAGCCAGCTTTCATAAAAGTTTCCTTTAGATCGCCTTTCATTAAACCAAGCCAATTTCTATAAACCTGGACCTTATCCTCGCCATCAACTGCTGCAACAGAGTCTTCACAATCTTGAATAGTCGTAATGGCCGATTCCAATAAGACATCTTTAATTCCAGCTAGGTCTGAAGCGCCTATTGAGTGAGTGGGGTCAACTTGAATCTCTGCGTGCAGATTATTATTTTTTAAGAGGATGCCAGAAGGCTCCTGCAAAGTCCCCTGAAACCCTTGAAATTGATCTGCATTCATCAATGCGGTATTCAATCCATTCTCCAGTCTAGCAATCAATGATCCATCTTCAATAATCAAGGAGGTCACCTGATTAAACGATGCGTTCTTTAGGGGGAAATGTTTGTCTAAAAATGATTTAGCAAAGGCAATAACTTTATCGCCTCTAATTGGATTATACGCTCCAGCTCTTGAGGCTCCGTCTTCCTCTCCTATCATGTCTGTCCCATACAAAGCATCATAGAGGCTGCCCCAACGAGCGTTGGCTGCATTTAAAGCAAATCTTGCATTCATAACTGGCACGACCAATTGAGGCCCTGCAATCATTGCTATTTCTGGGTCTACATTTTGAGTGGTGATGTGAAAATCGCCGCCCTCTTCAACTATATAATCAATGTCCTTGAGGAATGTTTTGTACAACTCTGAATTAAAAGGTTGGTCCTTGTTAGCTAAATGCCATTGATCGATTTGCCCTTGAATCGATTCTCGTTTTGCCAATAATTCTTTATTTTTAGGAGCAAAAGTATGAATGATTGTCTCTAGCTGATCCCAGAAATTCTCTGGCGTGATCGCCAGGCCTGGCAGAAGCTCATCTGACACAAAGTTGGCTAGCTTGTCTGAAACGGACAAAGACCCTTTTGAAATATAATTATCTGACACTAGGCTCTCTCTTAATTGAAATAGGAATAAAGCCATAGTCTAACAAATAAAAAAGATCTCATTAAGTAAATCAAATAAATTACTTTCAATAATCTCTTTGAATGAAATGCTGCAATAAATTAAACTGAAGGCATGAGAAATCAGACTCCTGTTTTTTACTTACCCTTGGTTTTCTTTATGCTGATGAGTTGCGGTGGTGGTGGCGGAAGCTCTAATAACGCCTCCTTGCCAATAAGCAATATCAGCACGCCAGTGATTCCAGCTACCTCATCAAATTTGTTAGCACACACAACAGGAACTATTGATGGAACTCTTGCCTACGGAGAAATTTCTAGAACATTTATTTTGTACGTCCCGTCTAGCTATGACAGCTCATCGAAACAACCCTTGGTATTTAATTTTCATGGCTATAGCAGTAATGCAAGGGAGCAAATGGCATATGGAGATCTGCGATCTCAAGCTGATGCCAATGGTTTTATCTTGGTTCACCCTGAAGCCCTTGATGATATTTATGGAAGGAGCTACTGGAACATTAAAGGATGGTCAACAAGCGTTCATGATGATGTCAAATTTGTTGAGAATCTTATTAATTTATTGATGGATAAATATTCTATCAACGCAGAAAGAATTTACTCAACCGGGATGTCGAATGGGGGGTTTTTTAGTTTTCATCTGGCATGCAATTTAAGCGCGAGCTTTGCTGCAGTAGCATCGGTAACTGGCTCGATGACATATGAGACATTTGATAACTGTAACCCTAGAAAGCCTACTCCAGTGATGCAGATACATGGCTCTCTTGATGCCACCGTACCTTACAAGGGATTGGATGCCCGAAACATGAAACCAATCATGGATGTTATGGAGTATTGGAAAGTGAGCAATGGATGTGATGATTATATCTTGTCGCTCCCTGGGATCCTGCCTGGCACGTCATCCTGGACTGAAACCTATGAATATAATAACTGCCTAAATAATACGCAAAATGTTCATCTATACGTTCAAGGAGCAGGACACATATGGCCAGGTTCCAGGTATAGCAGCATCGCCTCTCCGGACTCAAGCAGTAGAATATGGGGCTTCTTTTCAACCTACGACATTAATGGCGTCATACAATAAAAAAGACTGGCATTAAAAGCATCATTTTTTGTTTCAGCAGTCAGATCCATAAAAAAGGCCCCGCGTAAGCGAGGCCTTCAATCTTATAGACTTAGTTAGGGGAAAGCCTAGAAGTTATACTTCCATCTCACGCCATAGGTTGCCTGATCTCTAGCCCAAATGGACTTATTGAATCCTAGCGGCGCTGTTGCCTCGCCTATGTGCATGATGTTTTGCTCGTCCGTGATGTTTTGACCATAAATATCAACACGCCATTTTGCATCGTCCGTCGCAGGTGTAATAGAAACCATGGCATTGTACTCAGTCCATGCTGGCACTTTATCCCACTCCAGATCAAACAAACTGGTGTAGCGCTCATCTTGTTTGTATGCATCAAGTCTAAAATTCACATTAAAATTTTCTGTGGTCATGGTGTACTGAACACCAAGATTTGCTGAAAACTCAGGATGAGTTAAAGAGTTGCCGCCAATATCAGATAAGAGTCCATCCTTCATAACATCCGCAGGGGTGCAGCCTAAAATAGCACAAGCTGTACTCACCATGTATTGACCATATAGATCTCGCGAAGCAGTCAATGACGGCAAATGACCTGCAGCAACATTGGGCAGGAAGCTGACAGGGGTGGGTTCGCCAGTTGTTCTATCACCATGGAATTCTGCAGGCACTATGAGTGCTTGTGCAGGACCCCAAAGTCCAGCCTGCCACATGTTCCAGATAACAGTTGCAACATCTTTTCGGACAACAAACACCTCTCCATCAGCTGCATTTTTCATCAGATGCCAGTTACCACAACCGGTTGTTAAGCATAGATCAGCATTGGCTGGATTCATCAGCATTTCACCGCTAGCAATCTCTGACTCCTCCCAGCTCATCCCAATATTAAATTGCCATTGGGGAGCATTAACAGGCACCCAAATAAATTCACTCTCAAAACCCATCATGTCAACATCAATCCCTTCGTTCACACGAGTTTTATTTTGAATTTTTGTGACCTGGTAGTCTTGCGCATCGTAAATGTAAGCCGCCGCATTCCATCTCATGCCCTGAGAAGGGAAGTCTGCTTTGAATCCAACCTCGTAAGCATTCAGCTCGGTTGAAGGGAAAACCTGAGGGGTGTTTGGATATTTAGCAGGGTCCAACGCCGGGTTAAATCCTCCGCCCTTGAAACCTTTAGAAATGGAGCCATAGACAAGCGTATTATCATTTAGCACATAGTCCACAACAAAACGCCCTGTGTTATTGGCATATTCAGTTTCAGGATCTCCAGGGGTACCTGAGGCGTACCATGATTGACCAAACTCAGGTATTGAAGAACCAGGAATAGCGGTAAAGCCGTTGCCCTGACTTCCAAAACCCACAACGCTTAAAAATGGTGATCTACCATACTGCTCTTTGTAATCTTCAGTTCTTCGAAGACCCAGTGTGTATTTCAACCTATCGCTCTGTTGGTAATAAATTTCACCAAAAATAGCGGAGCTGCGTGAAGCAGAGATGCTAGAAGTTCTATAGAGAGGTGCATATAACTGCACATAGCCTTGGGGCAGTCCACCAGTTAATACTCCTGGAGGAAAAAGCGCCAATGCATCCAAGCCATTTGCTGCAATATCATAAACACTTTTTCCAGAGGCGCTGGTGTGTATCGCACCAAGTAAATAATTCCATTGACCATCAAGGCTAGATTGGAATCGGACTTCTGTTACCTCGTTTTTGCCTTCGGGGTTGTATTGACGATCAAATCCATCTGGATAATTCATAGTGTCTGTAACGCAGCCACCATAGGTACCAAGTGTTCCATCTTCAAGGGTGCAATTGGAGCCATACCCACTCATAGGAATATATCCACCGGGAAAGTATGGGCTGTCTTTGAATCTCAAAGCATCATATTCCTCTGATTCATACACGCCTGTTCGGTCATACAATCGTTCTTTGCTAGAGTGAGAAAACGTCATGTCCCAACTTTCATTGATTGAGTGGTTAATGATTAACTGCGTGATATCTTGATCAATAATGTATCGAGGGTTGCCGCGGTTATTTGATTGCCAAAAACCTTGCGGAGCGCCAGACATATCTGTCACTGGGGTGTAGTCTAGAATTCCAGTGAGTATGGCTAAATTTTCAACAAAGGTTGCCATCGGATGAGTTAATTCATGAACTAAAGGGCCACCAGGGGTACAACCCACTGCTACAGAGGGATCACGTTTACAGTATCTATTATTTACATAGTGGCGAGTGGAATCTTCCTCGTACTTGTCATAGACAAATAGAATGTCCGTTGAGTCACTCACTTGCCAAGCAAATGAAAATCTGTAAGCCGCTGAATCTCGGTTATTAATGTGAGAGGTAGGTGCTTTTGAGTAAATGTTTTTGATATCGCCATCCCTCTCTATAGAAGCAGTGGCAAACCTGACGGCCATGGAATCGCTTAGGGGATAGTTCAGCGTGTATTTGAGTTTCTCTAAATTATAATCACCAACGTCCACTGACACCATTTGAGTGACTTCATCAAATTGTGGTCTAGCAGTAATCAAATTAATTGTGCCACCCACTGAATTTTTTCCATAAAGAGTGCCCTGTGGACCTCTTAAAACTTCAATACGCTGCATATCCAGAAATTCACCGTCCTGCATGGTGGTTGATCCAACTGGCAAATCATTCACATGAATTTCGACCCCTGACTCAGCAGTCGCCGAGACAGCTAAATTGGTGATACCACGAATGTTAAAAGCTCCACCACCTGCGTCATTGCCTTGAAAATTTAAACTAGGTGTAACCAACTGGAGATCTGAACCAGATTCAATCTGCATATCGTTCAGCATATCGGCTGTCAAGGCCGTAACCGCTATAGGAACATCCTGAAGACTTTCTTCTGTTCTTTGTGAGGTCACAATAATCTCTTCAATCAGGCTGCCAGAGGCTACTTGAGAATGCACCGGCTGCATAACAAACAAAAGGCTGGCGGCCAGCACTGAAGCGTTCAGGATTCTATTCATTGGTATTATTTTCATAGTTTTACTTCCTCCTAATAAAAGTAATAACTGGTGAGTGAGATTAATGATTCTGCAGTAGCAGAAAACAATCACTAGTATCTATATCTTCTACTTAATCAAATAAAGATCATGAATGCAATCAAAAGATGCATTTATTTTACTTATAAGTAAAAGAATATATGTTATGTCTATATTTTTTATTGTTAAGAATCTATAAAAAATACTCGTATCTCGCTATGCTGTTAGGCTTGGTAATAAATATTAAAAATATGCTAATAAATTTTACTCGCTCTGTAAGTCTAATCTTCGGCTTGTTGCTCTTCTCAAGCGCCACTTATGCGATCAATGAGGCTGAGTTAATCCTTAGCTCTAACCATGTTTTATTGATGACAGGTGAGAGACAATCTCAGCCTCTTTCAGTGGCTATCACCGACCAGAGAATTGTCTGGATTGGGGATCACCAAACAGCCAAATCCATTAAAGGCAAACATATTAATTTTGGTGACCAGGCAATCTTGCCTGGATTTATTGATGCGCATGGTCATGCTTCTTATGTGGCTTTTGCTACCCAGGTAGCAAACCTAGCCTCTCCTCCTGTTGGTGAAGTGAAAACCATTGCAGACCTTCAGCTCCAATTAAAAAACTTTATTAAAGAAAAGGAGATTGGTCCAGGAGAATGGGTCATTGGTCTTGGTTACGATGATTCACTTTTAAAGGAGCAGCGCCATCCCACCAAGAAAGATTTAGATGTTGTCAGCACGTCCAATCCGATATATTTAATTCATGTGTCAAGTCACTTGGGTGCCGCCAACTCACTTGCATTGTCTTTGGCTGATATTACCAAGGATTCCCTGGATCCTTCGGGGGGTAAGATTCGAAGACTGTCAGGCTCAACTGAGCCCAACGGCGTCTTTGAAGAAACTGCAGCCTATCCTCTGCAGCAGCTAGCCATGACCTCTTATAAAGACCCTCTGGGAAGTGTTAGAGAAGCCATGAAGATTTATGCAAGGAATGGAATTACGACGGCGCAAGATGGGGCTTCAAACCTCGAATCAGTAGCATTGATGCAGGCTGCGGATGCTCGGGGTTATCTTAATTTAGATGTCATCACCTACCCAATTGGCCAGGGAGATACTGAAGCCCTCATAGACTCTTTTACCTTTGGGCAATACCAAGGGCGATTAAAACTTGGGGGAATCAAACTCGTGCTCGATGGCTCGCCTCAAGGGAAGACAGCCTACCTGACTCAACCATACCTTAGACCTCCACATGGACAAGAAGCTGATTACAAAGGCTACCCTTTAATACCGCAAACATCTGTCAATCACTTAGTCAAAACATACTCCCAAGCAGGCATACCCATCATGGCTCATGCCAATGGCGATGCGGCGGCAGATATGTTGATTCAGTCGATAGAAGAAGCTGGGATAACTTCTGATCACCGAACCATCATGATTCATGCTCAAACAGTTAGAGAGGATCAACTAGACCAAATGAAAGTGCTAGGAATTATCCCATCCTACTTCTCGTCGCATACCTTTTATTGGGGTGACTGGCATCGAGACTCTGTCTTTGGTATAAATCGAGCCTCACGGATTAGCCCAACACGAACAACTCTTGAAAGAGACATGCTCTTTACCGTTCACAACGATGCGCCGATTGTTCCGCCAGATATGATTCGCTTGCTTTGGTCAACAACCAACAGGCTTACGCGCTCTGGCAAAGTACTTGGGGAAGATCAAAAAATATCTACCTATGATGCTTTAAAAGCTATGACCATTAATGCGGCCTATCAACACTTTGAAGAAAAAGATAAAGGCACCATTGAGGTTGGAAAATTAGCCGATCTTGTTGTGCTTTCAGTTGACCCTCTAAGCATCCAAATAGAATCATTGTTAGATATCAAGATCATCTCAACCTTTTCACATGGCAAGGAAATCTTCAGCTCCCATCAATAAAATTCTTCTTAAAGTCTGGAGATTTAGAGTTAAAAAATTAACTAGCCATCAAATTATTAAAACTATAAGGGTTTAGATCTGATAATAAAATAATCGATGCGTTTACACAAAACCATTAAAATTTCAGCACAAAGAGCATTTAGATCATCGACAGACAAGGTAAATCACTCCTTAATTGTTGGGTTATATAATTCATCCTGTCCTGTATACCAGTACTTAAATAATTTCTCAGCAGGCTTGCCTCGAATTGATTGAGACATATTTGGAAAGCCCTCTATGGTATTTGAACTTGCTGGTATCTGATTAGCATCTGGTATTAATGTATCAGATAACCAATATCCAGTTGATGTTGTTGTGCCTAATGTCTCAAAATAACTTTGTGTATCAACTGCTCTAAAGAGCGCTTCTGTATATATTGCTTGAGCTGAAAAATCAGTCTTTACTTCATTCTGAACACACTCATCATAGGCAATATTATCAATGGTGCCAGGAGTACAGAACCCATCTTCAATCCAGCCCCTTGACAAAAAGGATGCATGACTTTGTGAGAATAGATTAAACATGACAGGTGGAATAGTCGAGCTAGAGTTATACCAACAGGGCTGATTATCTAAGCAATTCCATTTATCATATGTTTGCTCTATCGCTAGCATGGCTTTTGCTTGGATTAAATCAACTGTAGCAGTCGCAACCTGATCATCAGATAGTAAATTACCAAATGATAATAAGACACCATCAACCTTATCAAATACTCTTTTGTCATTCCATGTGACATTTTCACCGACATACACTTTGCCGGTGAATTTTTCTTTGATTTTGTCAATAATAATGCCCATTCTTTCCATGTAATAGTCTTTGAGATCATCACCCTGGGCTTGCGTGTGACCTTCATTGTTCACGCCGCTAAACCAATTTAACCACATGGCACTCCAATCAGCAGATAAACCCCCTACACCAATTTGTTCTAGACGATTAGCTTCCCACAGAATGTGTTCTTCATGGGCATCCATGATTTTTTTCAGCAGAGCCATGTCCACCCTGACATTGTATGTAGAAAAATCAAATAAGAAGTCCTGCTCAACGTCTTGTGTTTGGAATTGCCAGGTATAGATTAGCTTTATGTCTAACTTGTCTGCTTCAGCAACAATGTATTCGATTACCCAGTCATCAATATGCTTACTGTTTTGATCAATTTGCCAAAACTCTGCTTGGTCATCTTGCCAGTAACCAAAATTATATATGCCCACTGAATTGACGCCATGCTCTTTAAGCCTTCGGAGGGTCGTTCTGTACATCAACTTGATGTATTCGTCCTCTGTGCAATCTGCAATCCAAGTAGCATTCTTGCCTTTGTAATTATTATATATCCACTCAACCCCATAATCTTTGAAGCCAATTGCCTTGATGTGCTCTTCGCCGAACACATTTTGAGGTGAAGGCATAGGATACACACCTAGATAAGATTCATAAATCTCTGCATTGTGAGGGTTCACACAAGACCCTTCAAAGTCCTCTGTCTTGACTTGAACGGTAACACTTGCTGATGCGCTACCACATGTTATGGTCAATATCTGATCGCTGTCACCAGTCATAGGAACAGTCTCACTGCCTGAAGTAGCCTTACTCCCAGACCAATAACCCGATGCCTTACAAGATGATGCATTAGAACTGTTCCAGGATATAACGGTTGAGTCACCCTGGAATACAACTGTTGGGTCTGCTGTGATAGATGCTGTGTCTTGAGGAGGTGTTGGTGTTGGTGGTGCTGGGGTTGGAGTCCCGCCTCCGCCGCCACCGCCACCGCAAGATAAAAGAAACAAAGAGGATAAGATTAAATTATATATTTTCATAGTTTTAATCTACACGTAATAAATCATGCGTCTATGGTTAACACCTAATATTAAATTGCTGATTCAATATTAGTTAGTTTAAAAATAGGATTCGGGAATCGGAGCAAACTGCAAGCTTCGGTGATAGCCATCGTAATATCAGGGCAAATAGTGTTATGACTTTTCTATGTGATTTATATCAACTATGCTATTTGAATGAAAAATATAATTAGATTCCCTTTAAGGGTACTTTCAAATCAACAGCCTCTTTTGGCCTTATTTCTCGTGGCAATGTTTTCTACCATCGGTACTGCCGATGATGGCCGCGTCCTATTTGATCCCATGGATGTATTCGAGCTCGAGTGGGCGACGGATCCACGTGTTTCACCTGATGGGGGCAACATCGTCTATGTCCGCCAGTCAAACGACATCATGAAAGATCGTCAGCGCTCAAATCTCTGGCAGGTTTCAATAGATGGAAAGAGCCACAGACCCCTAAGCTCTGGACTGAAAAACTCTACCTCGCCTCGTTGGTCACCGGACAATAAAAAGCTTGCCTTCATCTCTAATGACACGGGTTCACAACAGATTCACCTGCGCTGGATGGACAGTGGAGAAACTGCGGTGATTTCGCACCTGCAACACTCGCCCTCAAACCTTTCATGGTCACCGGACGGTAAGTGGCTCGCCTTCACGATGAATGTCCAAACCTCCAGTAAACCTATTGCAAAACCGCGCACCAAGCCAGAGGGTGCCACCTGGGCAGAAAACCCCATCACCGTCACAACCACCCAATATCAGTACGACGGCCGAGGCATTGTTGAGCCTGCCTACCGCCATGTGTTTATTATTCCTGCCGATGGTGGCTCTGCACGACAGCTTACGGAGGGCGATTTCAATCATCATGGTTCGCTTGCTTGGTCTCGTGAGAGCGAGCATGTTTTCTTCTCCGCCTATCGCTCAGATAATTGGGAACTGGTTAGCGATGAAGCTGATATCTATTCAGTATCCATCGCGACAAAGAAACTCGAGCAAATCACAAATGAGCCTGGGGCTGAGCGTTCGCCCGTCATATCGCCAAACGGTCGCATGATTGCCTTTAGCCGCCAAGAGCGTCGCCCCCTCGCTTATACTCCTAATCGCATTGCTATCTTGGATTTACAAAATAAGAACACTCGAGTGCTTACAGAGGATCTTGATGGGGATGCAGACAGCCTTAGGTGGGCAGAAGACAATCAATCCCTTTATTTTATCTATGACGAACGTGGCATAAGAAAAGTAGGTCAGGTCGCGCTCAACGGCAAGTTAAAAGAAGTAGTTAGTGGACTTGGTGGCACAAGCATTGGGCGACCTTATCTTTCAGGTGGATTTCATATTGCTGGCGATGCCATTGCTTTTACTTATGGCCAGTCAGACAGGCCTGCGAATATCGCGGTCTTCAAGGCTGGCAAAACCCAAGTACTAACGGCGCTGAATGAAGATTTACTCGAGCATCGTAAGCTGGGGGAAGTTAATGAAATTATCTATAAATCATCCTTTGATGGTCAGGAGATTCAAGGGTGGTACATCACACCGCCAGACTTCGATGCATCAAAGAAATACCCCTTAATTCTAGAGATTCATGGTGGCCCGCATCTAGCCTATGGTCCACATTTCTCTGCCGAGCTTCAAATCATGGCAGCAGCTGGCTACATTGTTTTCTATGACAACCACCGTGGCAGCCTGTCCTATGGAGAAGATTTTGCGCTCCTGCTACAGTACAAATACTCCAGCCCTGAAGACTTTGCCGATCATATGTCAGGCATTGATGCGCTGATTGATCGTGGTCTTGTGGACAACAAGAATCTCTTTATTGCTGGTGGTAGCGCTGGCGGTATCGCGACAGCTTATGCGGTGGGACTAACCAATCGATTCAATGCTGCGGTTGCGGCCAAGCCAGTAATCAACTGGATCAGTAAAACGCTGACAGCAGATTCTATGGTTGGGCAAATCTATCATCAATTCCCCGGTCCTCCGTGGGAAAACCTTGAGCATTATTGGGAACGCTCGCCACTATCTCTCGTCGGGAATGTAACAACACCAACCATGCTCTTGACCGGTGAAGACGATCGACGCACGCCAATCTCAGAGACTGAACAGTTCTATCAGGCGCTGCAATTGCGAGGAGTAGAAAGCGCTATGGTGCGACTTCCTGATACCTCTCATGGTATTGCAGGTAGACCATCGCGACTGATCACCAAAGTCGATCACATTCTTGCTTGGTTTGAACGATATCGCACCGACAAGGATTAGTATTATTAGGCATCTTATTTATTAAAAAGAACATTATTGGGGAATTGCTATGAACTATAGAAATTTAGGTAGATCGGGATTAAAAGTTTCAGAGTTATCCTTTGGGTCTTGGGTGACTTTTAACAAGCAAGTAGATGCAAATTTGGCTGAAAAGATGTTTGGAACTTGCTTAGATGCAGGTATTAACTTTTTTGATAATGCTGAAGCTTATGAGAGAGGAGAATCTGAGGTAGTGATGGGCAAGGCACTTAAAGCACTCAGCAACCCAAGGGATTCTTATTGTGTATCTTCGAAAGTATTTTTTGGTGCCAAAGAAAACCCCCTACCTACTCAAATAGGGCTAAGCAGAAAACACATTACTGAAGCCTGTCATCAAGCTTTAGAGAGGTTACAGGTTGATTATTTAGATTTATATTTTTGTCATCGAGCAGATCCCGAAACTCCTATTGGTGAAACTGTATGGGCCATGCACAATCTCGTAACACAAGGAAAAATACTCTACTGGGGAACATCTGAATGGAGTGCAGAAGAAATTTCAGAAGCGTATGAATTTGCTTATTCAAATCATCTAACCCCTCCCTCTATGGAGCAGCCCCAGTATAATCTTCTGGACAGGGATAGATTCGAAAAGGAGTATGGGCCTCTTTATGAGAAATATGGACTTGGCACAACCATCTGGTCACCTTTAGCTTCTGGTGCTTTGACAGGAAAATATCTAGAGGGAATTCCTGAAGGCTCAAGAGCATCTTTGGAAGGTTATGAGTGGCTTAAGAAGAGCATGGTTGAATCTGATCGTGGTCAAGAGAGAATGACAAGAGTAGCATCATTAGCGCTCATTGCAGAAAAATTAAATGTAAGTATGTCTAAACTAGCGATTGCCTGGTGCCTGTTAAATAAAAATGTTTCAACTGTCATTCTAGGAGCCTCTAAAATAGAGCAGTTAGAAGAGAACCTAAAAAGTGTAGAGGTGTTGCCACTACTCGATGAAACTATTCAGAAAGAATTATTGCTAATTTAATATATGTAAGAGGTTAAAAACTGGAGCGGGAAACCAGGTTCGAACTGGCGACCTCAACCTTGGCAAGGTTCTATCCTCTTAAATATTCAACCACCACATATTGTGGAATAGCTGTAAAAAACCTTATAGTAATAGCATTTGATGAGTCAAAATGATGAAAATGATGAGATTTAGAAAGCTTAGTTTCATCATCATTCATCAACTAGTTTTAAAAAAGTGCTACGAAAGTGCTACAGGTATAAATGCTTTTGAAAGTCAGTAAAGACTTCTTTGATCTCATCGTTTGAACCCAGCGCTTTTTGCGCTTCCGTGACACTTCCAAACTTAGCGGTAACGATGGTATTAAGGTTCGAAATATCCAGTTCATCGATGCCTTCTTGAACATAATTACCTAAGACAAATGCAATAAACTCAATCTGCTCTTTTTTGAGAAAGGCATAAATATTATCTTGAGCAGAATCTACTCGTTCTTTTCTGGTCAATGCAGGATTGCTGTATGCAATGTACTGGAGCACATCAAATAAATCACTTTGCTCAGCGTTTATAAGTTCTCGAAGTTTATTAAGATCCTCTTTGCTGCAACCATGCCTTCCAAGTTTGCTCAATAGTTCACTACGAGTAATAGGATTAGACCAAAGCTGTCTTAACTCCTCTTCACCACCAAGAATTTCTGGAAGCTTCAAAGTATCAAAGAGTTTTTGAATAAACTCCTCAGCACTTACTGGCTTTCCATCTAAATAGAACATGGTTGAGGACATAGCCTGAATCTCACGAACTTTTCCATCAGAGAGTTTAATCTTTATTTTTTTAGGTCTCTCAGTCTGATCCCCTCCTCCGCCGTCACTGCCGCCGCCTGCACCAGGACCAGGACCAGTGTCATCATCAGGATCTAAGGGAGCTCCATCCCACTCTGGATCATTGAACATGTGATAAGCATCAACAAAATCAATCACCGTAAAGTAATGCTTGCCTTCATAGACACGGGTTCCTCTGCCTATGATTTGTTTAAACTCAATCATATTGTTTACTGGTCGCATCAAAACAATGTTACGAACGTTTCTAGCATCAACACCCGTGCTTAGTTTTTGACTTGTTGTAAGGATGGTTGGGAGAGATTTTTCATTGTCTTGGAACTGTTTAAGGTAGGTTTCGCCTATAGCTCCATCGTTAGCTGTAACTCTTACGCAGTAATCAACTGCAGCACTCTCGGATTCTTGATTAATTAACTCTCTTACCAAAGCTGCATGAGCTTGATTGGCACAGAAAACAATTGTCTTCTCTGAAGGGTTCATGGCTTTAAGCATTTCTTGAACACGCTTTCGCTCTCGCTCTTTAATTACAATCTTTCTATTAAAATCACCTTCTGTATAAAGCTTTCCTGATTCCGGTTCACCATCAAGAACCTCATCATCATCTGTGTAAACATACTCATCTAGGGTGGTTTGAATACGTTTAACTTTAAAAGGAGTTAAGAATCCATCTTGAATACCCTCTTTTAAACTATAGGTATAGACAGGTTCACCAAAGTATTTATAAGTATCAACATTATCTTTTCTTTTAGGGGTAGCTGTTAGTCCTAAATGAACAGCTGAATCAAAGTAATCTAAAATCCCACGCCAATTACCCTCATTGTTGGCTCCTCCTCTGTGGCACTCATCAATAATAATGAAATCAAAGAAATCTTTTTCGTATTCACCAAAATATGGCTTATTTTCTGGTCCACTCATAAAGGTTTGGAAGATAGTAAAGAAGATACTTGCGTTAGTAGGCACCTCTCCTCTTTTTCTTATCTCATTAGGATTGATTCTGGTTACAGCATCTTCGCCAAAGGCTCCAAAATCTAAGAAGGCTTGATTAGCTAAAATATTTCTGTCAGCAAGGAACAATATTCTTGGTTGTCTCTTGCCATCCTTTTGCATGTTCCATCGGCTCTTGAAAAGCTTCCATGCAATTTGAAAAGAGATAAAAGTCTTACCAGTTCCTGTTGCAAGGTTTAAAAGAATACGGTCTTCTCCGCCAGCAATAGCCTCCATGGCTTTATTCACTGCAAGTTCTTGATAGTACCTTGGTTGTTTTGCTCCATTTTGGTCTTCAAAGGCAACAGCATCGAAGTTATCTTGCCACTCATTACTAACACCAAAGGTTTTCTTCCATAGCTCTTCAGGTGATGGGAAGCTTTGAACATCTCCCTCGCTGCCTTCCATATCAATTTGATATATCTCATTACCATTAGCAGCATAAGTAAATCTTAGATTTAACTTCTGAGCATAAATCTTTGCCTGAGCCACTCCCTCGCCAACCTCCAGCTCATCTGACTTAGCTTCAACAATGGCTAACTTTCTATTTTTATAACTTAAGACATAGTCTGCTTTAAGCTGACCTGCTCTGATGCCACCGGCTTTAATCTCACCAGCATTAATGTTGTATTCTCTTTGAACTAATACATCACCACCACTAACCCAACCATCAGCTTTTAACTGAGGGTCTATAAGTTCTGCTCTGGTATCAGCTTCGTTCATGCAGCCTCACTTGATTGGAGTTCTTGTTTAAGGATTGCAGACTTTAAAGAAATTAATTCATTTATTTTTTTATGTTTAAGCTTTGAGATAATTTCTGCTTGCTTCCAAATC
>Ga0209652_1001704_pt1 | contig 17733 bp, 16 predicted proteins | sample SaaInl74LU_5_DNA_FD_184641 | JGI IMG/M metagenome (GOLD analysis project Ga0209652, IMG submission 184641) | Marine microbial communities from expanding oxygen minimum zones in the Saanich Inlet - ESP_74LU_5_DNA (SPAdes) (version 2) | ecosystem: Environmental > Aquatic > Marine > Intertidal zone...
GGCCATTCCCAATTTCTGGTTTGCAATGATCCTTGTATTGATCTTTGCAATCAATTTGCGGTGGTTTTCCGCAGGCGGCTTTGTAGGGTGGGACAAGGGGTTTTGGCTTGGACTGAAATCCTTGACCTTGCCAGCAATTGCACTGGCCCTACCCCAAGCGGCAATCCTTGCGCGCGTTATGCGCTCATCATTACTTGATATGTTAGGCGAAGATTTCATCCGGACGGCCCGCGCCAAGGGCCTCAGCAAACGCCAAGCACTTTGGCGGCACGCAGTTCGAAACGCGCTAATTCCTGTGCTGACAATCTTGGGGCTTCAGTTTTCCTTCTTGCTGGCAGGTGGCATCGTGATCGAACAAGTGTTCTTCTTGCCGGGCTTGGGCCGGCTGATCTTCCAAGCCATATCTGCGCGGGACCTGATCGTTGTCGAAGGCGTTGTGATGCTGCTGGTGTTCTCAGTCATCATCGTGAATTTCTTGGTGGATTTGACCTATGCCGCCGTTGATCCGCGCCTAAGGCAGCGATCATGAGGGGGCTAATCATTGGCGCCGTTCTCAGCGGTATTTTTGTGATTGCGGCAGTACTGTCGTTCCTGTGGACACCCTACGACATTTTGACCCTCGACGTGGGCAACAAACTCAAAACCCCAAACGCGGCAAACTGGCTCGGCACGGATCACTTCGGGCGAGACATCCTATCGATGATCATGATGGGCGCGCGAACATCCATCGCTGTGGCGCTTGTGGCAGTGGGCATCGGCATGGTTTTGGGCGTGCCCCTTGGGTTGTGGGCCGCCGCACGGCGTGGTCATTTCATCGATGAGCTCATCATGCGCGGAAACGACCTGATTTTTGCGTTTCCATCCCTTGTCATCGCCATTTTGATCACGGCCGTGTTTGGGGCATCAGCGGTCAACGCAATCATCGCCATCGGCATTTTCAACATCCCTGTTTTTGCCCGCCTCACCCGCGGTGGTGCGCTTAGCCTGTGGGAACGCGACTTCATTTTGGCCGCCCGCGTCAGCGGTAAATCCGCCGCGCGTATCTCGGTTGAGCACATTTTGCCCAACTTGGCGAACTTACTGATCGTACAAGGCACCATTCAATTCAGCCTTGGCATTCTGGCAGAAGCGGCCCTGTCCTATATCGGTCTGGGCGCACAGCCACCCACCGCCTCTTGGGGGCGAATGTTAGCTGATGCGCAAACCCTCGTCAGTATCGCACCGCACACGGCACTGATCCCGGGCGGCGCAATTGTGCTGACTGTTTTGGGGCTAAACCTGATGGGAGACGGCCTGCGCGACCTGCTTGATCCACGTATTCGGGTTGGGCGGTCATGAGCCTGCTTGCAATTGAAAACCTAAACCTATCGATCAACGGCACACCGATCTTGGACAATATCGCGTTAAAGATTGAGGCCGGTGAAATTGTGGCCCTTACCGGTGAAAGTGGTTCAGGAAAGTCCCTCACAAGCCTCGCCATCATGGGGCTGTTGCCGCAGGGCGCTAACACAACTGGTCAGGTTAAGTTTGGGAACCGTGACCTTCTACAAACGTCTGAAGCTGAACTTTGCACCATGCGTGGCAACGAGGTTGGCATGGTTTTTCAAGAGCCGATGACAGCCCTTAATCCGGTTCAAACCATCGGCGTACAAGTCAGCGAGACGATCCGTATTCACGAGAAAACCACACGCCACGAAGCTTACCGACGCGCCGCACAAACCCTTGAATGCGTCGGCCTGCCCAATGACCGATTTCCGCTAACACGCTACCCGCATGAGTTATCCGGCGGGCAGCGCCAGCGTGTTGTCATCGCAATGGCCATCGCTCTGCGGCCCAAACTCCTGATCGCAGACGAGCCTACCACCGCGCTTGATGTAACCACTCAGGCGACCATTCTAGAGCTGCTCAAAGGCTTGGTGGATGAGTTTGGCATGGGGTTGATGATGATCACCCATGATCTGGCCGTGGTCGCTAATATGGCTGACCAGATTGTTGTCATGCAAAACGGCCGAGTTGTTGAAGCGGGTGAAACGCAACGCATTTTCCAAAACATGCAGCACCCCTACACCAAAGCACTTTTGGCCGCCTCTACCCATCAGGTTAACCTGCCTGCTTTGCAGAAAACGCAACCACTTTTGTCCGTCGAAGGCGTTGTCCGCGACTATCCTACTGCCCGCACAGGACTGTTCGGAAGGCGCGGCCAGCACCGCGCTGTAAGCGATGTAAGTTTTCAATTGAACCGCGGCGAAAGAGTTGGGTTGGTTGGTGAAAGCGGGTGCGGCAAGTCTACCCTGACCCGCGCCATATTGGGCTTGGAGGATGTGCAGTCAGGACGGATCACCCTAGACGGGCAGCCTGTTTTTGCGGGCAAGTCTCCGAACCATAAGGTCCGGCGCAAAATGCAGGTGGTCTTTCAAGACCCCTACGGCAGCTTTAATCCCCGCCACAAAGTAGAGCGCCTGATCACCGAGCCATTTCACCTGCTGGACCGCCCTCCGGTCGGACAAGCCCGCGAGACGGCAGTTGCCAAAGCCCTCACCGATGTGGGTCTGGCCCCTGACGATGCGCAGAAATACATTCACGAATTTTCGGGCGGGCAGCGTCAGCGTTTGGCAATCGCTCGCGCGCTAATTATTGAGCCAGAATTGATTATTTTCGATGAGGCCGTCTCGGCGCTGGATGTGTCCGTCCGCGCGCAGGTGCTCGATCTATTGGCTGATCTGTGCCGCACGCGCGATTTGGCCTATCTTTTCATCAGCCACGATCTATCGGTTGTTCGGACAATTACGGACCGCGTGATGGTGATGAAAGATGGCAAAATTGTAGAACAAGGCATGACAGAAAACGTCTATACGTCCCCCAAACACCCCTATACCCGCGCGTTACTGGCCGCTGCGCCCACCCTTCCTTCCCGCACATCAAATGAGGCGAAACATGCAGACCGGTCCCCTTAATCTGATCACCGATGTGGCTGGCCTAAAGGTCGGCAACGCCCAAGGTGACGCCCTTAAATCAGGAAGCACAGTGCTTTGCGCGGATGCACCGTTCACTGCGTCTGTGCATGTGATGGGCGGTGCACCTGGTACGCGTGAAACGGACCTTCTTGCACCTGATAAAACTGTGGCTGCGGTGGATGCATTGGTTTTGTCGGGCGGGTCTGCTTTTGGTTTGGATGCGTGTTCGGGGGTGATGGACGCACTTTATGCGGACGGTCGCGGATACGCAGTCGGGGACGCGCGCGTCCCTCTTGTGCCAGGCGCGATCCTGTTTGATTTACTGAACGGCGGCGACAAAAACTGGGCCGACAACCCCTACCGGTCATTGGGCCAAGAAGCCTATGCAAATGCATCAACCTCCTTCGCATTAGGCAGCATTGGTGCCGGCACGGGCGCCCTGACGGGACGCGAAAAAGGCGGGCTTGGCTCAGCCAGTATGGTGATCGAAGGGCCAAGTGGCCCCTTCACCGTGGGCGCGTTGGTCGCAGCAAATCCTGTTGGCTCCGTTACCGTCCCAGAGGGGACACATTTCTGGGCCGCACCATTCGAGATCGACAGCGAGTTTGGCGGCTTGGGCATGGGACCCGGTGCCCAAGGCCATGGGCTTTTCCAAAGTCACAAGCTCACCCCGCCCGACGCGCGCGGCAATACAACGATCGCCATTGTTGCGACAGATGCACCGCTCAGCAAAGCGCAATGTCACCGCATGGCTGTCGCGGCCCATGATGGGATCGCGCGCGCGATTGTGCCCGCGCATAGCCCGTTTGATGGGGACTTGGTGTTTGGTGTCTCAACCGGACATGAAAAAAGCGCCAGTCTTGATGACATGGCGCTTTTTGAAATCGGGCAAGCGGCGGCTCTGTGTTTGAGCCGCGCAATCGCACGAGCCGTTTATGAAGCAAAACCTGCAGCAGGCGACGTGCTACCCGTCTGGCAAAGCCGCACTGGCGTCTAGTTGTCCATTTTGAGGGCGGAAATAAACGCCTCTTGCGGGATGTCGACTTTTCCGAACTGACGCATCTTTTTCTTACCCGCTTTCTGCTTTTCAAGCAGTTTTTTCTTACGCGTCGCATCGCCGCCGTAACATTTGGCAGTCACGTCTTTGCGCATCGCAGACAGGGTTTCACGTGCAATCACACGGCCACCAATCGCTGCTTGAATCGGGATTTTGAACATATGGCGCGGGATCAAATCCTTGAGTTTTTCGCACATAGCGCGCCCACGCTGTTCTGCGCGGTCCGTGTGCACCATAGTTGAAAGCGCATCTACAGGTTCGTCGTTTACCAACACCGACATTTTCACCAGACGGTCCGTCTGGTACCCGATCATCTGATAGTCGAACGAGGCATAGCCCTTGGTCACTGACTTGAGCCGATCGTAGAAATCAAACACCACTTCGTTGAGCGGCAGATCATACACAACCATCGCGCGTGAACCCGCGTAGGTCAGGTCTTGCTGAACACCGCGGCGGTCTTGGCACAGCTTCAGCACATCGCCCAGATACTCGTCCGGCACCAAAATGGTCGCCTTGATGCGCGGCTCTTCGATGTGATCGATTGTGGCAGGATCGGGCATGTCAGCGGGGTTATGCAGCTCAATCATAGAGCCATCACGCCCGTACACATGATAGATAACCGACGGCGCGGTGGTGATCAGCTCAATGTCATACTCGCGTTCAATGCGGTCACGGATGACCTCAAGGTGCAGCAATCCAAGGAACCCACAGCGGAAACCAAACCCCAATGCGGCAGATGTTTCCATCTCAAACGAGAAAGACGCGTCATTCAGCGCAAGCTTTTCAATCGCATCGCGCAGGTCTTCAAACTCAGCGTTATCAACAGGGAAAAGCCCACAGAACACCACGGGTTGTGCAGGTTTGAAGCCCGGCAACGCCTCAACTTCTTTCTTGTCATGGGTGATCGTATCACCCACACGCGTGTCGCGGACCTGCTTGATCGAAGCTGTCAAAAAGCCAATCTCACCCGGGCCGAGGCTGTCAAAGGGCTCCATTTCAGGGCGGAACACGCCAACACGGTCAACGTGGTGGGTGGTGCCGTTTGAAAGGAACTTAATGCGGTCGCCCTTTTTCAGGCGGCCATCGATAACGCGGACCAACACGATCACGCCCAGATACGCATCATACCACGAATCCACCAGCATCGCCTTCAGCGTGCCATCAGGATTACCCTTCGGCGACGGCAGGCGGGTCACAATGGCCTCAAGCGTCTCACGGATGCCTTGTCCGGTCTTGGCAGACACAGCGATGGCGCCAGAGGCATCAATGCCAATCACGTCTTCAATTTGCTCTGCAACGCGGTCCAAATCCGACGCAGGCAAGTCAATCTTGTTCAGCACAGGCACCAACTCGTGATCCGCTTCAATCGCGTGATACACGTTGGCCAAGGTTTGCGCTTCCACACCTTGGGTGCTGTCCACAACAAGAAGCGAGCCTTCAACAGCGCGCATAGAACGGGAAACCTCATAGGCGAAATCAACGTGACCGGGTGTGTCGATCAGGTTGAGAACGTAGTTTTCACCATCGTTGGCTTTGTACTCGATCCGCACTGTGTTGGCCTTGATCGTGATGCCGCGCTCACGCTCAATATCCATTGAGTCGAGTAGCTGCGCTTTCATATCGCGATCTTGCACCGTGCCCGTCTCTTGGATCAAACGGTCGGCCAAAGTTGATTTACCGTGGTCGATGTGGGCCACGATCGAGAAGTTGCGGATGTGTGACAAATCTGTGCTCATGGCAAAAGGATATGTGCCGGAATGACAGGTGGGTCAATGGCAATTGATGTGCCTTGACCACGTGCCGCAGGGGCCGGTGCAATCGTGATTTGAAAATTAGCGCAAAACGTGGCAATTGGACTTCACGAATTAACCTTTCGGGCGGATAGTGAAACATCACGGCGCTCGGTTTGGATCGAGGCAGACAGATGAAACACCTATTGCTGATCACGGCTCTGACGGCGACGCTGCCTGTTGGTATGGCCGCACCGGTTGTAGCGAAACCTATCCAGAACGCGTGCCTTCAATCAGCCCGTGAGGCTGTGTCCTATCAACTGTGTGGCTGCATCCAAAGTGCGGCGGACATCACGCTGACACGGCGCGACCAACGGCAGGCGGCCAAGTTCTTTGATGACCCACAGCGCGCCCAAGACGTGCGCCAATCAGACCGCGGCACACACGAAAGTTTTTGGCAAAAATACAAACGCTTTGGCGAAACGGCTGAGGCGTACTGCTCATGAAGCATCCTATGATGTAATGACAAAAGGCGGACCGCACAGGCCCGCCTTTTTATTTGGTTAGCAATCGTACCGCAATGGGCTTAATGGTTGTGACCCGAATGACCCGCGCCATGGGCATCTGGATCCGGTTTGCGGTTCAAATCTACCGGCACTTCGATTGTCACATCACCCGCATTTTCAAACGATAGCGTGACCTCAACCAAGTCCCCATCGTTCAACGAGCGGTTCAGCCCCATGAACATCACGTGCATTCCGCCGCGTTTTAGCAAGACCGTTTCATCCGCTTCAAACGGGATGCCATCTTCCAATTCGGTCATGCGCATCACCCCGTCTTTTTCGATGTGAGTGTGCAATTCCACGCGGGCTGCCACGTCGCTGCTGGCTGCCACCAACCGGTCAGCCGTTTCGCTGTGGTTTGTGATTTCCATGAACGCGGCGCCCGCCTTGGCATTTGGTGAAGCCGCCAGAGCGTAGGCATCCTCAATCATCATATGCGCGTGCGAGGCGGTCGCCATCACAGACAATAGAGCTGTGGTCAAAAGTGTCTTTTTCATTTCAGTCGTCCTTATAGATGTAAATTTGCTAGAAAATTCACTCCACAAAAGGCGGGCCGCGGGTCCTGTTCCGTTTTGGGGCCGCTTTTGAAACCGCTATTGGCCGCACGACGACTACTTTGACGGGCCAAACGTCAGCGTTAAAACCTACCTCAGGCGCAACCGGTATGCTGGCCGCGCTTAACTGGACGCAATCAGGGCATACCTCGCGGACACTTACTTCATTGCCGTGCACATCCACATTCACAACCCGAAGTGCCTGACCCGAGCAAATGACGAATTGATCCGCGACAATCATCCGACCATGCGCAAAGGCACTGCTTTGGGCAGTGACCAGCAGTAGCAGGCTCAACAAAAGGGCGGACATACGTTTCATGACGTGGTGAATAGCAATGTTGGACCGCCCTCAAAAGGGGCAAAAGCGCGCATCGCAAGCTGTAACAGTGCAATCGAGATCGTGCATGTTCGGGCAATGGCGCAAAGAAAAAGCCCCGCATGGAATCCATGCGAGGCTAAATTCATCAAAACCAAAAAGCTTAGGCTGCTGCCGTTGCTTTCATGATTTCTTTTTTAAGCTTAAGCGCGCTTGCAGAAAGCTCAGCGTCTTTTGCTTTTGCCATGAACGCATCCAGACCACCACGGTGATCAACAGTGCGCAGAGCAGCAGCGCTGACGCGGAATTTGAAGTCGCGACCAAGTGTTTCAGAGCGCAGTGTCACGTCCTGAAGGTTTGGCAGGAACCGACGACGCGTACGGTTTTTGGCGTGGCTGACGTTGTTGCCAGTCATCGGGCCTTTAGCTGTGAATTCGCAAACGCGAGACATGGGATATCCCCTTCTTAAACGGATAAGACCCGCGCATCGCAGCGGGCCGTCAAATTCGATTGGCTTGCAATAAAAGCCTGCGACCCAAGCGTCAAGACTTGAATCCACCCTTTCCCCCGAATGTGGTGGCTTATTTCACCCAAGCTACGCTAGGTTTTGCGAAAGCTGGCCAGAATCTGTGCAGCGGCGCGCACCGGTGTGCGGGTTCCTTGGTGAATCGCTTCACGCGCCTCTTCAACAATTCGGGCGGATTTCGGGTCAGAGTGTAAAAGTTCAAGCAGGCCAAAATGCAACTCTTGATCAAACCACCGCTGATCTTGGTCCTGACGCCGCGTTTGCCAAAATCCGGACTGCTGCCTGAAATCGCGCAGGGCTTTGATATCGGCCCAGACCTCATCCAGTCCATGTGCAGTCAATGCTGACACCATCGAAGCTTTGGGAAATCCAACTGGGTCCCCACTTCGCTTGCGCAAAAGCCGAAGCGCGCCCGCATAATCTGCGCAGGTGCGGGTCGCTGCCGCCTTCAAATCACCGTCGGCTTTGTTCACAATTACCAGATCAGCAATTTCCATGATGCCGCGCTTTACGCCCTGCAATTCATCGCCCCCCGCTGGTGCCATCAAAAGCGCAAAAACATCCGAGATATCCGCGACCATCGTTTCAGATTGCCCGACGCCCACTGTCTCGATCAACACCACATCAAAGCCCGCAGCCTCGCATAATCGCACAACCTCGCGGGTGCGGCGCGCAACACCACCCAATTGGGTTTGACTCTGTGAAGGGCGGATAAAGGCGTTCGGGTCACGTGACAATTGCTCCATGCGGGTCTTGTCGCCAAGGATCGAACCGCCTGACCGCGCCGAGCTGGGATCAACCGCAAGCACAGCCACACGCAAACCCTGCGCCGTTAAATGCAAACCGAAGCTTTCGATGAAGGTCGACTTGCCGACACCAGGCGTGCCCGACAAACCAATGCGCAGCGCTTGGCGGTCATGAGGCAGTTGCGCCATCAACTCCGAAGCCGCATCGCGGTCCTGCGCCCGTGTGCTTTCAACCAGCGTAATCGCCCGCGCCAAAGCGCGCCGGTTGCCTTTGGGAAGTTCAGCTATCAAATCCATATGCCTTTCATGGCCCGACGCGCCGCCTATGTCTAGCGCCTGCCAACACTGTGGCCCACGCGAGTTTGAGGTTGTGGCCCCACCGCCCTGCCCCGTAAACCAGTTCGCATGAGACTACCCATCGAAGACGTTATCAGCGATGTGATCACCGCCATCGCACAGCACGGCCAGCTTGTTTTGCAGGCGCCCCCCGGGGCGGGCAAGACCACGCGGGTTCCCTTGGCCCTGTTGCAAGCCAGCGCGTTTGAGGGAAAGCTCATCATGCTTGAACCCCGCCGCCTTGCCGCCCGCGCCGCCGCAGAGCGTATGGCAGACACCCTTGGCGAACCCGTGGGCGAGCAGGTCGGCTACAGGATGCGCGGCGAGGCAAAAGCAGGCCCGAACACCCGTATCGAAGTGGTGACAGAGGGTATTCTAACCCGCATGATCCAAACAGACCCCAGCCTTGAGGGCGTTGGCGCGCTGCTCTTCGATGAATTCCACGAGCGGTCTCTCAACGCGGACCTTGGCTTGGCCCTCGCACACGAAAGCCGCTCGGCACTACGGCCAGACCTCAAACTGGTCGTGATGTCTGCCACGCTTGATGCAGAGCCCGTGGCAAAAATGCTGGGCGCACCGATCATCACCTCGCAAGGGCGCGCCTTTGATGTGGAAGAGCGTTGGCTTGATGCCCCCCTCAAGAAAAACAAAAAGCTTGAACTGGCTTGTGCTGATCTAATCGTGCAAGCGGTGACCGAACAACCTGAGGGCGGTGTGCTGGTGTTTTTGCCCGGTCAGGGAGAGATCACGCGCGTCGCCCGCGCCCTTGAAGGCCGGTTGGACAAAAGCTGTGCGGTGCACAAACTTTACGGGGCAATGGATTTCAAAGCGCAGCGTGCCGCAATCATGCCCGCCAAAACAGGGCGCAAGATTGTGCTGGCAACGTCTATTGCGGAAACGTCGCTGACCATCGAAGACGTGCGCACGGTTGTTGATGCAGGCCGCTCACGGCGCGCACGTTTTGACCCCGCGTCTGGCATGTCACGATTGGTGACCGAGCGCGTGACCCGGGCCGAAGCCACCCAACGGGCCGGCCGTGCGGGACGCGTCGCCGAAGGGGTGGCCTACAAACTTTGGACCAAAGGGGAGCACGGCGCGCTTGCTGCGTTTCCGCCTGCTGAAATTGAAGCCGCAGATCTTGCTGGCCTCGCTCTTGAGTTGGCCGCGTGGGGGTCATCTCCCGAAGATATGGCTTTTCTCACGCCGCCCCCTCAGGGTGCGCTTGCCGAAGCACAGGCTCTTCTGACATCGCTTGGCGCCCTAAAAAGCGGACGGATCACAGATCATGGCCGCGCGCTGTTGCGTCTACCGGTGCACCCACGGCTGGCCCACATGGTGGCGCGCGCGGGCAAAGGTGCAGCACCCATTGCTGCACTGCTGTCAGGGCGCGATATACTGATGAACGGCTTTCATGGAGCAGGCGCTGACCTCACCCTACGCATTCGCGCACTAAGCGATCCGAACAGATTAGACGCCCGCGCTGTTAACAAAAGCGCACTGGCCACGGCACGGCTTGAGGCCAAGCGCCTTGCGCGGCTTACGGGTCCGGACCAAGGGCTGTCGGCTGCGCAAATGGCCGCACTCGCCTATCCCGACCGCATCGGCCTACGGCGCGCGGGGCAAGCCCACAGGTTTGTCTTGTCTGGTGGCAAGGGCGCTGTTGTTTCTGACAGTGACCCGATCGGCACACAGCGGCTGATCGTGGTGACAGATACCGATGGTAACCCGCGCGACGCAAAGACCCGCCAAGCCATTGCGATCAGCGAAAGCGAACTGCGCGCAATCATGCCCGAGCAATTCGTGTGGCATACAGTGTGTGAGTGGTCCCGCAGAGAAAGCCGCGTGATGGCGCGCGAGCAATTAAGACTTGGGGCCTGTATCCTTGAGGATCGCGCTTGGAAAAACGCGGACGTGGAACAGATGAATCGCGCGATGTGCGACGGCATTCGAATGATCGGTCTGAACCTGCCCGCAGCTGCGAAGCGATTTCAAGCCCGCGTGATTTTGGCCCGCGAAAATAGCGAGAGCGCATTTCCAGACCTGAGTGACAGCGCCTTGCTCAGTACCCTTGAGGACTGGCTTGCTCCTTACCTTGGCAGCGTGCGCACAAGTGCGGATTGGAAGGCGTTTGACCCGCTTGAAGCATTGCGGAATTGTTTGAATTGGGAGCAAACCCAAGCGCTTGACCAGCTTGTACCGTCGCATTTCACAACGCCGCTTGGTGATCGCAGGCCCATCGATTATTCGCAGGCTGATCCAGAAATTGAAGTCAGGCTGCAAGAGTTGTTCGGTGTTACCAAACATCCAACTGTCGGCGGCAAGCCCCTAAAGGTGACTGTCTTGTCACCTGCGCGAAAACCTCTGCAAACCACAATGGATATTCCGGGGTTTTGGGCAGGCTCCTACGCGGATGTCCGCAAAGACATGCGCGCAAGATATCCCAAACATCCATGGCCCGAAGACCCGACACAAGCAGAGCCAACCCTGCGCGCAAAACCCCGCAAAAGGTAAGCGACGCCGCTTACCCTTGCATGCACCAGCGCATGACCGCTTTTTGCGCATGCAGTCGGTTTTCAGCCTCGTCAAAAATAACCGAATGCTTTCCGTCCATCACCGAAGATGTTGCTTCTTCTTCTCGATGGGCAGGCAAGCAGTGCATGAACAATGCGTCGTCTTTGGCATGTGCCATCAACGCATCATTAACCTGATACCCGCGCAATTGATTGTGGCGGCGTTCTTTTGTGGTTTGGCTGTCATGCATCGAAACCCATGTGTCAGCCACCACCAGATCGGCGCCTTGAACCGCTTCAATCGGGTCGCGAATGATCTCAACGGTGCTGCCATTGGCGCGAGCGAGATCAACAAACTCAGCCTCAGGATCAAGCGGCTCAGGGCCCGTGAAAGTAAGGTCAAATCCGAATTGTCCCGCCGCGTGCAAGAACGATGCGCAAACGTTATTTCCGTCACCGCACCAGACGACTTTTTTACCTTTGATGGAGCCGCGATGCTCTTCAAATGTTTGGATATCCGCCATGATCTGGCAGGGGTGTGTCCGGTTTGTAAGCCCGTTGATAACGGGAACACTGGCGTGCTCGGCCAACTCCAAAAGGGTTGTTTCCTCGAACGTGCGGATCATAATCATGTCGACGTAACGGGACAAAACACGCGCGGTATCCGCGATGCTTTCACCATGACCAAGCTGCATATCCGTCCCTGACAGCACCATTGTTTGGCCGCCCATTTGGCGCACGCCTACATCAAAGCTGACACGGGTCCGTGTTGATGGCTTTTCAAAAATCAACGCCACCATTCGATCTTTTAGGGGCAAATCCTGATCAGGTGCGGCTTTGGGCAGCCCAGCGCGCGCCGATTTCACCGATTTTGCGCTGTCGATCATCGCGCGCAAATCTTCAGCGGATGTTTTGTGGATATCAAGAAAGTGGTTCATGGGTTTTCCCCTTGTAAGTGGCGAAACGGGGGCGCTGCCCCCGGTCCCCCGGGATATTTGAAAACAAAAGAAGTTAGGCCGACAGACTGGCCGCTGCGCGATCAAGGCGTACGACGGCATCTTTAAGCTCTGTATCAGTTACGGTTAACGCCGGAAGAAGTCGCAATGTGTTGTCGCCTGCTGGCACCACCAAAAGCTCCTGGGCGTAGCTGGCGCTAAGCACATCACCAACAGGCAATCGACACTTAAGACCCGCCATGAGGCCTGCCCCACGCGCCAGCTCAAAAACAGCGCTATGTTTCGCCACAAGATCATCAAGCAAGCTTTTCAGAAGGGTACCTTTGCGCTCTACGTCATCAAGAAAGTCGCTTTGCGCGATAATATCCATCACAGCATTGCCGACCGCACACCCAAGCGGGTTGCCACCGTACGTGCTGCCGTGGGTTCCCGCACTCATGCCGCTTGCCGCGTTTTCCGTCGCCAGCACACAGCCCAGCGGAAATCCGGAACCGATACCTTTTGCGATCATCATGATATCAGGTGAAATACCGGACCATTCATGCGCAAAAAGCTTACCAGTACGACCGACACCGCATTGGACTTCGTCCAAAATAAGCAAAGTACCCGTGGCATCGCACAGGTCACGCAGGCCCTTGAGGCATTGTTCAGGAACAGGAATGATCCCGCCCTCACCCAAGACAGGCTCAACGATTACGGCACATGTCTTGTCTGTAATTGCCGCGCGTAAGCCGTCATGATCGCCAATGTCCAAGTGGGTAAATCCTGGCAAAAGAGGGCCGAAGCCTTCGGTCATTTTTGCAGAACCTGCTGCCGCGATGCCAGCGCTTGAGCGGCCATGAAAAGAGCCGTTGAACGCAATGATTTCTGTCCGATCCTCACCGCGGGCGTGAAAATACTTACGGGCCATTTTGACAGCCAGCTCACAGCTTTCGGTACCTGAGTTCGTGAAGAAAACAGTGTCCGCGAATGTATGCGCAACAAGCTTATCGGCGAGGGTCTGCTGCCCTTCGATCTGATACAGGTTTGATGTGTGCCAGAGGTTTTCAGCCTGATTACAAAGTGCTGAAACAACCGCTGGATGACCGTGTCCCAAAGACATCACCGCAATGCCCGCCGCCATATCCAAAAAACGTCGGCCGTCAGCTTCCACTAACCAAGAGCCTTCACCTTTGACAAACGTCAAAGGGGCACGATTATAGGTGGGAAGAATAGACGGGATCATAGCATAGCGTCCTTTTGAATTATGCGAGTGCCAAGGGATGGGCTAAGCCCGCGAACCTGTCAAGTTAGACATGATTAATGCAGGCTATCCTACGCAGATCTGAGTAAGACTTAGGCAAACGATTTCTTAATCAATGATATGCTATCGGGACGCATGACGTATTTCATCGCGACCTTTGTTGGAATTTGTTTCGCCATGTGGGTGCGCCGCCGCAGCATGATGCGCGCGGCCCTGCATCAAGGTGCCCCTTATGATCCGGCCCCCCGTGAACTGCCCCGCTCTGCAGACCGGCCTGTAGCCACCGTGCGCTTTGAAAAAGGCACTGTGGATTTCTCTATTGCGACACCTCGTGCAAGCAATCCAAGACAGCCAAACAAAATTGTGGACAGGTCTGGCAAAAAGCGACAAGCCCCATGGCATGACATCAAACACATCCCCAAGCGCAAATCAGGTCATCCCTCCCCCCCTCCATGAGGTGAATGGCTCAAACTTGGTGGCTGTTGTTTTGATGATAACGGCCACGATGTTTATAGCCGCAACCACCGTGCTGGCCAAAGCGCTTGGAACAACTTCTCTTGGGGCACCACTGCACCCGATACAAATTACACATGGTCGTTTTGTTTTTGCGTTCTTGGCACTTTGCATGACGTTGCCGGCATTTTGGCGGCACCTAAACACAAAGCCAAACATTGGACTTCACATTGGCCGGACAAGCCTTGGTGGCAGTGGGGTGTGCCTGATGTTTGCTGCTGTTGCTTATATCCCACTCTCGGACGCGACGGCGATTAGCTTCCTCAATCCAGTGTTCGGTATGGCTTTGGCCGCGTTACTACTGGGGGAAAAAGTTGGGCCATGGCGTTGGAGTGCGGCAGCAATCGCCCTTACCGGCGCGCTCATATTGTTACGCCCGGGACCGGATAGTTTTCAGCCAGCTGCACTTTTGGCGCTCGGGGCCGCGTTTTTTCTGGGTGTTGAATTGATTTTCATCAAACGGCTGTCGGGACGCGAGCCGATGTTTCAAATTCTACTAACCAATAATTTTATCGGATGCATCGTAGCATCAGTTGCAGTCATCGCGTTTTGGCACCCTCCAACAGTCCAGCAATGGATTGCACTTGCAGCGCTTGGCGCACTTATGGCCTGCGCCCAGGCATGTTTTGTGAACGCAATGAAGCGCGCAGAGGCAAGCTTTATTGTTGTGTTCAGCTACAGCACACTGGTTTTTGCAACCATTTACGACTTGGTAATTTTCGACGTCATGCCGGACCCAATCTCAATCCTAGGTGCCATCACAATTCTTACGGGCGCGCTTCTTTTGGCATGGCGCGAAGGCCGGGCTAAGCTTTGATCCGATAGCCCGTACGAAACCACCACCAACAGACACCCAAAATAAGGGTAGTCGTTGCCAAACATACGCCAAGACCAAGCCAAGGTGAGCTGTCAGAAATACCCAACACACCGTATCGAACACCATCGATCAGGTAGAAGAAGGGGTTTGCGTGGCTCAACACATACATCACTCGTGGCAGGTCACTGACCGAATAGAAAGTACCGGACAAGAACGCCAACGGCGTCACGATGAAATTTGTGATCGCTGCCATTTGATCAAATTTGTTGGCGAAAGTACCGGCGATAATGCCAAGACCGCCCATCAAAGCACCGCCCAGCACAACGAACATCAAAGCCCAAAGCGGATGCGCAGGCCAAACGCCAAAATACCCAAGACCTACAATAGCAATGCAAACTGCTACGATCAGCCCGCGCACGACCGCACCAGCCACATAACCCAACACCATCTCTGCCGCAGACAGTGGTGGCATCAATGTATCAACAATATTTCCCTGAACTTTCGCCACCAGGATTGAACTCGATGTATTTGCAAATGCATTTTGGATCACGGTCATCATCAAAACACCCGGCGTGATAAACACCATGAATGGCATTCCCATCACGTCCCCGCGCCGTGGGCCCACCGCCAAGTTGAACACCAATAAAAAAAGGCCCGCCGTGATCATTGGGGCCATCAAAGTCTGGGTCCAAACGTTCAAAAAGCGGCGAATTTCGCGTTCAGCCAACGTGCGCGTACCGAGCCAATTGACCCGTCCAAAACGGCGTGCGCCCATCTGCCCTAAACTCAGGTTGCGATCAGTCATTGAAAAGGCACCTTGGTTGGTTGTATCTGCTGGTCTGCCTGACTAGAATAGTGCCGTGGCAGAGAACTCAAGCCCCTCCCTAACGGGCTCTAACATAAAGTGGAACATTGAATGTCCTGGACCGATGAACGCGTCGAAATCCTGAAGAAAATGTGGGGCGAGGGACAATCGGCCAGCCAAATCGCAAAAGAGCTTGGCGGCGTGACCCGTAACGCTGTTATTGGCAAGGTGCACCGCCTTGGCCTGTCAAATCGTGCAGGTAGTGCAGGTGCGAAAGCCGCCGCAAAAGAAAAAGCGCCCAAAGCGGAGGCCAAGAAACCCGCGCCGGCGCCCGCAGCGAAACAACAACCAAAGACCGAGAGTGCTGCACCGCCCCCACAGCCCAAAGTCGCTGGTCGCCGTGCAATTATTCCCGCAGGTCAGCCCTTGCCACCTCAGCCGTCCGCGAATGAGATCAGCCCAGAGGCTCTCGCCAAGGTCAACGAAATCGAGAAAAAATCCAAGAAGATTGGCTTGATGGAATTGACCGAACGCACGTGCAAGTGGCCGGTTGGTGACCCTGCGACCGAAGATTTCTGGTTCTGCGGACTTCCCGTGAAAGCAGGCAAGCCCTACTGCGAGGCGCACGTCGGCGTAGCATTCCAACCCATGTCATCGCGCCGCGATCGCCGTAGGTAATATTTTGTGCGCCGTGGCACATGCCTCCGGCGGGGATATTTTTGAACAAAAGAACACGAAAGACCAAAGGGCGGCGCGTTTCACAAGGACGCGCCTCTTTTTATGAAAGAGCGTCAAATGGCTGAGAACCCTCCAAACGTTCGTCCCGATCTGGCGCCACAAGCGCGCTTTGGTGAGCAACCACGCAGTGGCCAGCCTACCCTTGGAATGGTGTCTCTTGGCTGCCCGAAAGCGCTGGTTGATAGTGAACGGATCCTTACTCGCCTGCGTGCAGAAGGCTATGCCATCAGCCCAGATTATACCGGTGCGGATGCTGTCATCGTGAACACCTGTGGTTTTCTAGACAGCGCCAAGGCCGAAAGCCTTGATGCCATCGGCGAGGCATTGGTTGAAAACGGTAAGGTGATTGTCACCGGCTGTTTGGGCGCGGAGCCTGATTATATTCGCGAACATCACCCCAATATTTTGGCCGTCACTGGCCCGCATCAGTATGAACAGGTTCTGGACGCAGTTCATGCGGCTGTGCCACCTGCGCCTGATCCCTTCATTGATTTGCTGCCCGCGACCGGCGTCAGCCTGACACCGCGCCACTACAGCTACCTGAAAATTTCCGAAGGCTGTAACCACAAGTGTAAGTTCTGCATCATCCCTGACATGCGCGGCCGCCTTGTAAGCCGCCCTGCTCATGCGGTGATCCGTGAGGCCGAAAAGCTGGTCGATGCAGGAGTACGTGAACTACTGGTCATTAGTCAGGACACATCGGCCTACGGCGTTGACATCAAACATGCCGAAGATCGCGGTCACCGCGCACATATCACTGATTTGGCCCGTGATTTGGGAACACTTGGCGCGTGGATCCGCCTGCACTACGTCTATCCGTACCCACACGTGCGCGACATGATCCCCTTGATGGCGGACCCTACAAGTGGTGTGCTGCCCTATCTCGATATTCCGTTTCAGCATGCGCACCCTGATGTTCTAAAACGCATGGCGCGACCCGCTGCGGCGTCAAAAACCTTAGACGAAATCGCAGCTTGGCGGGCGACCTGCCCAGACATCACGCTGCGCTCCACGTTTATTGTCGGCTATCCGGGCGAGACCGAGGCCGAGTTCCAGACGTTGCTCGATTGGCTTGATGAAGCACGGCTCGATCGTGTTGGATGTTTTCAATATGAAAACGTGGACGGCGCACGATCAAACGCGTTGCCAGACCATGTGCCGGCGGAAGTTAAACAAGACCGCTGGAACCGTTTCATGGAGAAAGCCCAAGCCATTTCTGCCCAAAAGCTTGCCGCAAAAGTGGGGCACACAATGGATGTGATTATTGATGACATCGATGAGGACGGCGTGGCCACATGCCGGACCAAAGCCGATGCCCCCGAGATTGATGGCAACCTTTTCATCGACGAAAACACCAGCGACCTACACG
>Ga0209652_1001711_pt1 | contig 17698 bp, 14 predicted proteins | sample SaaInl74LU_5_DNA_FD_184641 | JGI IMG/M metagenome (GOLD analysis project Ga0209652, IMG submission 184641) | Marine microbial communities from expanding oxygen minimum zones in the Saanich Inlet - ESP_74LU_5_DNA (SPAdes) (version 2) | ecosystem: Environmental > Aquatic > Marine > Intertidal zone...
GGTTTTCTCGTTCAAATTTTGTCCACCTCATGTCAAGAGTAGAAAACGTCTGCTACTTCTTTTTGTTTTAAATCATCTAACTAAGGACAGACTAAACCTTAAGACCAATATCTTTCGACCGTGGTGGTAGGTAAGGTGTCACAAAGAACAAATTTGAAAGCAGAGAGGCCCCTCTTGAACTGACATCATCTCTCCTTCCACCTTGCGCCAAGAGTACTGCTAAATATTTGTTCTTTGAAACAGCTGAGTGCATGCTCCCATAAACCCTCCGCCGCCCATTGATCATCCACACATTCGGCCAAAACAGCCAACACCGAGAATAGAATACTGACAACGATGAGTTCTGCATCGGCTCCTCCTGCGGCCAAAGCGAAGTTGGAGCTTAATCTCGTCCGTACCAAGAAGAAGAACCACGACATCAATGGAGTTCGTGATGCGAGCCGTCAAGTTTCGAACTTCTTCGCCACTCTGGGCAGTCAAGTAGAATCCCTCATCGATGCAAGCCCCTTCGGCGTGGAAGATCCTGAACCATGGACGCCGGAGACGAATCCAACTTTCGCGGCTCTGAGTGATCCGATCACCGCTCTGAATGAGATCTGTGAAGGCCTTCCCGGCGTGAGCGGCACTACGCAAGCCTTCGATGTTGGAGATGGCCCGTTCGCGGCGTGGACAACTGCTTCTCAGATGCTGCTCATGAATGTACGCAAGGGATTGGAGAATGCTGTCGAGGCCGAGAAGAAGTTGAATTTCGACCGTGATGACCCGGTGATGGTTGATGTTGCTGATGCTGACACTATCATCCCAAAGCAGGGTGGTGCCGATGCCTTTGTTGATCTTGGTGCTGATGCATGGGGCAACAGCGCTCGTCCATCACATCCTTGGAAAGAATCAGTTGCCGAGGCCAAGGTCATTAAGAAGCAAGTGAAGAAGGCTGTGTCCAACTTTACTCTGAACAAGTTCCTCCCATTTGTTGATAATCTAACACTCCGTGCCAATGGTATCATCGTTACTAGCGACGATTGCAGCGTTGAATGCAGTATCGCCAGTCTTGTTGACACTGTTTCGGATGGAGAGTGTCCGTCGATAATTACGGAACAAGAAGACGAAACAGAAGTTGCCTCGGAAGAATTCGAGGATGCTGTAGACACCATCAAGACAGTTCCCGAGGTAGAGCAAGTTGTTGCTACTACACCAGAAGGAATCAAGATTGAGATAGATCATTCCATGGAAGAGAAAACAGAAGACAGTGATACCACGAGCATTGAAGACGAAGACTTTGTTATGGCTGAAGATGAAATGGAATGCAGTGATGACGAAGACTTTGTTGACCTTCTTGATGAAGACTTTGATGTCACATCATTCAACTAGTGGAATTGTTTTCGCCGAAGTTTTAGAGAGGTTGAAGTCTCTCAAGAATGTCGTCTAACCAGAAGGTAGATGTGCTTGCTCACCAAGCCAGCATCTGAATCTGAATCTTCTCGTCGGCATCGTGTAAAGAAATCTGTACGTAGACATGTTAAATTTCAATTGAAATTGTCTAGATCACACTTTTATACTGTATGCTGTGCCCTGTGCCACCACTATGAATAATTAGATAATGCATATAAGTAAGAAGACAAGTATTCATACTCTTGAGTGCGGTACGATTGGAAGCCTTTGCTTCCTTGCTGGGAGCTCGCCAAAAGCTCGCCGATGTCAACACAAGCCCGTGCTTCCGAATTGATTACGGGCGGCGGTCAGGGAGCACTTACGTTTGCCCGTGTCAAAGAATGAAGCCGCCCTCTGCTCACACGACGGAATCAGTACGTCAAAGAAGCCCGGATATTTCAGAAAACAAATGCACAATCCTGCACACAAACGACCATGGCCAGCAAAACCATCACTAGAACAGTAGCGTCCCCAGGTCAAACACCCTGCCGCTGGCGATAGGTTCATCGTGACCTCTCTGCCATCAATTGCTGCCGTCGACGAAGCCAGGTCTCCATCGCTTCCCGCCGCTGCTGCCGTCAATTGCCGCTATCGAAAAATTGAACGGAGTATCGGATTCCTAAATCCTCCTCCACGCGGTAGTGAGAATTCGCCAATGATGGGCACAGAAGCACCAACAGTAATAAAATCCCTCACGAGTAATAGAACGGGGGGGCCAAGGAGCAATAATACAACATCTCTGGCGGAGGCATTGGCGACAACAGTGGCAGATTACATGTGCGAAGGGGGGGGAAACACGAGTTCTGCCTTACGGAAAAACGGTGAGATACTGGTCAATCCGCTGAAGTCCCCGTCCTCGGCAATGTTAACGGGAGCCCTGCCCAGTGAAAAGAGCAAGGGCCGGAATATGCCCCCACCGCCGCCTCGATCAGCGTCAAGTGAAAATAATACAATTATTTCACAGAATAACAATATTGGATCTTCCGCGACCTCCACAATAACGACAACGTCCAACGGCAGCTCCATGGGCTCCACCATCGAAGACCTCGCCAGTATATGCAACTTTAGACAACAAACATCGTCTTCTTCTGCACCAATTATTTCGGGAACCGCCGCTGAAGTTCTGGCCTTGCAAAATGCTCTACGTGATTATTCCACGACCACCAACACAAGTGGGGCCATTGTGAGTAATCCAAGTTCGGTCGAGTCGCCCATCTCCCCACCAGCGTCGACTCCATCCAATTCTTCGCTGGCTCGAAACGCATCAGACGGGGCTCCCATGATCTCTGGCACGGCCGCAGCACAGATGGCTATGATTGCCACGGCTGCGAAAATTACCGAGAATGGGGGTCATTCTGCTTCTGTTATTGCCAACAATCATAAATCTCATGATGCAAGTCGTCATCATGCCTTTCAACATGGTACTGGTTTGGATGTGGATGCCGTAGCGAGTCTTAAGGTGGGTCATCACGATCATTTACGACAGATTAGTCCAGAAGACTTGTCTTCGTCTACCTTGACGTCAACAACGATCGGGAACGCATCATCGTCAGGCTCTTCTAGCTGTAATCATTGGAATCAAACTCGTCCATTACACATAAAGAGTGCCACTACTACAAAAGGGGGAGCGGGGGGAATGGATATTCTTGCAGAAATTACATGTCATGCCCCTCCCATGCCGTTATTTCAGCAACAACATTATCAACAAGCACCTCCATTATCTGCAGACTCGGCATCATCTTATCAACAAATCTATCATCAAGTGAAACATCGTGTATCGGGTATACCGTCGTATCAAGAAATATATAGGGAAATGGGTCAACAGCAGCAGCAGCAGTCTCCGGCATTCCATCAACGTCATGGTTACATAGTAGAATCGGTAGATGATATTTCAAAGAATACTGCACAACATCATTCGACAACGACGCGCTTTGGTCATCCTCCGAGTAGAGATATGCTGGAAGAAGGGAAGGAGTTGTATACTAGGAAAGATTTAATTACGTATGGTGGACATTTGTGTGAAAATAAAGATGTTCATGGAAATATGAAGGATGGATGTGATAGCATTGTTATTGCTAATTTGGTAAGTGTTGTGGGCAACGTGTTTGAATAAAAGCTCTTGAAATGTATTTTATCTCTAACGCCATCTTAATCTTTGAAACAAAACAGGAAAAAGACATTCGCGAGGGTGACGGTCTTATTTGGTTTCTTTTCAGTACCGATCGTACCAACGGCGGTGGTGCTCTTTGCAAATCCTTTCATAGAAAGCTTCCTGTACGTGTATTCCGTTCTTCTACTCTTAGTGGACGTTACGCTCCTCCATATTTAGACGATGAAGAAAATGAAGAAGATGATGAAATTGCGTATCGATATGATGGATTATATACCATTGATGCTGTATGGGACGTCCACGGACAGGAAACAGAAACATTCCCCTGCCTTGGTGTGGATGGATGGCAAACGTATTTCTTTACGAGGGTACCGAAACGTCCATTAGAAAAGGAGAAGCACGTAGCTGGTATGCAATATAATAAGCTGGGAATGCAGGAGTTATGGAGTGAAGTGCAGAAAATGAGAGGTGTAAGGAGACCAAAGAAATTTGAAATACCAATGGCACCAATAAAGTTGTCCGCAATGAAGCGGGTCGCGATAACTGGGCACAATGCGTCAAGGAAAGTAGGGGCGTATCATCCCCCAAGCTTGGAGGAACTTCAGCAGAAACAGCGAGAGGAAAGAAAGCAACAGGCAAAGTTGTTGAAACGGCAACAATCGTCCACGTCGTCAAAAAGTAGCGCAAGCGGACTGAAGCGCGTACATGATAATTCTCAGTCATCGGAGGAAGAGGATAAAGGTGAAGCTGATGGAAATGATATGGGAGAAGATGAGACGAAGCATCGCAGTCACTCACCAATATCTCGTAAATCGGCATCCAATGATAAGGTGGTAACTCCAAGACCAAGGCTGAACTCTTCAGCTTCACCGAGGAATAAGGGCAACACAAACTATGACTCGAGCGATAGCGATAGTTCCACCAGGGGTAGACGCAGTCCGACGAAGCTGCCATCGCCCAAGATATCATCAACCAATGCAGTGGACTCGTCATTATTCTTTCCTAAGCGCGCTTCAGCTGCTAAGGCTGAAAATGCCAACCGCGAGATGTTTGGCAAAAAGAAGCGACCGTACAACCGCAAGTCCTCCTCCACGAAAGGAGGTACAAAACGCAAGAAGGCGGATGAATCAGATAGTGACGTCGACGATGACGAGTCTTCTGATGAAGGCGGCCTAATCGACCAAGCCGTCCTGACTGTTGGCTCGCGTGTCCTCGTTCAATACAAGGGCTCAGTATTCAAAGCCACGATACGAAAGCGTCGCGAAAAGAATGACAAGCACAGCTTCCTTATCCATTATGATGGAAATAAGAAGACGAACGTACACTGGGTTCCTCTTGATCGTCTTACGGAGATCCTCTCTATTAATTTAGATGCACCACCTCTGCCAGAAACAACGAGTAGAGGCGGTGCAGTAAAGCGGAAGGCAAAGAAAGCGAAGCGTCCTGCAGTGCAACGACAGAAGCAAACTCATTCTCATAGTGACAGCGGAGATGAAGCAATGGCGAAAGAATCGTCATTGCCGCAGCAGCGTGATGTGAAGTTGGATACGAATGCAAATGACAATGACGCCAACAAAACCGAATCACTTGAGCCTCCTCAAGCTGATGAACCTGGGGCTGCTGGTGTAACTACTGAAAATCAAGCGGACAACAAGAAGGATGAGATGGATGTTGACGCCCCAAATCACGCCGCAGAAGATGACGATGAATCTCTTGCTGACACTAAACCAGCTGCATTTTCCACCAAGCAACAGACTCGTAAAACTGTTGTGCTTGACTTGGAGCGTGCGTCTTCTCTGAATAATCCTCCTGAGAAAGACGACGAAAGTGACGAGGACGCGTCCCAGATCGAAAATGAATCGACGTCTTCCGTCGGTGCCAAGCCGAAGAATGTGAACGTATCATCTGAAAAGTTTAAGCATCCTATTGGGGGTCGTGTCTACGTGGAATACGGAAGGAGCAAGGTTTTTTATCATTCTACTATCGTGAACGCAAGGAAGAAGCGATCCGCCTGTGAATACTTGGTTCATTACGACGGCTACAAGAAATCAGCGAATCGTTGGGTGAAAGAGAGTACCCTTCATGAAGTAAATTCTGATACAACCCGTCGTTTTGAGGAGCAACGGAATGTGCCGGATGAAATTCTGTACGAGGATGCACCCGTAGAACGGTCTACCAGAGGAAGAAAGGCAGGTGATCAGGACAAGCCTCCGCAAAGGGCAAGAAGAATGAGATCGGATGTTTCCGAGCTAAGTAATGAGTCAGTTCTTGGAAATATTGAACCAGGGGTGGCATTTCTACAAGGATCGGTTGTGTTTACGGAGTGGAAAGGAGTGCTCTTTCTTGCGAAGATGGTCAAGAAACGTTACAGCGGAGACAGAACGGAATATCTGGTTTCATATGACGGTTACTCAAGCAAATACGATGCATGGGTATCAATCCACAAGATTTATGAAGTCAATCCTCAAACGAAGCGAGCATTCAAAAGACTTAAGGCCGGGCAGGATCCTCCTGGAGGGAAGCGAAAAGATACGAGGAAGCAGGAAGAAGATGATGATAATGATGAAGACGGTGATGAGAATACAGTTGAGAGTGCACCAAAAAAGAGAGTGTACAGGAAGAAGTCAACTGAAGAGAGCAGCACCACCGGTTCTCTAACACGAAGGGGATCGCGGAAAAGAAAAGATGACAGTAGTGAAGCTACCGCCCGCTCATCAACACGAGCCTCGAGGACGTCTACCCTTGATATGCAAGGTATTGAATCAGGAGTGGATTTCTTACCTGGTTCTACGATCTTTGCGGAATACAAGGGTGGTCTCTGTTTGGCAAAGATGATCAAGAAGCGTGGAAAAGGAGACTACATGGAGTATTATATACAGTACATGGGATTGAAGAAAACGGAGGAGGCATGGATGTCGGTAGGGCTCTTGTATGAAATCAACCCACAAACAAAAAGAATGTTTCGGGTATACTCAAAGAAGGCATAGACATTTTGCTAGTTTTTATTATTAACATAACACACATAAAATTTTACTTTACAAACCAATTAAATCTCAAGTTTTACTCGTGAGATTCTGAGACGGCGACAATTGCTGCAGGAAATTGAAGTAGCACCAATGCGGGGTGTCAAACTTCATGTCATACCAGTAATTCACGCCAACCGTCTCACATGTCTGCGTCACTCTATGATACCACAGCGGAGGAAGAAAAAGCATTTCACCCTCCGAAACAAGAACTTTCATCGGGTGTGCCTTTGCTAGCAGAGGAAACTTGTCACTTTTATCTATTGTAATGTCTGGTTCTATCCACTTAGTTGTCACCTCTTTTGGTAAGTCGCTTCTGCTATTATCTTCATCATCATCTTGATCCAAAGTGACAGCCCAATCACAGTCATCGTTCATTTCTTTGGATTCAACTGGAGTAAAGGTTGCACAGGGAAATTCTCCTTCATGGAGGAATATGTGATCAGCTGGTGGATTGAGTACAAACTCCTTTTGTCCAGAACAAACGAAAAAAAGGTTATGGTAGAAATCCTTGTGCATCGACGAGACGGAGCTTTCATTTCCTATCCACAGATTTACAGCATCTGGTGGGCCTGTCCCGAACGCTTTTTCTGCGAAGAGAAATGATTCTGGAAAGATATTTGTTGAAAAGAGCTCTTTCATTTCAGTACGTAGGCAGTCAGATTGTTTGGAGTAGTACACTACCGGAGATGCACGTCGTCTTGTTGCTGTATTTGTTGACTCGTCAGCAGCAGAACTTTCTGCTGTGTTTTTGTAGATAGGAAAAGCTTCTAGCTCCTCTTCACTCCTCCTATGTCGCTTGCCAACTTTATAATCCTTTCTCAACAATCGACGGAACTCTGCTATCGACATTTGTTGCTCATGCGGTTTGACAAACATTTGACGCATTCGTGTAGCTTCTGTTGTTATTGACTTGCCGTCGTCTGTGCTGTTGGAAGAAGATTCTAGCACATTTCTTACACAGTCACCATGTCCATCTGGTGTCACATCAACTGTTACCATTACATCTTCACCTACTCTATCGATTATATCATCCAAGTTCAAACGTAATGCATCATCACCGGCTTTAATGGCATTTCTGATGATGCATGGCACATTCGGATGCACAAAATCTCTGAGGAAAGTGAATGCATCAGGAGGGTGATCTAAAACTGCAACAGGTCGGCACCAAAGGCTGCCTACGTCGTCGGAAAACGTCTCAAGAGCCTCTTCGTCTGCTACGAATGTCGCCATGATGTCATCTTGGCTTGGCTTGGCTTGGCTTGGCTTTATTTGGGTGCAAGTGTGATGTGTCTCATCGAGAGGAAGAGCACATGCATGGGCGGTTTGTCTTCTGTCTTTTGTATTGTGGTGGGAAAATCGTGTATGAATTCCTACGTTGTCCGAATCTCTGGCACTGGGCACTATTTTTGCAGGAGGGAGAGGAAAGGAGATGGGAGATTAGAAATGAAAATGGTGTCCGAGCGACAAGAGTTTCACAAGTTGATTATTTGTTGTGCCGCTTGTGAGTTCCTTGTCTGCAGGAGCAATAAGTAAGGGGGGAGACCAACAATGGAAGGTTCTTTAGCCGACAGTGAGTTCGGCGGTGGCGGCGGCCGCAGCAGCCTAGTCAAGAGGAAAAGCAGCCGTAGTAATTCGATTGTATTCAAGACAGTCCCTGAAATTTCACACTTCATCGAGAGCAGCGAAGATGATTCTTCTGCCGATGGCAGCCTCGCTCTTGACGAGTTGGATGAAACACATCGAACGCCGCAGCCCATAATACCCAGTCGCTCTTCTATTGCCTCTCCCAGTCAGCGACGAAATGCATCCGAGGGCACTCAAAAAACGACTGTATTCTCTGCAGTATCAAGATTTGCCAAACACATGAGTTCTCTCGGATTCCAATCGACATCGGAGGAAGTTAGTCCGAATAGCAACCGTAGGATGTCGTCGACATCTGTGCGCATGCGGGATAGGACGAATTTAACCGTTTCAAATACACACAGGAGGTCCTCCGGTTTATCTGCGCGTACTACGTCGGCATCTGTTGTTTCCCGTGGTGAACAACCCACTGAGACGTACTGTTTGTCGGATGGGAAAATCAATGCGCTGAGATCTTTAATTAATCATCCAGTGTGGACATGGACGACGGGATTCTTTGTTGTTGTCATGTTATTTGGTGCTCCCATACAGGATCTTTTCCTCCCAGCGTCAGCGGATGTTACTGTTGATGTGGTGTTTACATTGGCATTCATTACACTGTTGGTTGATATCTTAATTCGCTGTATCGTCGATAAAGCATACTTTGCTTGGGATAGGGTTGGAACTTCTCTGACTCCGCAAAAGAATTGCAAATGGTTCAATATTCATGCTGGCTCATTCATGTTTTGGTGCGACTTGGTGGGAACTTTGACCTTCATCTATGACTTGTCTTACATCAACGTATTGAGGGCAACACCAATGAGTATCGGTATGGATGTTAAAGAAGGGGTTCCCGTGAGACAACTTGTCGGGGGGGATTTTTTCAACTACTCTTATGTTTCTCCCCATTTTCGTTTCAATTGGGAGATCCTTATCGTAATCGGTCGTACTGCGCGTTTAGCCAGGCCTATTCGTTCGCATGTCCTTGTTGAAGGAATGCATTTTTATGTTACTCGCAATGCCAAGCTGTTATATCTGAATCCGTCATTCTGGCTTCGGAAGCTCGCCTCTCTTCAAAATTACCGCAGTAAAAGTAGCAGGAATGAAACGAGTCTAGCGCATGCCTCCGAGCGAGTGCTCGTTGGATCTGCTGCCACTAATACGGGAAATATGTTCTCTCTGGGAGACACGATGAGAGGTTCTGATTTGAGAAATTCCATGGTTAGGGTTACTGAGGAGCAAGACTCAGAATTATCAGCCGAGGGGAAGAAAAAGTGTTTTTGTTTCCCATGCAAGGAAAATCTCATCCCTAAAGAAATAAGGCGAAAAAGCTACAAGGCGGGTGGAGAGTCTGACGACGAAAATGGGACGGAGTCGAAGCAGTATCATTACGGCAGCTCCAAGGATACTCGCTCTCATGTCGGTGCAACCATGCAACAATTGACAGGGCAACGGGTTGCTTTAGGAGTTTTTTTGGTACGTGAATGACGTTGAATACGTTTTGTTCCATTGCTTCAAAAATTTAATTCATCTCTCTGACTTCCCCTGCAGTTTTTTCTGATGAACGTCCTGTGCAATTGGCAGAGGCCAGACACAACCACAGTAATGGCCATGGCCGTACTCCATGGGCAGACAAACAATACCATGTTTGCAAAACAAGCTGTAGAGACTGCGCGGGACACGGTAATTCCTAACCTGCTTACTTACAGTCGAGGAGACAATGTACTTTTGAATGAGACCATTCCTGCTGATTTGCGTTCTCGTGAACTTTTATACATCAATATATCCTCGCTGGAATCGGGAGTGACTACAACAGGTTGTTTTAGTGTTGAATATTATCTTGAGCAAATGGCCCTTGTTGAAATAATGACGACTCTTTTCATCATAATGGTGTGGCTATTAGGCATAGTGTTCTTTGTAGGTCCTGTCATGATTCTGGTGAGTAGGATGAATCCTTTGGCGAAGCACTGTGTTGTTTATTCTGCTAACACAATTCCATTTCCTATTCTTGGGCAGGTTGTTGAACCCATAGAGCGGATGGTCAGATTACTCGGTATGCTTATGAAAGATCCGCTTGGGTATACAAACACAAAAGAGTACCGAAATTTCATGCAGGAAGAAGAAGATTTTGCTGAACATTCAATGTGGGGCAAAGAGGTGTTGGACGGTATGGAGACTAAATTTCTTATGAATACCCTGTTGCGTATCGGATCTTTGATGAAAGTTGGATTTGGAAGTGCTGGGGTTGAAATTATTCGCGACAATCTCGATAGGGGGCGGAAGAAAGATGTTTTGGAGTTAAGTCGACAGGGCACCACCGTCTCGTGTATCTTTTTGTTCTGTGATATTAGGCAATTCACGGATGCTACCGAATGTTTGCAAGAAGAGGTATTTGTCTTCACCAACAAGATTGCTGCAGTTGTTCACTCCATTTGCCATTCATATGGGGGCACCGCAAACAAGAATATTGGTGATGCATTTTTGGTTAGTTGGCTCTTGGACGATGAGACTGATAGGTGCGCGGAGGAGAAAGAAGAGGATGATATGTTTGCGACATCTACAAGTCATGTCATGTTTTCGAGTGATTCTGATCACTTATGTGCTCGCAACAATCAGGCAGACAAGGCGCTTCTTGCCGTAGTGAAGATATCAATCGCACTTCACTATGATTATTTCTTTGTTGAAACGATGAATGAAGAAGCTCGAAATAGGCTCCTCACTAAGCTGAGCAAGCGAAAGGGACCAATTGTTCAGATGGGATTTGGACTTCACGCTGGAAAAGCTGTTCAAGGCGCGATAGGATCTCCGCGAAAACTGGATGCGACATACATATCGGAGTCAGTAGAGCGTGCAGAGTTTCTAGAATCTAGCACAAAGGCTTATGGTAAGCGCATCAAACAAATTCTTTCACGTGAATATCTGCAACAGCAACTCATTATCTTCCTTTTATCACAGGTGTTCCGTTACTGATGTCTGAAACATTCTATAATCTGTTGGACTCTGCAAACAAGTATCGATGTCGTAAACTTGATCAGCTGATTTTACTGAGTGCAGAAAATGACAGTCTCGTCGATCCAAGAGAGATTCTTGATTCCGGCGAAAAAATGAGCATCGTAAGTGAATCCTGATTTCATTATTTTCCTCGTCTACTTGCCCCGAAAAGTCGTCTCAACTTCCCTGCTTTCGTCTGTCTCTAGTACACTTTTGACATGGATATCGATGCTCTTTGGAAAGTGCCTTCCACAAACGACGACGATGGCAACTCGACTACGTCGAATAGTGATGTTGAGACTCGCAGGTCATTAAAGAAGGCTGCGTTGAAGCGTAGGTCATCCGTCAGAAGATTGACCGTGGCTCAAAGCAGCGGCGAATTAGGGGGCAGCACCATACAAAGAACGAAAAGTCGCCGGTTCTCATCAACAACTGCGGTGAATTTACCATTCCGTGATCTGGAAAATGTTGTGGATGATGTCGAGGCGCCGGAGGCAAGGAAAAGAATTCTCGTTTTGCCGTCCGGAGTCTCGAAATACAGTGACAAGAGCTGGACGGAACCAGATATAAAGGCGATTCGTAATGACTTGGTCATGAAAGGTGTGCTCTTCCCCAAATTTGATGATGGTCTGAAGTCGTACATAGCCAAAGATTGGGAGCATGCCAAGAAATGCTTTGAGACAGTCTTGATACAAAGGGATGATGGTCCATCACGGTACTTTCTTAAGTGTATTGAAAAGCATGGTGGCAAGCCTCCGAGGGACTTTATAGGCTATAAAATTGTGTAAGAATATGTTTGTACTTACTTTTGGCAAAAAGTGGGTGTAGCTCATATCATGGAGTGTGTGTGGTTTCTCGAAAAATGTGGCTTCAAAAGAATGACGGGGCAACATCATCTCATGACATCAACAGCCGCCTTGTTCTTCGTTTTGCAATCTGGAAGTGGGATTTCTCCGACCTGCTTTTTCGCACACGTCCTTCTTTGCAGATGGCGTGTTCCCCTTCTTTATTTACAAACGCTCATAAGTTACTATGAATGACGTGTCCATGACACACTGTGTACGTATTTTGCCATGACGTGTCTGTCATCAGAGTTCCCTGTCAACAATGTTCTGCGATTACAGTGGGAAAGATGCACCCGAAGGGTCAACGACGCCGAACACGTTAGCAACGATTACATCATCATCATCGTCCAACTTACTCCAACGCAATACTCCTGACTTCCTACCATTCACCATGTCGACTCAAGGCCTTGATGCCCTCGCCGCGCTTTGCGGCAACGCTGCCTCTGCTGCGGCGGCCAACAAAACTAACGGCAACAGCAACGACGGCGATAAAGCCCAAGGAAGTGGTGGGGAAATATCCACAGCGCCTGCTCCACGTTCCACCGGCCCGGTGCCCAGCTTGAACAGTGGACTTCCGGCCTTCTATCAACAACAACAAGGACAGCAACATCAGCAATTCCAGCAACAATATATTCACCAACAGGCGGCTGGACTGCAGCAAGCTGCGGCAGCCAGGCAAGCTATCTCTTCTATGCCACCTCAACTTCTCCAGGTGTACTTGTCCTCACAACCGGGCATCGGCCAAGCTCTCCAGGCAGCCCTCGCTGGGGGGGCTGTAGGCGGAGGGCAATTCGCTGCCCCTGCTCCTCCGCCCGCAGCCCCATCTCTTGCTGCCGCCTTTCCGGGTCTTGCTGCTTCAACGGACCAGCAGCATCAGCATCAATCCCAACTTCAAATGATTGCTGCGCAGGTTTTGGCTGCCCAACATCAGGCAGCAGCGGCTGCGGCGGCGGCGGCCGCAGAGAGTAATGGACAGGTCAAAGCCAATCCTCAGCCTCAACCCGCTGGTGAGTGTTTCCTTCCTTGTAATTTATGTGATGTGGACACTTGTTGTGCACAAAAAATAATAAGATGAACCATACTCACCTATCTTTCTCTCTCCCTACTCCCTTATTCCATCTCATTTATGCAGCCAAACCTGCCAGTGTCTCTGTCTCTACAGAAACCTCTGTGGCGTCAGCTCCTTCTACCAAACGTGCCGCATCATCTCCGCCAAAGAAAAGATCCTCAAATTCAAACAGTACTGCCACCATCAGCAGCAGCGGGGTAGCAACCTTGTCCACTGCTACTTCGACTTCGCGTCCCTCAAGCAAAACCATGATTGCAGAATGGGAAGACAAGAAGTATGCTAAGCGTGCTGCCAATCGTCTTTCTGCTCACATGAGTCGTAAGCGCAAGAAGATGTTCGTCGAGGATCTCAAGGATGAAAACATGGAATTGAGAAGGAAGGAGATGATCTTGCGCTCAATACCTGATCTTATTGTTGTTTTTGATTCGAGTGGAAGTATGTCCTTTGTTTCTCAGTCAGCCAGTCGTTTCTTAAACTATACGAGTTGTGAATTGGAGAACACGTCCTTCTGGGATCGGTTGACTGAAGATTCTGTGAGACTGATTAAGAGTGCCTTCATGGATGCGCTAGCTGTCAAGAGAAAGCCCGAAGATGATACGACTCCATTGGCAGATGGTGAGCCGATTTCTGTTAGGATTATTGACAAAGATGACGACAAGGAGAAGGGATTGCCATTTGCTCTTAAGGGGGTGGTCCACTTCGCTGCTGATTCTCCGGAATGTGTCTGCACTCTGTGTCCAGAGACTCCCAACGCCAAGAGGGATATGGCCCATAGCAACGCAATTCAAGTCAGTGATGGCAGCCGGTGTTGAGAACTAATTAAGCAAGCTACTAGAGTTTTATTTATTTATTTTTATTGTTGAGCTTGGCTTATAATCTTACAAAGGAATGTGTAATATCTAGTCGCCTGCAATGAAAGAGGCTGAAGTATTGTCCTATGTATGTAGGGATTACTAGTACGATATCTTTGGGTAGCGTAGGTGGAGATTTTCTCTTTCCGTTCGAGCAAGCTCTAGCCAAGAGCAAGAAGAACTATCTCCCATCCAATCACAATATTACGATGTTGTCCAGATTATTCGTCATATCCCTCGCAGCGCTTGGCGATGGCATATCTGATGCTGATGGTGTTGATGCAGGCAATATTGTGGAGCCCGAAAACCGCTACCGCATTTACCTGAAACGTCAGCTGGTGAAGAAACGAAAGTCTGATCAGGATGACTTCGAAAGCATTGATTCGCCATCATTGCCATGTACAGATACTCCAGGCTGGACAGATTTGCTCGGTAATACCTGCGAGTGGTACGAACAGAAGGATGAGCCTGGCTGTCCTGCGTATGTTGCTTTGTGGGGCGTTGGGGAGCACTGTTGTTACTGCAAATCAAACAGCACCAACGCAACAACAAATGAATCAACTCTGATGCCAACAACTTTTCCGACACATGTGCCAGTAATAGCTCCTTCGGGTAATCCAATAGAGATACAAGTACCAACTCAGACTCCAACTATATTGACATCAACAGAGCGGCCGTCGGATGTTCCAATATCATTCACACCAACTCCAAGTACATCGTCACTATCGCTGACGACTATCGCACCGACGACTGGACAACCAACTACAGCACAGCCAGTATCAGAAGTACCGTCAGATTATCCAACATTACTGACACGAACTCCAACACTACACCCGTCTGTTGCGCTGTCGGATTCTCCAACTGAGCAATTTCTTCCCGGAGAGTTACTACTTTCGAATAAAGAACTTGGTATTGAGCTCAGCTCTGGTTTGGAAGCAAAACTGATTGCTTCTACAGGTAAAAAGCTGAAACTTGTGGATGGCAAGAAGTCTTCATTATCATTTCATTCTCGAATGGATGGAGCTGGTGTTATTGATCTAGGGGATAGAGGTTATGTCTACGTGAGCAACTCTGAGGAAACAGCTGGTGGTGTGTATGGTTTGCAATTCAACCTGGCTGGTGAAATTGTTGATTACAAGAACCTACTGAGCAATACAAAGCGCAATTGCGGCGGTGGATTGACTCCTTGGAACACTTGGGTAAGCTGCGAAGAGTGGAAGAGAGGTCAGTGTTGGCAGGTTTCGGCTGACTCAAACTCTCAGAACTATCTAATGGCCCAAAAAACGATGATAGGAGGAAGCAAAGGGGGGCGGTTTGAGTCAGTTGCAACTGATAATAGAATTGAACAGTCTCCCGTATTCTTTGCAACAGAAGACTCAAAATTTGGTGCCATGAGACGATTTCAAGCCAACTCCACGGGCTGGCATAGTCTTCACACAGACGGAGACTTGACATACCTACGTATCACTGACGACAAAAACTTTGAGTGGACGAAAAATTTAACTGCTGCGAGAGAGTCAGCATATTCTTACTATCAGCATTCGGAGGGAGTTAGTTTTTACGATGGGAGGCTCTACTTCACGGCTAAGTCAACACAAAAACTGTTTGTGCTCGACTTGGAATCTTCGACCTACCAGTTAGAAACTGCAGGGTTAAGTTTTCAAGGCAGAGGAAGCTTTAACGCGAGTCCGGATCAAGTCATCAAAGGCACCAAAAGGTTCCTTTATTTTACCGAATCAGGCGGGGAAACGCCTGGTGTTTATGTTCGAGATATACACACTGGAAAATACATGACAATATTCGAAGCCGGTGACGAAAGGTATCTGAAGGATGAAACTGTCGGTATTGCATTTAGCCCGGGTAGACACAGGATGTATGCTGGCTATCAAAATGCTGGAGTCTTAATTGAGCTTCGAAGAATTGACGACCTTCCATTTCCATAGGAGCAAGAACGAACGCACGAAAAGGAATGCGCACTACCCAACTTAACACTACTGGTCTTGCACTTTTTGCTTTGAGTTTCGATAATAAGTACATAGAATACAGCTATACATATTGTATCATTTTTTTGTATTTTGAAAATCAATCATTCAGCAAATACAATACACTTGCTCTGGTGAGTTATTATTCGATCGTCAAGATGAGCCTTTACAGCATTTGTCAAAACGGTTTTCTCAAGAGTCCTTCCTTTTCTTATCAAAGCTTTGACGTCATCTCGATGAGAACTTTAATTCAGAAAGGCAACATGATAGCAAACACTCTGAGAAGTTGAACAACTATGTTACATCGATGAACAAGAGAAAAGGGATAGTAATAGTACTTACACACGCATAATGTCTTGCTCTATGATCGGCCCTTCGTCGAGTTCAGTAGTTGCATAGTGGGCTGTTGCGCCAACCAACTTGACTCCCCTTTCATGCGCTTTGTGATAAGGTGATCCTCCACGAAAAGCAGGTAAGAATGAGTGGTGAATATTTATGATTTGGTTTTGAAACCTGGAGCAGAATGAAGGAGACAGGATTTGCATGTATCGTGCCAGCACCAACAGATCGACATTGTGTTGCTCTATTAATGATATTTGCTTCGCTTCTTGTTCCAGTTTGTTCTCCTTCGTTATAGGAAAGACATGATAAGGTATGTCAAACGTGTCTGCTACATGCCGCAAATTGTTATGATTTGAGATAATCATTGCTATGTCACAGTTGGGAAGCTCTCCAGCTCGTTGACGTAACAAGAGTTCCCATAGGCAGTGATCGTACTTGGACACGAAAATTGCAATCCTCCGCCGTTTGTCTCCTCCCCATGACTTTGAGGTGTTTATTGAGGTGTTTACAACATTAGATGTGTCATTTGAAGGTGATTAGAAAAAATCATGTGCATGTAGACGGAAAGAGACGACTTGCACATTTCTTACCAGTTGACTTTCCATTCCAAACCTAACGCACAAGTCATTAATTTCGTCTTCAATTACATTCCTTTCCACAATGACATTAGAATAATCGAACAATATGCGCTGGAAGAACATGCGTCTACTGTGCTGGCCGCGCTTGTCAACTTTGGCATCGATCTCTGATGATTCGCTAGTACAATCTACAATGCCGCAACCACGGCTGAATAGTAAATGAGAGAATGATGCCACTATTCCGCTGGCATCTGGGCCTGCCAGCAAGAGGCGCGCCTCCTTCATTGCATTGGTTTCATTGGCTAATCCAGCAAAATGACGTCGACATAACAGACCCGACGACGATGCTTTAGTAATGTGGCGTAATTGGATGATGAATCTCTGTGCACCAAAAATAGTAGCCATCGTTTTTTTCTGGTGATATCTCGCCACTATGAGCAACTACCTGCAACTAAGTACTTGATCCAAGGTCACCAAGTCACCTCACTGCATTCCATTCCTTTCAAACCAGAAACCTTTTGAGAAGCATTCACCATCCCCACCCTCTTCTTATGTATCTTTCCCATCATCACTGACACCGATCTAGATTGGATTTTCTATCAGGGCTGCTACACTTGATTATCATGTTGGGAGCTCCTTGTTTAAAATGCCGCCATCTTCGATCTTTCGAATTTGTTGTCTCGTTGTTTTGCAGCATAGCATCATACTTAGGTTTTGGTTGTTGTGCAATACCTTTCTAAAACAGCAACGATGGGAAATACATCCTCGCAACCGAAGAATAAGACTGGGAAGAAAGTTGTGTCACAGGTAAGTCATCGTCAGTGAAGTACGCCGTTATTATACCGTCCTCTGCCCA
>Ga0209652_1001714_pt1 | contig 17677 bp, 12 predicted proteins | sample SaaInl74LU_5_DNA_FD_184641 | JGI IMG/M metagenome (GOLD analysis project Ga0209652, IMG submission 184641) | Marine microbial communities from expanding oxygen minimum zones in the Saanich Inlet - ESP_74LU_5_DNA (SPAdes) (version 2) | ecosystem: Environmental > Aquatic > Marine > Intertidal zone...
TGCCAGAAAATCTGGATTCATTCACGAGCAAGGATTGGCTTGCGAGAAGGCTGGTTTTTATCACAAGAGGAATGGGGCTGTATGCAAGGCGGCAGAGTACTTCAAGCAGGCTCGTGAGTGTTATGAGGAGTGGGGCTCAAGCATGAAAGTGGATTTTATTCAGGGCGAGTTGAATAATGTACAAATACTTGTCAATAGTGAATTGGCTAGAGGTCGATAAGTACCGCAAAGTATTGAGCATCCAATACTCCCGGAACTCACCAGCAGAAGAATAAAACAGCGTATTGATTGGAAGAGGAGACGCTTTAAACATAACTCTACCATGTCTGTCAACGATGTGCTGAATAGAATTCCATAACTGATTCATCTTCATCAGCTGCCGCTCGAAGTCGAAGACTTTTTGTGTTGTTATCTTATCTGAATGAATGAGAAAAAGAAAAATACAATGACCCTTCATTGGAGTTATATAGAAACTTCCCATCCTGTGCACGGTTCAACCATCGACCGGTCTTCGACATAAGTACTCCAAGATAACTTCTATCATTATTACACTTTGAACATGATTTTGATACCATTCTCTTCTATGGTAGAGCTGGAAAACTTCCAGCAAGTGTAGCACTTTGCCCCTTTCCTTCCCTTTTACAGTTATGTCATTGTGTGGAAGTGTAAGAAATATCACGAAGCTGTCCTTACATCTCCCCAAATATTTTTCTGCATGCCCTCTCTAAAGAGAGTAATCACTGAAGTTTTCTGAATCGAGACTCATCTCATCTTCGTAGCAAGCCTCGCAGACTAGTTCATCGCGTCTCTCACAATAAATTAGCTCCTCGCATTTGCCGCACATCCACCTACAGCAGGCAATGCAATCGTTTACTGGATTACAGTCTCGACAGTGAACACTTGTGCAAGCGAATTCACCACATTTGCGAACAAGGGCTATAAAGTATTTCTGTCTCCATTGCACTGGCTGCAATACTGAGCGTCACATTTATCACACTTTGTGATACTTATTAGCACAGTCCTTGCAGAGATACTTCTTGCAATTATGGCAAATCCGATCCTCCCCCACGACACATTGGTCACATGTGTGTTCCAAGCAATCGTAGTAAGTTCCAATTTGGATGCCATCACTGCTGAATTCATGACGACAGGTAGCACCACACTCATCCTTTCCACAAGGAATATTCAAACCATTCAAAGTGGAAGTATACTTTGTGACGAGCTGTTGAAACGCAGCGCTCTTTTGTTGAATCCATTTGTATGGAAGTCTCAAATATCTGATAGAATGCCCGTCCTCCTGTTCAAGAATACTATCCAAAATCGGAAGCACCATTTCTTCCGAAAGCAAAGGATGAGGATCAAACTCCCCCGCACCGTACCCCCCTTCCCTAAGCCTCTTTCTGTCCTTCTCCCAAGAATAGAATTTAGCCAAGCCGTATCCACAACTGCCAAAATAATCTTCCGATACTGTGCTCAGATCCAATCTCTCCAACACGGATGATCCAACCAGCGGCTTCAGTCCACTCCCCTTGATGCCAAGTAAATGACAATTTTTCAGTGATTTGACCCTCCCGACAGCATCGATACTACGCAGAAATGCAGCTAGCTCTTTGTCAGTGAGTTTCTCCCGTACATTTTTTGTGACGTCCATGAAATCAATCGATTCCCAATGTTGAGAATCTACCGATGAGACGAGCGCTTCACTCACTTTGGAAGCTTCGAGCGGCATGGCGCGGCTGCGAAAAATCCTACTGACGTCTTTGTAAGATATGTGGCGATGGATGCGAGTGAATCGGGGGGTAGGTCGACGATGGCAATCATATTATGTCTCTCTTTGCTGCGAATTCATTGGCTCAGTATGCATCGATTATGACCGTATCCTCATCTTCTTTGCTTGATGGCGTGAGAGGAGAAAAGGCGAAGCGGGTTGCTTTTCTACCCGCCATGACGCCCGCCGCATTTGGAGAACAAGGTCAAATATTGTAGACTGAACATGACTTTGTAGTTTGAAAGCTGTTTGTGCTTCAGTGTTGACAAAGAGGAAGATCCAAAATAAAATCAATCTCAATAATCACCGCTGCAACCGACGGAAGCGACAGTTCCATCGATGCAGTAGCAAGGAGGACAATAGATGTTCAGGTATTGTAGTTGTAGACGGCCCAAGAACAAGAAGCATATATATATATATGGTCTGAGAAGCCAGAGTTGATCTCCCTTGAGGTACAAGTCTGCTTATTAGCAATTTTAACTCGGAAGATATCAATATTCATAAAAATGTCCAGAAACTACTTCCGTTAGTTGGATGCCATTCTTCTCCACTCCATAACTTTCAACTGGTGAGTCTGTTGCAATGTTGAAGCTCAAGTCACAGCCATCCTTTGGAACACACTCAATTACTCCGTAGGTCGAGTCGAGGTCGTAACCCTTACTATTATAATTGTAGTCTTCAAGCATTGAATACATACCAAAATCCGCCCCAAAATTCCACCTTATCTGGTCAGTACCAATCATCGGAAGCGAAGTGTTGGGGATCGATGGCTCCTGATATTCTGCTGGCGTACGAAGTTGAAGTTCAAACAAGTCTTGAGTCTGCTCATTGCACAAACCGCCAACTGTGCAACTTCCCATGTGGATAGTTTGGCTATCACTTCCTACTCCGTACATTTCAGTTGCATCCCATGAGACCTTCCGATAGGTGACATTATCCATAGCCAGAGTGTACACAGGGTAGAGCCAGATTGTTTGGTTCACAGTTTCATTCCCCAGTTCTACTTTCTCCATCAAATGCGGGGCCGAAATGCAGAAGGATGAGCAGCTTCCCTTTGGAATGCACATGAGCCTGTGAGCAAGTTGGGAGATGCCAGGTCCTTGGGACACCACACCGCTTGCGACCGACGCAGAGACAGAGGAATTGTGGTCCACAACACTGAGATTCCATTCATACTCATACTTCTCTTCAGAATAAAAACCATTATTATCATACATAAAGAACTCAACAAGAGATTCATCATCCTGATTGCAACGTGGCTTACAGCTATCACCGAATTGAACCGAGTCGAATAGCCAGCTATCACTTCTGCGCACGAGCTTTCCGTCAAAAAAGACAGAATAAGATGATGGGGGAAATAATCTGGTATCCCATTGATATTCGCCACCAATCAGGAACGTGTAGCATGCGTCATCTTTTGGCAGACAAGAATAAGTGTTGTTGACCGAGTAATCTTTCCAATTATTGCTGCTGTTTAGAACAGTATTGCCGTCTTTGTCCTCAACACGAAAATCGTCTTGGTTATTCCAATCCTGGATCTCCAAGAGAGCCTCCTTATCTTCGCAGATGGGCTTGGTCTTGGTGCAAGTACCCACTTCAGTTGAGGTGACCGGGTTCTTACCATCGAATGGAAACGTTTGGCCGATATCGATGACTTTCCCATCAAATGACAACTTATCCATCGGTAGGAAGACCACCCACAACTACCTCAGAGCAACTATCTCTAGGAAGACATGCCTCGTAGTCAGTCAGATCTCTAAACTCCTTGTATTTAGGGTTAAACTTGTACCAGGGGCTTCCTGTGGACAGCAAGAATGGTGTGAATCTCCCGCTAGACACTGCTGCAGGAGAGAAGCTGCGCGTGCTCTTCCTTTCGGCTTCTGTAATGGTATACTTCACTTGGAGCAACGCATCGGTTCCATTGCAAGGCAGTGCAGCAGCTACTGCTGGAGAGTCGTCGGCTTTTTGAGTCATCATGTGCGTATGGAGGAGTTGTTTAATGTGATCGAGATCGAGAGAAGAAGATCGACACTATCTGTGCTTGTGCTCGTTCGGGTGATGCTAAGTAGAGAGGGAGAGCAGTTTGATGAAAAATGCTTGTAACAGCGAGATAAGAAGTCAAACTATGAGCTGCTCAATCACAATGTGTGTTGAAAACAGAGCAACGGACATGATCGATATCATGGACGTCTGGACGCGTGTCGCCTCGGTCGCCTCGCGATTCAGGACGCGTGTTCAAATTAACCCTAAAACCACATAACTAACTCCTTTTACTTTATTTCCCCTTCTCCTTTAGTCTCCTGCTTCCTTGACCTTGAAGCGTTGTTGCGTGTGTTCAGTAGGTGATTGTGCTCCAACTATTCTTTGCCTTGATACCAACGTGGGAGACAACACCGTCGACCATATAGATGGCAATAAGTGATGCAGCAAGAATGCAGAAATGACAATCGAGAAAGCGGCGTGCCTTTTTGAAGGGGCACAAAAAGAGACGAAGCGTCAGTTCCATCTAGATTGGAGGTGGAGGGAGAGGACATCTTCGTCAAAGAATAAAGATTAATAAAGATATTTCAATCTATCTAGAGGGTTATGAGGATCTTGACACAGTCTTCTAAAAGTAACTGCCATCTTTACTCCTCAGCATCATTCTTGCTGCCACAAGAAGTGCCGTGTAGAAATGTGGAGCTCAAAAATACTATTCTAATTCTACTGCTACTGCTACAATTTGATACTTCAAGTTCAACATTTATTATCAATCAGTTACACATACACAAAAGAACACAGTCACTCCGCATTTTGGAGTGCCACATGATGCATGTCGACTTGAATATTATTATATCCCAAATTCAATCAGAGATATCCCATCTCGTTATCACCAACTACATTGCTCTCCTTGGGATAAACTTGCGGCGCAGGACCGCCACCACCATTGCTAGGAATTGCCATCCAGCCATCCCGAGGAGGGATGTTTGGATCCAATACACTATGTTGCTGAGAGGGACCCACAGCGTAAAAGTCGATATCCTGTGTCGTACCTGGGTGAGCGTTTTCGGGCACGATGGAAATGTACCATCGCCTCGTCCCATCTGTGAGCTTGCATCTGAACAACATGAAATCTACGGACCGTCCATTATACCTCGAGGTTCTCATGAACTTTGAGACATTATCATTCTGTCCAATTCTAGCGTAGGTGCCATTGATCTCGCGAAGGCCGGCTCCCTCCACCGTCATCTCCTTGACCAAATTTTCGTCGAAAGCGGAATCATCATCGTCAGAATCTATGTCGGATTCGTTTACTCCTTCTGAATCGGAATGACCGTGTGCATTCACATGCATATTGTGATGACCATCCCGTCGACCGGAGTGATCATTCCGCGATTGAAGGGGGTTCATCCTACGCTGTTGAGGCTGCATCCACTCCTGAAACACTCGATTTTCTGCCATCCAATTGGACACACCACGAAATTTCTTGAGAGTTTTCATTAGTTCTAGTATTTTTTCTGCGTAGTGGTGATGCTCTCGAGTGTTGTGGCATGTGTTTCCTGCTCTTAGCAACCCAAGGGCGGAGTTGTGGTCACTGGTCAAGAGCATGTTGATGCGATCTTTTTGCCACTCATCTGGTATTGCAGCTAGAATCATGAACACCTGGAATAAGGGAGACGAAAACATCAGCGAAGATTCAAAGGAAAATAGTAAGCTTCAAGTTGAATTTGACTTACCGTGGTACACATCTGACTCCAGTCATTGTCCCAATGTTGACGATTATCTTGATACAATTTGAGCGCATCGTGTATGATTCTTCGGGTGTCTCTACCAAATGCAAACGCAACAAGCAACGTATACGCTACAGGGTTGGGACAAGAATGGATGATATGGTGAGCGAAATTCAAATTGAACAGCAGCTCCGTTGTTTCAAGAAGAGGAAGAGCACTCCTGTACCTCGCAACTTCAATAGCAATCGCCTCGATTGGATAGTTGTGATGCTTTTCTCCACTTTCGTCAGAGTAAAAACGTGCTTCGTCTGATAGTCTGGTGAGATTTGGTCGATAGCCCAACACATGAAAGTGTTCACGTATTTCCAATTCATTGGCCTGGGCTGCTGTTCGATAGAATTCCAAAAATCCGTCTAGATACAACAGCTGGTTCCCATCAGGCTGTTGCACACCATACCTCTCGAAGATATTATCAATCTTTTGCATGTTTAATCGGCGATGAAAGCGTGACATGTAAAATTGTACATCGTTCTTGGACATGCCATTCGATTCGCTCGGCTTCGATTCCTCAAATATAGACGTGAGAGCTTGCACAGCTACAGGAGTCAGGGCTACAGTCACTCTACCTCTTTGCACAGAGCCTGTTTCGAAAGTGAGAGGTTCTTGCTTCACCCAAGGCAAACCGAAGAGACAACCAATCGCTTCAAGCAGTAGTTGATCTTTTTCAGACTGATATTCGTTCCCATTCATCCCCGAGTGTTGCATTTGGAGAAGGTTCGACGTATTTGTTTCTGGCTTGGACATCATACGAGCTGTTTCCATCGGTAGTGATGAGCCAGGGAAGAACTGCTTCAAATAATCATACGGCGTCTTCTCCCGCAATGCAAGACAAAACAAACGTAGAAGTAACTGGGCGGCATTCATGGCATCGCGAAGTAGGTTTGCTTCTACCCGTGACTGCAAACTAGCAAGCTCCCTAATGAAGAAACATACGTTCACGTTTTTCAAATTCATGCGGGGAGACAACTCAACGAGTTCTGTAATGAACGAAAGGATGATTCCAACTCCTGTCGCTGTTCCTCCAATATTTGCTACGTCTTCGAGCTGGCGTGCTGTTTCCAACCTCGTAGGCATAGCACCAATGTGCTCTCGTTTCTTCAACAGCCTTTCCCTATCAGCAACTTGTGATGCCCAACTCTGGGTCCAATTCGAAAGCAACAACTGCTCAGAGGGTTGACTCACGGTCGACGCTATTGCACAAGAGAATATTCTTAGGGCAGCATAGCTGGATGCCTCCTCCGAGCACTCAACAGTGTATGCCCGAATCCAATTTTCGTAGACTGTATGCGTTCTCTTGGCAAGATCAGCAACAAATGCTGCACTAAAGGCAGGTGACGATGACAGTAGCTGAATCATCTTCTCAGTCCAAATACGCCGCACATTGCTGTCTAGTGCCAGATGAAATAGCACATCGAATACAAATGAAAACGATGTATTGATAATATTGAGACGCCAAGACTCAATTTCGGTGATGGGAATCGCCGGAGAAGGTGATGAATTTGGTGTTATGTCCATACTGTCCTCAGATGACTGCGTCGGATTGGTGCAGACTTCAAGGAGATCCTTCACGAAAGCTTGAAACTCATCGGTCAACAGGAAAGATTGCCAGCTGTGGGTAGAATTGGACTTCTTCACTTCAGGCAGAAACACCTCATAACCATTGCTTGCTTTCGGCTTGGGAGCGATACTTTTCGGCTCTTCTTCCATCGCAGTGTCACTTGCTGACTCTTTCACCTCGGTATCTGAATCATCAAATTCGGATGGTTTCACTTTTTCGTAAAACACAAGTAAAGCGTTGGCAAACTGTTCACTTTCAACAGTGTGAACATGACCATTTGGATACTTCGTCTCCTTCTTCATCTTGCCGCCGAAGCATTCTTGCTCTATCAGTTTGGGATCAAAAGGAGTCACGTCTTCATCGTCAAAGCGGTACCATTTGCCTGATGTTCGATCTTTGACAAAGCTGTAATAGTGCCCGCCTTGAGCTACGCCCGCATGGACAAGAACTCCAGCCAAACGATATTCGTAATCCTCATCAGGTAACGCAGCCAGAGGATCTGAATCCTCTTCATTTCCTGCATCACTTTCTCCAAGATCCATCATTGAGCCCGTCTCGCTTTTGCGTTCTTGGGGCTGTGCGGCTTCCAAGAGTTCCTTTGCTTCCAAAGTATACTGCTTCATATTCAGAGTTTCTTCGAATTCGTACCTGCTGTTGATCTTCACAGTCTCAAAGGTAGTATAATCCAAGTCAAATCGTTTCAGTGACAAAACCAAGACATCAGATAGCTGTGAGACGGCGGTTCGCAGCACAGTATTTGTCTTTTTGTTGCACTTATCACAACCAACTTTGTTTTCCCCGTCCATGAGCTCTTCCTCACACATAGCAGATATACCTTCGTGAATATTCGACTTATTTCGAACTTGACAATCAATGCTGATCAAGTCTCCCTCGCGATTTGACTGCGTATTGAGCGAAAGAAATTTGTCGTTAGAAACTATATTTGGTAAAAAAGGTTTGAGGAGAAAGACTCAAGTCAGAAACAAAACTCACCTTCAAACCACACTCCTTGCAAATCTTTTGCTTCGTCGTCTTCAAGCCAAATTTGTGGGTGAGATATTTGAAATGCGACGGTGACCACTTCTTCAGAGAAATCTCGAGACGGTCGAGTAATTTCGTAGCGAACTCTGCTGCATCGTTTTGCTGCCAGACATCAAACTCTAATTTGAGACAATGGCTTGCTTCCACAAGCGCCCGGGGGTCGTAGCACCTGCCTCTGGCTTCGTCAAGATTGACGAATGTGCGCTGCACCTCTTCAAGCAACTTGCGTGAAGACGCTTCATCTTCAGACTCTTTCAATTCCTCGGTTGGTCCTGCGTCTGGGCCCTCTTGAGAGGACTCTCCTGCAACAGAAGTTCTAGCCATATTACTACTTGGGCAAATCTCAAAGGCACCCGTTTCCTTGCCGGGACGACCTTCACTAAGAATGAATTCGTCAGGCAATTCTCTGGGAAGGGAATGGAAGTCGGGCTGTGGTACTTGATTATGTTGACCAACCTGCTGGCCTGGAACAATCGGGAGATAGCTGATGGTATGCATGTCAGTGTCAGCATTGTACCCCTCAACCATTGCTTCAAAATTCTGCCCAGAATCCCAGTGCAGAGATATCTTTTTTCCAATCAAAGCATCCCCCTTTGCCAAAGCACCACCACCCGTCGAACGGAGGCTACTAGGAAGTTCAGCCGAACACAAATTCTCACGCAAATCAGGCATCATAAATAACTGCTGCAGGAATGAATTCATGTAGCAGGTGCACCCTTGATTCTTCAGCCCCGAGTAATTAGCAGTATTCCTCGAATTATTACTGCCATCCACCACGGGCTTTTGTCCCCACTTATGTCTCAATGATGGGGCAACGTTGGCTATGATGACATTTATCTTCTTTGCAAGAATGGTGTATCCCCTACCCTCACCGCAGGCTTTTGCAGCAGATGCAACGGCATTGAACGCAAGTCGACGCGAATCTACATCACAACAAACAGGAGACGCTCCAGATTTTGAAGACGATATAAAACCATCAAAAATTGCGCCCATCAAATCAATCAAAGGTTTATCCTCCACCAATTTCGCCCCCTCGTCAGACCAGGGAGAAACGTTGATTGTATTCAAGATATGAGGAGATCCTTCGACGAGAAAGTTGTTCCCACCAGCTTCAATGAGAGAGATGAGTAGCTTCAAGCAACCGCAAAGAACTCCCGTGGAGTTGAAGGTGCACGCAGTGTCGCTGATTCGTCCAGGATATGACGCCAGCTTGAAACAAACTGAAGCCCCGAGATCCTTCAACTGCGCCTCGCTGCCCACAGGGTCCACCGAGCTAACTAACTTGAGAAGGACTGAGAAGAATTCGTCTGATCCATCGGTGTTGGTGTCGATATTCTTCAGTGCCTTTACAAGCCAAGGTAATGCGAATGAAGAGAGCAGTGGAATAGCGAGAATCATATCTTCCGTCGTTTTCCTGACCTTCACAGTGGACTGAATACCAGTTGCGCCGATGGAACCGGCACTTTCCCAAAGGAGCAGTGAAGTTAAAAATGTTTCAGCGAGATTTCCAGGTAGAGAAGCAAAGCTTCGGATGAATATTGGACCAGACTCCAGCATCATGCGCACGAGGCTCAGAACTCTGAATAAAGCGTTGTACGTGATTCCGTCGTCGTCAATAACAGTGCAGACCAAGCTTTTTAGAAACCCGCTAGTATCGGCGAACGTCTCAATGAGTTCCTGGCCCTCAACAGATAATTCATCATTGTTGAAGAAGCACTCTTTGAGGATGCGAAGAGCACACGCATTGCCCATTCTGTTCCTCCGACGAGTTAACTTGTCCGAATTGCCAGATTCAACAAAAAGACGCATAACAGCAGCGAATCCGCCAGACTTGGTGAAATTGATCCTGAAACTTGCCGAATGATCTTCCATTGCCTTCGATAGAAAGGCCGCCGTATTAGGATTGAGGCCTGAAAACATGGCCGTGGCAGGTCGGAGGAGAGAATCAAGGATTTGCATTACGTAAACTGATCTTTCGAAGTGGCCGAAATCTACAAGGGACGACCAGTCAGAGTTGCCACCGAGTGACTCAACCAACATAGCATCACCCGCTGGATCAGTTCCAGAAGCAGCTCGATGCACTTTTTCAATTATTCCAGCATTTGTCGGCATAGCTAGAAGCAAATCCCAGACAAGAGAGTGAGTGTCAGCTGCTTTCTTCCCTTGAAGTGGTCCATCTTTCACATTAGCATCTAAAACGGGGAGCGACTCTAGCACAACCATGAGAGTACTGAAAAATTCGGAAGAACCATTGGAGCCATCCCCAGAGAAGAGGTCACTCAGGTCGAGATGAGAAGACTTTGAAGGTTGCTCTTGATCCAAGATGTCTGGGCCGATGTCCGAGCCGAGGTTGTCAACAGATTGCTGTTGTGCTGGTTTATCTGAAAGTATCGCGACAATTTCGCTCCCCTCTCCCAAGCCCAAATCAGCCGCAAGTGTTGAATCCGGCATGCTGTTCGTATTAGGATTATTCATTCCACGCGATCTACCTCCAAGACCAGTGGTGATTCGTATCGAGTTTCCGATGTGATTGCATCGCAACCCGATTTGTGCCTTGATCGCCCCAACAGTTTGAAGTGGGTGTATCTCTAATGGGAATCGCTGAGGTGTATTCGGAACAGTGGCATTTTGCGAGGTGCTCTCATTAGGATTTGCTTGCGTAGGAGAGTTGCGAGAGATCACTTTCGCCAATACCTGTATTCTTTTGCACGACGATACACCTCTCATTCCATGCGGCACTTGGATTAGGTATGAATCCAGAGAAGAGCCTTCTTGCAACGATGTTAACCTCTCGGCAACTGCACCTGCGCTTCCTCCAAGGCTATTACATTTCTCAATTGCTGCGTTGAGAATGCTAATGCATCGCTCCGCCGAACGCTCTGAAGAGTTGTCGCCTATTTGAAGCCCCTCTTTCACTTCAACAAGGCACTTGAAAATTCTGTTTGAGAATCGATGGTCCTTCCCATTCATTGAAACAGATTCTTGGCTAGTCGGCGTGGACGAGCTGTAAACAGACAACAAATCTGACATTGCCTGGGACGCAACATTATTATTCCCGGACGTGAGGCAGATTCGCCATAAGGCATCAAGGGCAGCATCACTCTGCCTCATCCCATGGTCCTCAAACTTTTGGAAACTTTGGTACGCCGCCTCGCCAAGATTTTCCCATCCCACATACTCGGAGCAGAATATTTTCTGGAAGACATCATTGCGTGTGTTTGATTCAAATGCAGGGTTCAGTCTATCAACGTTGTACATGGCATTTTCTGGGCGTAACTGTGGTCCGGGATCCTCAGCAGATGCATTGGCTAGGAAAGTCATGAAGAGCTCCTTATCTGCGGGGAGAACACACATAGACCACAATAGATCAAGCTGGTCGCTCCGCAATTGAGTGTTTACCTGTATTCCATAGACTAATCTTAGAATTTGCAGGCGCTCCGTGAGTGCATTTGTATGATTGAACTCGGGAATCATACTCATTGTCGACGGCTGTGGTGATAGACAGAGGGAGGCAGGAGCATTGTTAGATTACAGGAATAGGTCGAGATATGAAAAGTGAGAAATAGTTTCAATCTCTTACCTTCCGCAGTGGCGGAGCCGATGGAGTCTTTGACCTTCTCTTCAAATATGCAACAAGCTCTTCGTACAACATTTCGGCGAAACCACCGCTGCCCTGAGCATACGTCTCCATGTCAGCCCGATCGTAACCCTCCAATACCGACTTGGTCAACTGGCACATGTGAAGAGCATGTGCTTCATCTACAAGTTCTTCATTCTGATTGCCAAGGAAATCTTTACATTGCGCCAAAAACTTCTCACGCATCGTTTCCGCAACTTCATCCTGCTGCCTCCCAATCTCAGCGAATGTGAAACGTTCGATGTTCATGTACGTTTTGAGTGTCAACGCATCCTTATGCGTCAAGACTGCCCACAAGAGACTTAGAATTTCATTCCTTGTTTTGTTGTCCATACTTTCAAAAGATTCATCGGCAGGGATGGTTTTGCCCTCGGGATCCCAGAATTTTTCGGCAACAGTGGAACAGAATTGTGATACCTTCAAGAAGTGATCCTCTCCTTTATCCAAGCTTTGCACTAGCGATTCATGGATTGCTTTTATGAGCGGAATAGCCAACTCGTCCGACAGCGAGGGCAATATGGACACTAACAGCTGATAAATTTGTGTTGACACGGCATCATCTCTCGTGTTTATGCACGTCTTCCACGCCATGAGTAGGTGTGATGCTCGGAGACAGTACTGATTTGGAATCATATCCGTCTGCATTGGGGAGGCAACACCGTCCCGGACGACAGGCTCTATAGGATCATCCACGTTGCACATACCGGCGAGGAATTTGATGAGTTCAGTCGACCTTGACACAATCTCCCTATGGATGGAATCCCCCAACACTAGTTCGATGACACCATTCTCAATCGCCCATTTGGCAAGTTTATGCTCCAACGTATTATACTCCTCACCAGGTGGGACCATGACACTCAACGACTTCAACGTAGGCGGAGGATCCTCCCCCGAACGACAAGTAAGCCACCCAAAATCCGGTGGTTTCTTCTCCTGCCACTTCTTCGACTTGTGCTGATAATAATCAATATCCTTATCCGTACCAGGTTGATCGGCATCCGCCTCGGAAAGGAACCACCACTTTTGCTGCGAGCGCATCGTACACCGAAACAATGTGAGTGTTTTCCCTGCAACTCCCCCCTGCTGCTGCTCTGGATTATCCACATCGACGGGAACATGATGAACATACTGCACATCCCCACCAGGATTCACATACCCATTCTCCAAAACTCTCCTCGGATCAAACTCATACCGTCCATTCACCCACGCCGTCCCAGCTCCCGAAACAATATACGAACGAGGTGGAGGCTGATGAACCTCACAATCTTCAATAAGTTTCCCCACCTGTTCCCACCCAAACAACCTCAGGGGCAAACTCTGACTAGTAATAAGTTTCAATGCCAACTCCCTCCAAAATTCATGATGTTCATGAATCGCCATGGGGTATGCAGAGTGATTATTGTTGGTTTTCGAATCGGCAATACGTTGGTAGGTAGTTCCCAACGACTGCCTAATCTTGTAAATGGCATCGGTGGAGAACTTCTTGAGTGTTTGATCATCCATTTCAATAATGTGCTTGGTTACCGCTGAGGCAATGGCACGGCATTCATCATGAATGGCATTAATCTTTTGTGACTGAAGCTGTAAATGTTGCTGCTGATTACTATTCGCAGTACCATCCTCCTCCTCATTCCCACCACCACCACTCCCCAAAGGAAACATCGCCACAGTCTCCAAAGCCGACAGCACCTCCCTAATCAAATCCAAACTCGGAAACGACTCCATACTACTACTACTCGCACGTTTACTCAAATAATTCGCCAAATGACGAAATCCCCTCTGACGACGAAAGGCGGTAATCATCTGATTCCGTATTTCGGCATTTGCCGAATTGGAATTATTGTTATTCCAATGATTCTGACGTTGAGATGCCTTGTAGTACGTTTTCTTTCGGTTGAAAATGTGTGTGAGTGCTTCTAGTGTTGGTGAAGCTTTGAGTACCCTCGATGATGATGATGATGACGAAGTAGACGACACTTCACCACCACCACCACCACTAGTCCCCACCACTACATCACTAATCTTCATCTTTTTATTATTCAACAAAATCTCGTCCTGCTCCTCCTCCCGCTCCAACAATACCAAATCATCAATGACAATTTGCAACCCTATCCTCACAGATTTTTCCACACATTCACGTTCCATGTTGCCAATTTTCATTGGGTTTTGTTCGAGTAGGATGGATATGATTTGTATCATGTATTTGTGGATGAAGGTTGGTGCGTCGAGGGGTTTGGTTGGGGTGGTGGTGGAGGGGGTTGTTGTTGTGTTGGGGTTGAGGTGGTGGTGGCGGGCTGATTCGAGGGATTCCACTGCCTTTTGCCATACGACTGTAATAGTGTAATAATGAAGGTGGGAAGGGGGGAATGGATATGGTTAGAAAATTGAATTAAAGAAGGGCATGAGGGGATAGGGCAACTGATTACGATTGAAGTGGAGAGGGAGACATATGATAGGGGACAACTGTACCCCATCCTCCCTCCCCCTCATGATCATCCCAGTTAAAAACGAAATCACAAAACAAATAGAACTTACCAGTCTGATTCTTCTCAAGACCAAACGCAACCTCCTCCCACAACTGAACAGTCTCCACCGGCACCCCCTCCTCCTCCTCCACAGCCTGCTGCTGTTGTTGCAACTGAGGACCAATAATCTCACCCTCCACCACCACAACCTCCTCCCTCTGCTGAGGCTCCCCCTGCTGCTGCTGCTCAACATTATTCGGAATCACCACAACCTCCTCATTATCCACAGGCGGAGGAAGGGGAGGCACTCCATATTGCTCCTCGCCCAAATCCACCTCATCATAATTACTATTAAATACACCAACTTCATTTGCCGGAATGCTGTCGCCATTCCAGTGAATGCCTTCGCCACGGGGATCAAGCTGCATGGAAGTGTCATTTTCATGGAATAAATTTTGAAATTCATTGCTGGATGGATCTTCATTGTTGTTGTTAGTGGCTGTGGCGGCTGTTGCTTGTGGATCATCATTGGTGGTGGATGTGTTGCCGGTGTGGGCTGCTGGGTCATCGGATGGATTCATGGTTGGCATGCTCTTGTAAAATTATACCCCTCTCTCTATATGTATGATGTGTCAACAACGATTATCGAAGAAACGACGTTGACTAATTAGTATCGAGCAGCCTCGCCTTGTGATCCACCAATGTTGTGCACTCCTCTTCGGTTGGATATCAATAGAGGCGCGGCGTCAATTTTTTAGGCGTCACTAAATATTACTGCCCCTCTATATTATAATCACGACGTAAAAAGGCACGGACGGAATGGGCCGTAATATTGCCGTCGTCGTCGTCGTCGATAGCTGGGCACGGCGTTACTCTATTCTAGCAATGTATTGGCTGCCCTGCTGCTGATGCCATCACCGCGAGTAATCACAGTTGTGCAGTTGTAGTAAAATCTTTTTGCCGAACCCCTTCGGCTCGCTTCGATTCGGCGCGGCACGCACGGAAATCTCTTCACGATCAGCTGGCGCGCCTTTTTATTACCCTATATAAGGGTATTTTGAGAGTATTTTGACCTATTTATGGGGCTGTGAACGGAAGAGTTACCGGTACTGGAGTCGAGTCAAGCTGAATCTTACTTTCACTTGGAAAGTGCACAGCCAGTGCCAGTGCGAAGATAGATGACCATGAGCCATAAGTATCACTTGCCTTCCCTAGCAATAAGGCAGGGTACTTAGGCGGACTGGACAACATATCGCCAGATGAAGAATCTCCCAAAAGGTTGAAGATCTACTACACCAACTTGATTGGATTACTCTTACTCTTTTGTCATGTCGAAATCTATAATAGGGGATCCGGGACGGGATAGATTGTTAGACAGAGTTTCAGCTTGGCTTAAGATTGAACATCTACTCCATACCACCAACAGCCCCTATTCAACCTCTCAAAGTGGTACAAAATGCACGGGCTTATTTGGTCGAGTCAAGATCAGCTTTTGGGACCTGCTGCATTGCATTGCACAATTATGCATGCTGGAGTCTTGAATGAATATGTATGTCTTAGTGCATTACTGGTTGAGATATATATGATTGCTCACCAGGAGTGAGCTACTTACTTCTCCTTCTTATATTGCAGCGAATGGGCGACCCTGGGAATCTTTGCCGTGATCGATGCCAATCCAGCTTCTCTACGCCTTGCTTCAGACGCCTTGAGAGCATTTTGCGCTTGTTCGACTCGGGGCATTATTGTGGATTCTAGCCGTTCATGCTTCTCTGCAACTGTCTCGATCTCTCCAGTCTCTGAGGTGAAGATGCAAGTATTCACATCTACAGCCGGAGGGGGGATAAACGCTTCTGTGTAATCACATAGCATCTCCAAGTATCGACGGTCTACACAATCTACGATATGCCCAAGCACGTTTGCAGCTTCTTTTCTTTCCTCATTTCCCTCTTGTTTTGCGAGGAAGATTGCTTTTAACACTTTGGGGGAACACCACCTTGTCAAGGGTTCGTCAAATTGGATCACGAGGCGTTCCTTCACTTTATTGAGAACATCATTGCATACAATGCGGACAAATGCTTTCTCCTCGCCTAAAAACTGCTTCCAAGTATAGAGATCCTGTTGCCTTCTCTCCCAATCGATCCTCGCTTTGCCCATCTCCTGATTCGCACGTTGCTGAACAAATGTCAGATCTCGTTGAATTTCTTGGCTTAATTGATTATAAATCATCATCACCTGCGCATGCTCTTGTTGAGCCTTCAGATGAACCGCAGACGCATCAACCCATAACGAATGTGCATGCAGCACTTGTTCATAATTGAACACCCCTTTCTTGGCAACACAATCAAGACAAGGCTGCTTATGCCTCTTCCAGTCGTTCTTCTGACATGTGAGGGAGCAATAAGTTACGAGTTTACAATGATCACAACTAATCGTTGCGCTCCTTTCCAACTTTCTTTCAGGGAGCGGGCACAGTGGATTGCAGCAAATGCCAGTCTTCTCGATAGACCTTACTTCCTTGTGCTTATCATCCAAGCAATTGCAATCTATGCGATTACGAAAGTAGCTCACAAGTGTATGCTGATCAGCATGGTACAACTCATAAACTCTCCCCCATTGCCAACCAAACTGAACCTTGCGTAATGACATTGCCACCCATTGCTCAAAAAAGTTTGCGATTGCAGCACATGTCCGAGCGGCAACTCCTCTTTTACTGAGAATATCTTGCGTCCCTTCATGTATGAGGAAAGATACGAGCATTTCCAAATAGATGAAATTAATCCAAATGTCACCATTCTGTTCGCCTGTGGCATCAATGGCTGCTTGGAAGCACTCCTCTAGAGTGTTGCCAGCAACAGCAGCCTTGGCTGAGTACTCATCTCGGAATTTGTCCACAAAAACCTTGTACAACTTATTTGCAAGCACCTTTTGAACTGGTAATCCGTGCAAACATTTGTCAGTAGCATCATAATTCGTAGTCATAGTGTCATCCTCCGATGGTACTTGATCGGTCTCTATTTTTTGTATTGACTGTAGCTGTTGTTTTGGTTTGTTATCTTCCACCGCCTTTGGTAGCTGTTGTTGCTTTGTTCTGGCAGCCGCCTCTGATTCGCCGCCCGCCACCAGTGTTGAAACGTACGCCTCAAACTCCTGCTGCATAATATTTATTATTTAGGCGGATAGATATATGCGATGTTTCCTTCTCTAAGCTGTCGTCGCAGAGCACGCCGAGGCTCCACTTTGCTCAGCAGCGGTTCAATGTGTCGGCGTCTTCATTTTCTTGCTCAATTCATGCTGGCCAGCAACGAGGTCCCGAAAGATGGCATTGTTTGGCCTGTTTACGGGGTTATGAACGGAGAATTTGGTGTCGAGTCAAGCTGATCTTCCTTCCAAGTTCCAAGTGCAAAAAGATGATCTCAAGTATGAGCCGCATACAATAAG
>Ga0209652_1001718_pt1 | contig 17665 bp, 14 predicted proteins | sample SaaInl74LU_5_DNA_FD_184641 | JGI IMG/M metagenome (GOLD analysis project Ga0209652, IMG submission 184641) | Marine microbial communities from expanding oxygen minimum zones in the Saanich Inlet - ESP_74LU_5_DNA (SPAdes) (version 2) | ecosystem: Environmental > Aquatic > Marine > Intertidal zone...
ACAATGTGCTTGGAAAACCAGAGAAGGGACTTTCGGCAAAATTCACTTCTTTGTTTGTTGAGTCAGTATGATCGATTGCAGCAACAACATAACCATGGGAAGCAAGGTGCTCACCCAGATAATACATAATAGTTCTGTATCCGGTGTAGCCATGAGAAATAACGACAACGGGGTAACCGTTAGCCGACGACTTTATGTTTGCGTCGCGGAACGCGTCAGCTTGAATTTCAAACACTTGCCCGCTTCGTGTTTCATCACTGTATATTGCAGTCTCTGACTTCGCATCAGCCGGGTACCATACTTCCAGCGTTAAAGAACGCTTTTTCATACTACCATCTATGGCTAATGAGGGTTCTGGATAAGTCACCTCTAGCGTTTTAACCCCTACAAGGTGTTCACCACTTCCACTAAGTGCAGGCATCACATCTGCAGGATAATCTTTATATAAAGTTTGCGCAGAGTGTACGGGCAATGCGGATACCATTAATACACCAGCGAAGAGGGATAACGTTTTCATAAAGGCTCTTTTTTGTTAACGACTTGAAACATCTCCATAGTACATCGTAACGTCCACATCGCAAGAAAACTGGCATTATTTTAACTAATTGTTACAAATAAGAAATATGGATTGGCTGAATTTCAAACCCAAAAAAGGGAAAACGATTACCTAAAAGAGGGGTTTAAGCTGAATGATACTTCAAATCAAGATATGAAAACGGCTGTAATGAATGCGCTGTTATTGCTTATCGCTACTACTCAGGCTAACCACTGAAGGTGTTATAGGAAAATATAAGTCCCAATAGCGAAGGTAGGTTGGCTTTCTTGCATCTGGATAACCGAGCATTGAGAAATTTAGACTACCAAGTTCTTTCGATAGTTCTGGGTCTTGAGAAATGCGATCAAGTGCTTTGTCTAGTTGTTGGGTAGCCTTTAAACCAAGTGCGTTTTTGGAACATAAAATACGATCTAGCTCTCTAACCTCTTTTGCTAATTCAATCACTGAATATTCTGATAACGTTGCTCGTCGGTTATCTGTTATCAAAGATAACTCTTTATCTGAAACATAGCCAAAATCGATACGCCCTAACTCAATAAGTTCTAGCGTATGTTCAAATACGTCGTTACCAAATACATTCATGGGTACAATATTTCTGGGCGTCGAAAATGTAAGGACTTTTTCCACCCAGAGGTTTTTGATGCCGTCATACACAACCGTAGTTTTACCGTTATCAAACAATGACACTAATGAAACATGACCATCGTTATCAACATAATCGTCTAGCGCCCCTTCTTTGCTCGCAATGGTATACGGAAGCGCCATCGATGTCGGTTTAGTGTAATACCCCCAAGTACTGCGCGTATCGGTATAGGCCGCGCCGTAAAAACAGTAAACCGTATCTGGCATGTCGCCATCACGAACCAATGACCAATTTCGTTTTAATGGGTAAGATTCAAAACGATGAGAAAAAGAGGGGGTTTGCGAAGCGATTAACGCCATGATGTCGCGCTGCACGCCGCTAAGGACGGTGGCGCCTTCTATCTCCATTCCAATTTCAGGCGGACGGAGCCACACAATGGTTGATTTGGCTACCGCTGCCACGCTAAACGCTGCTGTTAGAAGCAGTATAAACGATGAGCGTAATGACGTAGGCAAATTCAAATTATGCACCCAGTTTGAAGGTTTTTATTATCTTATCATAGCTAAAAGCGGCATTATATTGGCATTTAGAATAAGAAAAGCCGCTAAATAGCGGCTTTTAAGGTTATTTTTCAACATTTATAATTTTGTCTTTGGTTAGAACGGAATATCGTCGTCAAAGTCAAAATCAGGTTCTGCCATAGGCGGTGTTTTCGGCTGAGGTTGATTTCCACCTTGGGCTGGCGCTTGATTGTAACCACCGCCACCTTGGTTTTGGTTAAAGCCACCGCCTTGCTGTGCAGGCTGACCGCCCTGCTGATAACCGCCACCTTGATTTTGGTTATAACCGCCACCTTGCTGACTACCTTGCTGACGCTGATAACCACCGTTACCACCACCGGCTTCGCCACCACGACCACCAAGCATTTGCATTTGGTCTACAATGATCTCGGTAGTGTATTTGTCCTGACCTTGCTGGTCTTGCCACTTACGTGTTTGAAGTTTACCTTCAACATATATTTGAGAACCTTTTTTAAGGTATTCCCCAGCGATCTCAGCTAAGCGACGATACATGGTTAAGCGGTGCCACTCGGTGCGCTCTTGCATCTGACCTTGCTGGTCTTTCCAGCTTTCGCTTGTCGCGAGGCTTAAGTTAGCAACAGCATTGCCGTTCGGCATGTATCTTACTTCAGGATCATTGCCAAGGTTTCCTACAAGAATAACCTTGTTAACGCCTTTCGTTGCCATTGATATCTCCTGTAACGTATTTATTGGCCTGCAGCGGATTTAGTTAGCAGCAAGCGCGAAAGTGAATGGGTATAGTCCACACAGTATATCGTATTTTACATCCGAAAAACGCAGTTTTTCTTAGACAACGATATTACTCATTTACAACAAGCGTGTCGGCTGAACCTTCGTGTAGTTCGTTGCCCATAATTGAAAGTGGACATCTACCACCATGCACTATAAAAGGCGACAAGTACGAACGCGACGGCAATGGCTGCAACGTTAAAACCTTTGGTTGTAACAAAGTTTACTTCTTCTAACGCAACTGCATTTTCATGCACACCTTTCTTTTCAAATAGAGAAATCAAAACCGCTAGCCCAACGCACAGTAAAAAGACAATTCCGACTCGGTCGATAAACGGCAATTCAGGCCAAAACTGTCGAAATACTATGCTGAGTACAAACGATCCAAGTGCTGCTGCTAAGCCGCCGTTAGCGGTCGTATTTTTCCAGAACATACCCAAAACAAACAGTGCACAAATTCCCGGTGTGAAAAAACCAGTAAACTCCTGTATGTATTGAAATGCTTGGTCGAATTGACCGAGTAATGGTTTTGCAGCAAGCATGGCAATAATGAGTGCAACAACACTGACTGTCCGCCCTACTTTCACGTAATGGTGTTGCGGTTCATTAGGTCGCTTATCTTTATAAATGTCCATTGTGAAGATGGTAGAGACACTGTTCGTCATCGATGCTAGTGAAGATACTATAGCCGCAACTAACGCTGCGAAAATAACACCTTTTAACCCAACGGGCATCAACGTCATCAAGCTAGGATAAGCTTGGTCTGGTTTTTCTAATTCAGGTACAAGCAACACAGCTGCGATACCGGGTAACACAACAATGAGGGGCATTAATAATTTTAAAAATGCTGCAAATGCAATCCCTTTCTGTGCTTCTTGAAGGCTTTTTGCTGCTAACGTACGTTGAATAATGTATTGATTAAATCCCCAATAGGAAAGGTTCATGATCCACATTCCACCTATCAACACCGAGATACCGGGTAGGTCCATATAATGCGGGTTGTCTTTTGATAAAATCATATCGAACTTTTCAGGTAGCTGGTTGGTGAGGTCTATAAAACCCTGAAGCGGCCCGTTTCCATCGCTTATTAAATTCAGTGCGGTGTAGGAAAGAAATAGCCCACCAAAAACTAATAACACTACCTGAATGATATCGGTAAGTGCTACCGCCTTAAGCCCGCCATACAAAGAATACGCAAGTGAAAAAGCGCCTAAAAACATCATCCCGTAAACCATATCGACACCGGCAATAGTATTAATAGCGAGTGCGCCAAGCCACAGTACAGCGGTTAAGTTTACGAAGACATATACCCCTAACCAAAAAATAGCCATAACCTTACGCACGCGGTGGTCATAACGCTGCTCTAAAAACTGGGGCATGGTATATATTTTGTGTTTAAGAAATATGGGCAGAAAATACTTACCTACAATGATCAGAGTAATTGCCGCCATCCACTCATAAGACGCAATGGCTAATCCAATTTGGTAGCCTGAACCAGACATACCAATAATTTGTTCCGCTGAAATATTTGCAGCAATCAAAGACGCACCAATCGCCCACCACGGAAGACTGGAACCCGCCAGAAAATAGTCGTTTGTATCTTTTTCGTGTCCCTGTTTTTCACGTGACACCCACCATGCTATGGCGATAAGCGCTACTACGTAGAATATAAAAAGCGCAATGTCTAAAGATGCTAATTTCATGGTTTGTCCCTAGGTTCACAGTGTGGGGGATGGCGTCGAGCTAAACACAAGATACGCCGTTTAAATTTATCCACTATTATGCAATTTCAAATGTCACAACGTATCGGATTTAGCCATCGCATGGCTCAATTATTAGCGGTATTAGTACTACCACATTCAATAAATAACATATTTTGTTTCAAGTTTGTTAATCGAAATAAATGTAGGCAAAAAAAAGCCGTATTAGTCTCAATACGGCATAGGGGACACACTAAATTTTTAATGTCGTTATATAATTAGCGATGGGTTATGCAAACGCGCCTTGCGTTGCCGTGCACACATAAATATCTGCATGGTAGCCAGTTTTATTCGCGTAATGTTGCGCTACCGTTGCTTTAACCTTATCAACACTGTCTGTCGGCACTAATGCAACTACACAGCCACCAAAACCACCACCGGTCATGCGCACACCGCCCGTTTTGCCCAGTACGTCATTTACAATTTCGACGATGAAATCGATAGGGGCGACCGTAATTTCAAAATCATCACGCATAGAGGCATGCGATTGTGCCATTGCCCTGCTTACTGTCTCAATATCACCGTTCTTTAGCGCTTCACAGGCATCTAACGTTCGTTCATTTTCGGTCAATATATGACGAGCTCGACGGTACACCACGTCTGGCATTTTTGATTTTGTCGTTTCTAATAACGTCAGCGTTGCGTCGCGCAACGAATCAACGCCCATCAGTTCAGCGGCCTGCTCACATTGCTGGCGACGCAAGTTGTACTCACTATCAACCAAGCCACGCTTAACATTAGAATTAATAATGACAATTTGATGGGTATTTGGAAGCGGTGAATGCTGTATCTCAAGCGACTGACAATCGAGCAGCATAGCATTACCTTCGTGGCCCATTGCTGAGACAAGCTGGTCCATAATGCCGCAAGAACAACCCACGAACGTATTCTCAGCTTTCTGCCCAAGTAATGCAGCTTTTACACCGTCTAATGGCAAATCATAAAGGACACTCAGTGCTTTAAGCACAGCAATTTCAAAAGACGCTGAAGAACTAAGCCCTGCACCTTGCGGTACGTTACCGGTCACAAATAAATTTGCGCCACCGAGCCCGGGTAAGGCTTCATCCAATACTTTCGCAACGCCACGAACGTAATTCGCCCACCCCTGATTTTCATCAAACGTGATATCATTCAGCGAAAATTGGTTTATCGCATTGTTGAAGTCATTCGCCACAACCACAATATTGTCGTCGTCACGCTTACTTGCACATACCCATGTTCCAAAGTTTATTGCAGCGGGAAATACATACCCCCCATTGTAGTCTGTATGTTCGCCTATCAAATTTACGCGGCCTGGAGCGTGAGTAATAAACGAAGGTGACTCGCCAAAATGTCGTTCAAAATGTGAAGATAAAGTTCGATTATCCATTAGTGCTCTCGTTTTTTTTATAATGCACAGTTGAGAGTGCTTTCAATCGGTCTGCGGCCTGTTCTGGCGTTAAATCTCGTTGCGCTTCTGCCATCATCTCGTAGCCCACCATAAACTTACGTACACTCGATGAGCGCAGCAATGGCGGGAAAAAATGCGCATGAAGCGTCCACTCAGGATGTCCCGTTTTATCAAAGGGTGCGCTGTGCCAGCCCATCGAATAAGGAAAAGATGTCTCGAATAGATTATCGTAGCGTGCAGTAACATCGCCGATAATGGCGGCTAATGAAATAGACTGTTCATCGTTTAAATGATGTAACGATTGAACATTAAACAAGGGCAATAATAACGTTTCAAATGGCCAGGCCGCCCAGTAAGGCACAACAACTACCCAATCGTCGTTTTTACACACTACCCGCTCGTTTTTCTCAACTTCTTGTCTGGCATAATCTAGTAACAGCGGGCTATCTTGGTTTTTGTAATAATCGCTTAACTGAACCAGTTTTTTAGCTGGGTCGGTAGGAACATGTTGCTGTGCCCACACTTGGCCATGAGGATGTGGATTAGAACATCCCATCATCGCACCTTTGTTTTCAAAAACTTGAACCCATTGGTAGATTTCACCCAACTCTTTCGTTTGCGCTTTCCAGCAATTCACCACCTCTACACGTTCTTCGTTAGTCAATTCAGGTAGCGTTTTACTATGATCGGGGGAAAAGCAAATAACGCGACTACAGCCCTGCTCGGTTTCAAACTGAAACAGGCCTGATTTTTCACTTGTTTCTTCCGTGTCTTTTTTAAGCGCGGCAAAATCGTTTTCAAAAACGAAGGTACCGGTATAAGCGGGGTTCACTTCACCATTAACTCGGGTATTGCCCGCGCAAAGGTAACACGTGGGATCATAAGCCGGTTTCTGCTCAGTAGAAGGCTCTTCAGACTGCCCTTGCCATGGTCGCTTTGCACGATGAGGCGACACAAGCACCCATTCTCCAAGTAGCGGATTATAGCGACGGTGTGGGTCATTAGTAGGGTCGAAAGGCGTTCCCATTGGTCGGTCTCATTGTTTACAAGAAAAACACTTTCTTGATGGTTAAACGTTTACCCTAAATAGTATAGCAAGCCGCGTAATATATCAATTGTGAAACAAAGAAAATTTTATGTTAAAAAAACGTACATTTCGTAACAAGCAATACCCTAAATCATTTTATTGAAAACACGTAGCGAATTGTCTCACTGTAAGGCTTGTCAGGATAAACAATACATGAAGGAAACGTATCTTGGTTTGGTGAGTCTGGAAAATATTGAGGCTCAAGACACAAGGCACCTAATGGTTTTTCGCAGTGTAATGCACCGGTATAAAACTGAATACCCGGTAAACTCGTGTAAAGTGATAGATGAATTCCGGTATCAGCAGCATAGACTTCAGCTTCGGGATTATCGTCGTTTCTGCAATCAACAATATAATTATGATCATAACCCCCAACACGTTCGAACAAGGGGTGTGTTAACGTTTGATTACGGCTAATTGGGCGTAGTGTCGAAAAATCAAAAGGTGTGTTTGCGACAGGCAACAACTCGCCAGTGGGTAATAGCGTTTCATCTACAGACGTTATTGCATTCGCGGAAATTTTAACTTCTGTACTGTCTACCGTCGGCGCTTTGCTTAAACTGAAATAGGCATGTTGAGTAATGCTAAGTGGCGTAGCCTTGTCGGTTTCGCCCTTTACGTGAAACGTAAGGCTGTTATCGTTAGAAAGAATATAGGTGGCCATCACCTTAACATTGCCAGGAAACCCTCCTTCGCCGTCCTCACTCATTAGCGAAAGGCAAAGTGTCGCACTGTCATTTGTTTCTTTTATTTCAGCGTCCCATACTTTTTTATTGAACCCTGCAACACCACCATGAAGGTTATGAGCGCCACCGTTCGCCTCTAAATGATAGGTTTCACCGCCTAATTCAAATGCTGCGTTACCTATTCGGTTAGCGAAGCGCCCAACAATTGCACCTCGATAGCTAGAGTCATCGATATAAGCATTAAGGTCTGTGCACGACGCTACACATTCATGTGGCTTCCCGTTTTTATCTGGTATCAATAACGAGTGAATAATGCCACCGTAATTTAAAATAGTTACTTGAATACCCGACGCGTTTTTCATTGTAAAAGCGGTAATCGCTTGCCCATCTATCGAGCCAAAGTGCGCAGTGCTAGTTTTCATATTTGTATTAACGACCTTATTACAGAAGTATTCAAGCATTAAAGGGTATACGTTTTCTTTTGCGAGTTACAACTTAAAACAGAGGAAGAATTTTATATTTTTTAGTCAATTTGCGTTAGTCTGTACAGTCAACGCAACGCTCGATGTAACCGTTTTTTAAAATTCAGTACGAATTTAACGCGTAGTTACGTAAACTCGCATCAAGCATTAATAACATTTACTCATTGTTGTACTTATGGCTACGATAAAAGATATTGCACAAGCAGCGGGTGTATCACTCGCCACTGTCTCACGCGTCATTAACGACGGTCCTAAAGTGGGCAAAGACACACGTCAACGCGTGAAAAAGATAATGGTCGAGATGGGATATCGCCCTAATGCTAATGCGCGTGCTTTAGTGACTAAACGAAGCGCGTCACTTGGTGTTGTGCTTGCTGAGTTACATGACCCTTTTTTCGCCATGCTCGCACACGGTGTTGAGACGGTAACAAGGAAGAACAATGTACAAATATTGCTAAGTGCGGGATCTATAGAGAAGGAAACCGAACTTCGGGCCATAGAAACGTTACTTGAACATCGTGTTGAAGCTATGGTGGTGCACAGTAAAGCACTAGACGATAAGACTCTTATTGATTTCGCGAATCAAATTCCCGGCTTTGTTCTTATTAATCGTTACATTCCTGAAATAGCTAACCGCTGTGTATGGTTAGACAACGTTACCGGTGGTCGTTTAATGGCAGAGCATGCTATCAGTCAGGGCCACAAACACCTCGCGGTCATTAGTAGTCAATACCGCATTGACGATCCTAATCAACGTCTTGAGGGCATTCAAAAAGCGACCAAGGCAGCAGGCCTATCATTACCTGATAGCATGATTGAATATGCAACGCCGGATCAAGAAGGTGGCGAACTTGCTATGCAAAATTTGCTTGCCACGGGTGCAAAGTTCACTGCGGTGCTGGCCTATAATGACGCAATGGCGTCTGGTGCGATGACAATGCTACAAGACCATGGCATTGCCGTTCCTGAAGAAGTTTCTGTCGTCGGTTATGATGATGTGTTGCTAGCCAAATATTGCAGGCCCAAATTGACCACGCTTCGTTACCCCATAGAAATGATGGCAGCAAAAGCGGCTGAACTTGCATTAAAATATGCTTCAGGAAACAAGCCTGAAGATGGGCTTACGTTTAAATATACCCCTACCGTCGTGAAGCGAGACTCAATAGTAAGGGTATAATGTGTCAGGGTAACCACGAAGGTTTTTACCCTGCCGTTTTTGACTGAGCTGCTCCCCGCAACGTGCTCTTTCATTCTAAAAATTCTTAGCAAAAAAGCATTGACAACCGCTGCACTTTGATCCGTTTTATAAAAGTTTATCCCCAAATGAGGTAACAGCTTGATCGTAAAGAAAATTACGATCGAGTAAAGTGGAGATCCGGCTCGATTAGCCTTTTGGCATTGATTTTACTACTAAAAATGACTTATTAGGCCTACGACGCTGCGATCTGGATCGGTAAAGCGTAATCACTATTAACAGAGTTAACAACAGGGTAGTCCACACTTTATCCACAACCTTATGGCGTTAAACACACGACGTCGATTACCGAACACTCAATTGACTAAGAAAGCGACGATATTCCTCTACCGCATATGGCGACATTAACGTATTTTTATGACGGGCATTGGGAATAATGGATAATTGCTTACGAGCACTTAACGACTCGGCAAGCAGGGCTTCACTAACCGCTGGAGGGGTAATCACATCCTTTTCACCGACAACTAACCACAATGGCCCGTCGTAGTGTCGAAGTATCGGCGCAATTTGCATATCATGCACATCGCTTTGTAATCGCATGCTAGTGAACGAATTAGATAACCCTGGCATCATGTTGGCAATATAGTCTGAGATATCATTGAAAGCCCCATCTAATACCAGGCCATCCACCTGTCGATTTGCGGCTACATAACTTGCAAAGTAAGCCCCAATACCGCGTCCATGTATTATGGTTGGCAAGCCATTATCAAACGAGTCCTTTACATAATCAAAAGTAATAAGTGCATCTGCTTTGACATTATCAATACGAAACGCCGGCGACTTGTCACTGCTACCTACCCCTTGATAATCTATCCAAAGAATATTTGCAGGAATGCTTCCCACGCGGTGAAGCACACGGTTATTTTCGCTTAACGGCATGCGGTTATCAGGGAAAAAAACAATGTTAGCGACAGGTTCTGCGTAGGCGACCGCGACTCCTCTGAGCGTAATTCCTTCACTATTGATTAATTCTACGCGAGTAATACCTGCAGAACTTTCATCACTGTTTATTTGTGCATGGAGTGTCGTCATAGCAAGGGGGCTTGGCGCGCTGTCTTGGTAAAAAAATGCCTTAGACGTCACATCAATGGCACACGACGAAAGTGCGAGGACACTTAGCCCTATTGCGCCTACTCTTTTCAATATCATTGCACTATCCTTGTTTTACCGTTGGTGCGATAACCACAATTCCCACCTTGAAACACATTGTCACAAAAACGGGATATTGAAACTATTACAATCGTTTTATACTCTGACACTACAAACAAGTTTACATTACCATGATAATATTGGCGTAGAATTCTGTGAAAAAACTGACTGGTTTATACTACGTTGTAGTGGGTTTTGCCGCACTAACAATGATAACGGGTTGTGCATCGACGCCTGAATTATCGACGTCGCTTATCCCTGAGCAAAACCGAAAAGCGCACTTGGCGTCCATGCAACGTGCAGAAGAATGCCCCCTTCATCTGACATCCTTACAGGATACTCGACAGAATAAAGTTGCTTTTTTCACATCCGATACTGGCAGTGAAACCCCCGTTCTTGATTTACTAATGTCGCGCCTAGATAGCATGAATGTTAGTAGCGACAGTCTATCCGAACACAGCGTTAAAATTGAGTTACAACGTGTATTTGTTAAGACAATAGGGGAAAGTATTGTCGCTACCGTTGTGCTCGGTGCTCAATATAAACCTGGCGTGTCACGCGACTTTTCACCGCAAGCGATTTATAAAGGTAAAAGCGTTAAAGCTAATAACAATAATGATGCCAATACCGTTATCGGCAACGCTGTGTCGGCAGCCGTAGAGAGCGCCGCGATGAGGGTCAAGCGCAGTATCTTACACTATTGTGACGCACAGGCCCCGTCAGTAATATAATTGACCTATTTCAGCGCGTTAGGGTAGTTGAACTTTTGTATTAACGACCATAATACATTGCATGCCGGCACTGATGGCGGCTTTGCGGCCCATCTCCGTGTCTTCAAATACAACACAATGTTGCGGCGCAACCTGCAATTGCTCCGCTGCTTTTAAGAACGTTTCCGGATGCGGTTTTCCATGCGTGACGTCATCGGCGGTGACCAAGGCGCCTAATTGCTCTAGTAACCCGTAATGCGACAGTAACCAACTCGCATGCTGCTTGTCGGCCCCGGTGCCCACTGCGATAGGCAAGGTTGCTTTATAGTGTTCAAAGATATGAAACGTGTCGCTGATGAGCGGCGGAATGTGCTCCAAACGTTCAAATACTTGTTGCTTGTACGCGGCTACCTCGAACGGGTCATTGTCTTTCGCATACTTAGCATTCATCAATATTGCCGTTTGAACACTAGGTACTCCGCCCAAGCTGTACTGATAGTCAGCGTCAAATGGGTAATCAAAATGATGGCAAGTTGCCTCCCACGCTTTGAGATGTACACCCATCGAATCGATTAATGTACCATCCATATCAAAAATAATCGCACCGAAAGCGGTTAAATCTAGCATCGGCATCTCCTTACCTTGCGTGTATGTTTTATCGTTTACGTCGTTAACCTGCAGTATCCAATACTTTTCGCGCCTGTACGGGGTCAAAGTCGCGATTTACTTTTAAATAGACCGCATCCTTGGTGCTCGTCATCGATGCTTCAATTACGCCATCAACGTGCAATAAACTACGCTCAAGCTGCGCACTCGATATTTTTGCAATATGCTGGCTGTCAAACGACGTATTCATCATGACCCGTTTAACCTTGCTGACTTCTTTTAAGCCGAACAATACGAGTAGCCATAACACCGTGCTGACAGCCCCAAGCACGTAAGCATAGTCAGGCGACCAGACATCGGTGATAATGCCTGACAGCATACCGCCTAGAAATGCACCGAAAAACTGAAAACTGGCGTAAATGCCCATCGCCGTTCCCTTCTCTCCGGGCGGCGCAATGCTTGATACTAAAGCAGGAAAGTTGGCCTCGAGATAATTAAAGCCAGTAAAAAATAATACGACGGCTGCCGTTAACAACCACCAATTACCATTAGAAAGGCTAAGCAGCAGAAAAGCGCTTCCCATCATCGCAACGCCAAATAATAGAAAGGATCTAGGCGTTCTTCCTCGTGCTATTCCCATCATGACAATGAGACCAAGGACAGATAGCCCTAACACGGGCAAGTAAACAGTCCAGTGGGTTTCTAGGCGCATGCCTAGGCCAAGCAATGTCACGGGGAGCTGCACAAACAACAACGTTATCAGCATATGAAGGATCATAACGCCAACGTTTAAACGCCATAGTTGAGAAGACATGATTAGACGCTTAATTTGTCCCTTTTGAGGTAAGGTTTCTCCGCTGCTTAAAGGCTCGCCATTGGGCACCACCCACTTCACCAGCGGCATACAAAGTAGCGCAAGTATACCGGTTATAGCGAATATACCTGCAAGACCTGCATGATTGGCGATAATAGGCCCTAGCAGCACTGCTAAATAAAAAGAGAGTCCAATCGCTACACCAATTATCGCAAGTACTTTTGCGCGCTGGCTTTCTCGACTTACGTCTGTCGCCAGTGCCATCACAGCCCCTGCAATTGCACCCGCGCCTTGCAGAATACGTCCAACCACTAACATCGCCATGCTGTCTGCGTGTGCTGCAATAAAGCTACCGCCAGCAAACACAGCGAGGCCGAAAAGAATAACCGGCTTGCGACCCCACTTGTCTGACATCATCCCCATGGGAATTTGTAGCGCGGCTTGCGTGAGGCCATAACCGCCCACCGCCAAGCCAACCATCATGGGCGAATAGTCGGGGTAATCCATTGCAGCAATTGCCAGAACGGGCATCACCATAAAGAGGCCCATCATGCGCAATACATAAACCGATGCTAGCGCCAGTGCGGCGCGCAATTCAAAAGCGTTCAAACCTGAAGAGTTCCTCTTTGGCACATTGGGCGCGAAGTTTAGCATAATAAGGTCTTATACCCACGATTCCAATATTCGATTAAAACAATCGTAAGTTGATCCCATCATACGTGGCTCAGTATAAGTTCTACTAGCATTGTCATATCACTTTACTTGGCGACTATGGCATACTGATTCTTTTTTCTCTCATCTAGGCTTCAATGGATAAAATCGAAATACGCGGTGCCCGCACCCACAACTTAAAAAATATCGATTTAACACTGCCACGAGACAAGTTGGTGGTGATTACGGGGCTTTCGGGCTCTGGTAAATCTTCTCTCGCATTCGATACCCTATACGCAGAAGGCCAACGTCGCTATGTTGAGTCATTGTCAGCTTATGCTAGACAGTTTCTTTCCATGATGGAAAAGCCTGATGTTGATCATATCGAGGGACTTTCCCCAGCAATATCGATTGAGCAAAAATCCACGTCCCACAACCCACGTTCTACAGTGGGGACGATAACCGAGATATACGATTACTTACGCTTAATGTTTGCCCGCGTTGGCACCCCACGATGTCCTGACCACGACGTAGCACTTGATGCGCAAACCGTAAGTCAAATGGTTGATAAAGTATTGGGCATGCCCGAGGGCAGTAAGTTAATGCTCCTTGCGCCTATCGTAAAAGAACGAAAGGGTGAGCATGTTAAGACGCTGCAAAACTTGTCTGCACAAGGTTTTATACGCGCCCGTATCGATGGCGAGGTGTGTGATTTATCCGATCCCCCTCCCCTCGACCTTCACAAGAAGCACACGATTGAAGTCGTGGTTGACCGCTTCAAAGTCCGTGACGATATGGCATTGCGATTGTCAGAGTCGTTTGAAACTGCACTGAGTTTGGCGGGCGGGAATGCTGTTGTTGCAGATATGGATGATAAAGATGCAGAAGAAATAATTTTCTCCGCAAACTTTGCCTGCCCACATTGTGGTTACAGCATAAGTGAACTTGAACCTCGCCTGTTTTCATTTAATAACCCTGCAGGCGCGTGCCCAACCTGTGATGGTTTAGGAACGCGTCAGTTTTTCGACCCTACACGCGTGGTGGGTAATGACGAATTAAGCCTTTCTGGTGGTGCAATTCGCGGATGGGACAAGCGCAGCTACTACTACTTTCAAATGTTGCAAGCGGTGGCCGACCATTATGATTTCGATTTAACCAAGCCATTCGCCTCTCTCTCTGATGAACATAAAGATATCGTGCTTTATGGTTCAAAAGGTAAATCACTGTCGTTCAAATACATTAATGAACGCGGTGACATCATGGAGCGCAAGCATCCGTTTGAAGGGATTATCCCGAATATGGAACGTCGTTACCGTGAAACTGAATCGAATGCAGTGCGCGATGAGTTATCAAAGTACTTAAGTCAGCAACACTGTAATAGTTGTAACGGTGCGCGGCTTCGTATTGAAGCGCGAAATGTTTTTATTCAAGAAACCACATTGCCAGCCATTGCTGAGATGTCAATTTCTGATGCCTACGATTTCTTTGAAACTTTAGATTTGTCAGGGCAGAAAGCCCAGATTGCAGAAAAGATTTTAAAAGAAATTTTAGACCGGTTACGCTTCTTAGTGAATGTTGGGCTTAATTATCTAAGCATGTCTCGCAGTGCAGATACACTGTCGGGCGGCGAAGCACAGCGTATTCGTTTAGCCAGTCAAATTGGCGCCGGCCTTGTAGGCGTTATGTACGTTTTAGATGAACCATCGATTGGATTGCACCAGCGCGACAACGAACGTTTACTTAAAACCCTCAGACACTTACGCGACTTAGGTAATACAGTTCTTGTTGTAGAGCATGACGAAGATGCTATTCGCGAAGCGGATTACATTGTAGATATCGGCCCTGGCGCTGGGGTGCATGGTGGTGAAATCATCGCCGAAGGTTCATTAGAAGACATTAAAAACAGTGAGCACTCGCTTACTGGTAAATACCTCTCAGGTAGAGAGAAAATAGACATTCCTGTCAAGCGACACGAAGTTAAAGACGACAAGTGGCTCGAGTTAAAAGGCGCGACAGGTAACAACCTGAAGTCGGTTAACCTTCGTGTACCCACTGGCGTAATGACATGCGTAACCGGTGTGTCTGGTTCAGGTAAGTCGACACTCATCAACGACACGTTCTATAAGATTGCGCAAACGGAATTAAATAAGGCGACAACGTCAGAACCCGCGCCTTATGAGAGCATGACGGGATTAGATCAACTCGATAAAGTCGTTGATATCGACCAAAGCCCGATAGGCAGAACTCCCCGCTCTAACCCTGCTACCTATGCCGGTATATTTACGCCAATACGAGAAATGTTTGCCGGAACGCAAGAGTCTCGCTCGCGAGGATATAAACCGGGGCGATTTAGTTTTAACGTAAAAGGCGGTCGATGCGAAGCGTGTCAGGGCGACGGCGTTATTAAGGTAGAAATGCACTTTTTGCCTGACGTTTATGTGCCATGTGACGTGTGTAACGGCAAGCGCTACAACCGTGAAACACTCGAAATAAAGTACAAAGACAAGAATATTCATGAAGTGTTAGAGATGACGGTGGAAGATGCGCGACAGTTCTTCGACGCCATTCCAGCTATAGCCCGAAAGCTTCAAACACTTATGGACGTTGGGCTGTCATACATTCGTTTAGGGCAAGCGGCAACCACACTATCAGGGGGTGAAGCGCAACGTGTTAAGCTTGCAAAAGAGTTGTCTAAGCGGGATACGGGCCAAACGCTTTACATTCTCGACGAGCCAACAACGGGTCTTCACTTTCATGACATCAAACAGTTGTTAGCGGTATTGCATCGTCTTCGTGACCATGGAAATACCGTAGTGGTAATTGAGCACAACCTCGATGTGGTTAAAACCGCAGACTGGGTTATCGACCTAGGCCCCGAAGGGGGCTCAGGGGGTGGGCAAATTATTGCAGAAGGTACGCCAGAACATATTGCTCAACAAGACGTTTCGCATACCGGGCGGTTCCTGAAAGATATGCTGCCATAAGGTAAAATAGCTTTTATAAATAAAAAAACGCGCTTACTCCCAGCGCGTTTTTTTATCTCTATTTATCTGGTCAGAGCTTGTTTTTAAACACAGTAGGTTAGAATGTAAGCGCGCACAATTTTGACCGAATAACGGGAGCAGTAAATGAATAAAGCGCCACCCATTACATTAGTGAAAACGTGGTATCACCTGTTGTCTTCATCAGAAGATAACGCCGTTAAAGCCAGAGCACAGCAAATGCTGTTAAACGCCTTTGGCACACCTGAAGCCATACTTATCTATTTGAAAAAAAATAACATTCTTAACTAAATGGTGTTGCTACGCCTACTAAAACTTAAATGCTTGTATCGCAAGCCCTTCACAAACGGAGTTAAAAGCATCGTTTTCAAGCTTTGGTAAGCCAGTCAGCAGCGTTTCATAAAGCGCGTCTATAACGATGGGGGACAAACTCATTCCCCCCGTAATCATGACCACCTCCGGTTGCTGGGTTGTTTTCTCCAAACACTCCACCACTAATGCTTTTACCTTACTTAGCCAAGGTTGAATAGCGTGCTCAAAAGTCGAACGCGTGATCTTCACATCGAAACCTTGTTCAATGTAATGAAGAGGAAGCATTATCGCTTGTTTGCTCGATAGCAGCTCTTTTGCCATACGTGCTGAATTAACGACGCGCGCTGAAAGCTTATTTTCTTGCACAATAAGTAATCGGTCTAACTGTTCAGGCGACGATGTAATTGATTTCGTTTGCGCAATGTCGAGGCCATAATCATCTGAAAAGAACCGCGTTAGGGCAGGTATATTGTCAACAGCACACATATCTGAAAAATAGGTGGGAGGCACAGGTAGGCCATTCGTCATTTTAAGGCCAAGCCCCATTTCTGGCGCTAACGCCTTCATCACCAAGCTTTTGTCACAATCCATACCGCCTAAACGTCGTCCCGTAACTGACAGTACATCTTGGTTACGATTTAACTGGTTGTTTCTCTCAGCAGCTAGGTTAATACAGCAAATATCAGTGGTACCGCCGCCGATATCAACGATAAGCGCGGTAGTCTCTTGTGTAAGGGTTTGCTCAATTTTATAGGCCGCTGCAATGGGTTCTTCTAGAAAGCTTACCGCTCTGAAACCAGCATCACTTGCCGCGTCTTGCATAATTTGTACGGCTTGTGCATTTCCTTCCTCACCGCGCGTACCATGGAACTTCACTGGTCTTCCGATAACAGCTGCATCAACGGTTGTCTTTAGCTGTTGTTCTGCACAGGCTTTAAAATAGGACAGTTGTTTTGCAATGATACCGACAAACGCTTTCTTTTGGTCATTGTCTAATGACGCACCTAGGAAGTTTTTTGGAGAGTAAATTAATCTGCCTTTATCTGGCATTTTTAAAAAACGACGGAAACCTTCTTCACCAAATGCAAACTTACCCGTTTCTACTAATCGCAATAAGGGGATTTCATCAAGCGACATCGCATGAATAAGCTGGGCAATAGCCTTACGCTGTAGTGCCGGACGATTGTGAAATTCACCGCGTAAGTCATCGATACGGTTGCTATAAAGCGCCTGCTCTTTAGGGTCTTTCGCTGCATAATAGCCCTGTTTCGCTTTCTCTAGCTGTTCATTTATGATGCGTTGAAGCTGTGCA